>ERZ1034865.1270-NODE-1270-length-11597-cov-65.930081_pt1 | contig 11597 bp, 14 predicted proteins | sample MGYA00520632_ERZ1034865 | MGnify/ENA primary metagenome ERZ1034865 (study PRJEB33766, sample SAMN09781738) | gut metagenome | biome: gut microbiome | host: Homo sapiens | place: Madagascar | study: EMG produced TPA metagenomics assembly of the PRJNA485056 data...
TTTTTTTATGAATTGTGTAAACTGCAGTAAAGAGTTAACAGGTAATTAGAAGAAATTTTGTTCTAGAAAATGTAAGTATGAATATTATAAGAAAGAGAATGAGGGGACTTCTTATAATTCAGCTTACAGTAAAAGAAAGGACGCTCATGGCGTCTATCTTAAATATAAGTTGATAAAGTATAAAGGAGGAAAATGTGAGTGTTGTGGATACGATAAGAACATTGCAGCACTTCAATTTCACCATTTAGATCCCACTGCCAAGAAATTTACATTAGATTCTAGAACTATAGAGAGAAAAAGTGACGAAGAGATTCTAGAGGAACTTAATAAGTGTAAGTTACTTTGTGCCAATTGCCATGCTGAATTGCACAATCCAGAGATGACAAAGGAAAATTGTGGAAGGTTTGAAGAGGCTTCGAAAGGAATAAAACGTCGAAAACCTCATAACCTAGATATTTTGAATATCTCCTAGTGTTCCGAATGATTAGGTTCCGCTCTGCAAAAGCGTGTATGTGGGTTTGAGTCCCACCTAGGAGTCAAAGAGGGTTCGACTCCCTCACTGCCCTCTATTTTGGTTAGATATTAGCTCACTGGTGAGAGCCTGCCTGTGCGGTTGAGAGGAAGGGTTCAATTCCCTTATATCTACTAACTTAAAGTAATAGTAAATGAAGAAAATATTATCTTTCGTTAAATTATCTGAACGTTGGTTTGTAGATATTCCTTGGGAAGGAGATGTATCCGATCTGCAAATGGTAGCAGGTGCAGATTTACTTCTAGATTCCCTCTGTAATGGAAACACTAGAATCTCTATAGAAGTATCAACAGACCCTATAAAGGATTATATACACCTCAATAGAGTTTCTGAGGATGAATTTGGAGCTACTTATGGAGTAAATACTCCTGACTTTAGCGGGGAAATTTGGCTATGTCCGGTTACATTAGCAGTTTTTCCTAATTATCCAAAGGACTTGTATATGAAGGTGTTATAAGAATGGTCCATTTAGTGTAACGGTTAGCACGTAATGCTGTGAACATTGAAGAATGGGTTCGACTCCCAGATGTGACCCAAATAGATTATTAATTAAATATTTAATATGGAAAGAAACTTTAAAGAAGGAGCTCTCAAGACTGTAAATAGTCTTGAAGAGGTAAAGAGTGTAGTATGTATTGTAAGCGATGATGAACGCTCATCAGCTTGCATTGGTTCAGAAGGACGAGCAAATCTGCAGAATATGATTGTTAGTGCAATGCTTCAAAATGAAGCTATATTAACTTTATTCAAAGCAGCAGTCATAGCTGCCGAGGTGTTCAAAGGTGAAGAGAAGTAATTCTCTGGGAGAGTTGGCTGAGTGGTTTAAAGCGGTGCCCTGCTAAGGCGCTGATCGAGTAATCGGTCCAGAGGTTCGAATCCTCTACTCTCCGCTATGAATGATAAAATTAATAAATTTAAGGAGGAACATAGAGAGTTTCTGGATTGCTTAATGGATGATACTTGGTTATGTGAAGAACCAATTCCATTAAAAGAAACTAAAGCTTGCTGGTACTGGGCTATACAAATAGGTATAGAAACTGTACCAGAAGATAAATTCGAAGATACATTTGGTATTACCTTTCAGGAATTGACTGATTGGTGGAACCAAGACATATTAAAGGTAGGACAGGAAGAAGCAACACACGAAACAAGTACGCGCGTTAAGGTGAATGAGTAAGGCATATAGAGTAATCTATAGGACACGATGCTTTTCTTAGTCCTATTATTTGGAGGGTTGGCAGAGTTGGCTTAATGCACCGGTCCTGAAAACCGGAGAACGTGACGAGCGTTCCGTGAGTTCGAATCTCACACCCTCCTCTAAAGCTGGCACTAACAATAGTGTCAGCTATTTTTGTATATAACGCCGAAAGGCACATTAATAACTTTTTAAATTTTTTACACAAAATGATCAAATCAATTTTGTACACTTCAAACCCTGATTTCGTTCCAACAACTTTGGAGCAGGTAGCTAACTTCGCAGAAGAGAATGGCAAGTTCTTGACTTGCTTTGCAAAGGAAGGTACTGAACTCTACTCAGTAGAGGAAGGTGCACACATTCTCAGCAGCAAGGGCAATCACATCTATATCCTTGAGACAGGCGGTGACTATAGCTATGCTAAGAAGAGCAACATCGTCGGTGTTGTACAGGTAGATTATCCATTTGGCGGAAAGAAGCCTCTTGTAAACACTTTTGAAGAGGGTGTTACCGAGAATACTATCTCTAATTTCTCTGATCGCTTGACGGAGACCCTCATGCCTACAGAGGCTAAGGACGTCCGTGTATCTTGGGATGGTAACATCTGTGTTGCAACCAAGCAGGGTTATGTAGCAATTGACGCTCAGAATCACCTGACTGCTTATCCAGATGAACTCACTCTTCCACTGCCTGTATTCATCATGAGCAAGCCTAAGGAGAACCTTGTAGTAGGTGATATCATTGCTCTTGAGCGTAGCTACGCTAAGGTTACCTCTATCAAGGGTGAGAAGATCAACGCAATCAGCTATACTGGTGCGGGTAAGACCATTCGTACCATCAAGGACTTCATGCTCAACCAGAGTATGGTTCGTGTTGTAGTATCTCTCGCTGGTAACATGGGAGGCCAGATGAATCCTATGATGCTTATGGCACTTGCTAAGGATGGCAAGAAGGGAGACTCCTTGGCTTCATTGCTTCCTTTCATGATGATGACTCAGCAGGGAGGCGCTGTGACTGGTAATCCTATGATGTTTGCACTGCTTGCTGGAAAGGATGGTTTGTCTACCAAGGACATGCTTATGATGAGCATGATGAGTGGTAACAATCCTTTTGGTAATATGTTTGGTGCTGCTCAGGCTCCCGCTCCGGCTGCCCCTGAGAAGGATCCAGAGGGAGACATCGAGGACTAATCCACCCTCATAACCTTCGGAGACTCTTACTACCATTAAGAGTCTCCATTTTTTTTTTCTTTAATGAACGATTTTCAGTTTTTAGATTACCATACAGAATATTCATGTAAGGGCACATTTGAGAAGAAAATGAGCGTAGAAGCTTGTTTCTCATTTGTATTTAGACGCACCGGTGAGGAAAATGTAAGTGAAGAATATGAAGTTATCCTTTATAAGGGAACTGATTTTTCTAGAGCGACACATAATTCAAATTCGTGCCTCTTTACAAAGAAACAGATAAGGAACCATCTCAGACAAGCCCAAGGTATTTATCCATTTGATTTCTACATTACAGAAGCCCCAAACTGGGGAAACGGCTATAATGTATTTAAGGTACGCTTAAAACTCACTAACGTTCCTGGTACGTTTCATAAATATCTTTTAACTTGGCTAAGATATACGTATGAGTACCCTTATAATGTCATCCTATATGATGCTTATAAATTAAAAAAGGACCCATGCTTTAGGTTCACCTCTATGTCTGACTTGTTTAACCTCGTACTTAGCTGCTTTAGTGAAGACCCTAGAGATATTCATCAAATAGCTAGGAATCAAGTTAGCAAGCCTATGTTAAAGAGAGACATCAGAGAGAAACTTCAGAATATCCAAACATTAAACAACGTTTATGCTAGGTTGAAGAGTAAGGGAGGAAAAAATCAAATCCCGGATAAAGATGGGGATTTTACCACTTCTGATTTTGAATTTTGGGAAAGTGATAACATCTTCGAAAGACGAAGAAAACCAATTTACATGAATGTTTATAAAGAAATAATAAAGAAGAAATGAAGATTTATGTTGTAGGTGGAGCTGATAACTACGTCAACTTCATTGAAAATGTGCAGCTTGTTGATAAACTTGAAGATGCACAATTAGTAGTATTTACCGGTGGAGAAGATGTTACACCTTCTCTTTATGGATGTAAGAGGCATAGAACTACTTATTGCAACCTTAAAAGAGATCAGGCAGAACAAGCCATCTTCAATAAGATAGACCCAAAGAAACAGGTTTGTCTAGGAATTTGCCGTGGGTCACAATTTCTATGTGTGATGAATGGTGGCAGACTTGTTCAAAATGTATCTAGTCATGCTATTGGATTTACTCACGGAATAACTGATGGTCTTAAGATTTATCAAATAACTTCTACCCACCATCAGATGCAATATCCATTTAATCTGGAGGACAAAGATTATGATCTTCTATTCACGTCTTATGGAATCGGAAGTGACTTTTATGATGGAGATGGGATAAATCCCAATACTGTCTATGGTAGAGAACCGGAGATTGTTTTATATCATAAGAACGGACTACCTAAGTGTCTTGCAGTGCAAGGTCATCCTGAAATGATTCCGGATTCCCCCGTTGCTGAAATGATTAATAACCTTGTAAAAGATCTCGTAAATGAAATTGCGTAATGTAACTATTGGTGCAGACCCAGAACTGTTTATTATTAATGAGAAGACAAAGAAGGTAGTGTCTGCCGTTGGATTAATCCCTGGTGAAAAAGGCAATCCATGGAGATCTGATGATATGCCAGAGGGCTTTGGGCTTGAGACTGATAATATTCTTGCAGAATTTAACATTCCTCCTGTTAAGGATGGAATAAACTTTGTTAACAACATTGTTTATATGCAGGAGTATATAGATAAGTTTGTTAAGAGTAAAAATCCTGACCTTGGCATCAAATGTATAGCTTCCCAGACTGTACCTGCGTCTGAATTGCAAAGTGATCAAGCTAAGCTTTTCGGATGTGATGTTGATTATAATGCCTATACAATGAAGGCAAACCCTAAGCCTAAGGGTACATCAACTAATCTTCGCTCTGCTGGTTTCCACATTCATGTGGGATATGAAAATCCTGATGTAGACACTAGTCTTGCTCTTGTAAAGTATATGGATGCCTTTTTGGGTATCCCCTCCGTCGTTAAGGATAAAGATAAGAAACGTCGCTCTCTTTATGGTAAAGCTGGCTGCTTCCGCCTAACCGACTACGGTGTTGAGTACCGAGTTCTTAGTAGTGCAATGATGGGTTCTCCTTCTAAGTTATCCTTCATCTGGAAGCAATTGCAGAGAGCTTTGAAAGCTTATCAGACCAACTACAGTCTTCCAAGTAGAGATTTAGTTCAGGAAGCCATTAATAACAGTAATGTTGAACTAGCTGAACAGTTAATAACTCATTATAATTTAGCATAATCATGTGTGGAATATTTGGCATCGTTACAAATAGTATGAGGTCTTTTGACTTTCCAACTTTCTGTACATTAGGTATTGCTAATGACAGTAGAGGTGGCGACTCCTGTGGCTATTTTATTGATGGACACTACGAGTATGGAGCAAAAGGCGATGATAAGTGGTTCCAGTGCTTTTTCCAAGACAATAAGTTCCTTAATGAGCTTAAAATGAGTTCAGTGGCTTTTGGTCATTGTAGAAAAGCATCCGTCGGTATCATCGATGAGACAACTGCTCAGCCAGTGGTACTTACCAATGCCAATGGAAAGGTAGAATATGTTCTAATGCATAATGGAACTATCTATAATTACAAGGAGTTAGCTAACAAATACATACCAGATATTGATATTACTGGTATGACTGACTCTCAGGTAATGGCTAGAATTTTCTATCGTTCTGGATACAAGGCACTCAGTGAGTATAACGGTGGAGCAGTGTTTGCAATTGCAGACTACCGTGGGGGAAAACCAAAGATTTTACTCTTTAAAGGGGCTTCCAAGAAAGACAAGTGGGATAAGAAGGAAACGGATGAACGTCCGTTATACTTCTGTGTTGATCCTATAAAGGGAGAATTAATTTTCTCTTCTATTGCTTCTTATTTAATGTCTCTTAGACATAAGCTCACAACTTGGATTTTGAATCCAAATTGCCTCTTTGAGTTTAATGGTAAGGACTTAATCGCCGTTGAGGAGGTTTCTAGAGCTAATGCTTATCAAAGGAAGGAACCCGTATATGCAACTCCATCTAAATATGGTGGAAAATATTGGGGAGAATTTGGGCTGGAAGAAAGCAATGGTAATCTTTACGACGATTTTATTTCAACTAACCAAATAGATAATACTTATCATGGAAAGGGCAAAAAGCTCCAAGGACGAGTACTACTTAGTAAGTATGGAATGATGTTGGATGAAGCTCCTAAAAAGGCAACATATAAAGAGATATTCTTCTGGGATGGAGTTGCTCTTAAGAATGTTGCGTGCTTTCGATTTCTTACAGTCCTTAAGAAAGACAGTAAGCTCGAAGATAAAGAGTTTAATAAGAAGTTTAAGAACCTTATAAGGTATTTGAGTGTTGATGGTGTATATCATGAGAAGGGTGTATGGTATCGAGCTACTTCTCCAACCAAGAGAGTTCCTTTTACAGGAATACTAAACATGATTACATCAACTTCTTCTACAGAATTTTTTGCTGGAAGCAGAAGAACTACTAGATATGGTAGGAGTTCTGACGAGGCATTTAGTTCTTTGGAGGGAGCTAAGCTGGATATTAACTTTAAAACAATTAAGGAAGAATGCAAGTCTTTGATGAAATAACTAAAAGATGGGTGCGCTCTCAAAATTGTGCGAGGATTGTCATCCAACAACTCCCAGAGCAAGTTATCTTCGGATACACCAGTAAACCTGAAAGGGTTGTTAGAGTTCTTATAGCTAGTTCTAGTGGGAATAATTATTTCGAAACAGATTTGAATCTATACAAGGGGGAACTTCTGTATAGTAAGAGAAGAGGAGTATATTTCTCCCCTATTCATTTCGATAATGATTTTATACTTGCAGAGCAGCTCATAAAAGGTTATGGAGATTTTCCTTATATTCTTACCAGGAAGTATGAAGCTGTAGAGAACTTCGATGTCTTTAACGGAAAACAAAAAATTAAAGACCACGAAACATTATATCCTTTAGCAAAATATTTAAAGTATACTTTTGGACTGGAGTTCGAGACGTCTCAAGGATATGTTCCTGAGGACATATGTTATCGAGATGGATTAATCCCTCTAAGGGATGGATCCATTACCGGACCAGAGTATTCCACTGTTGTATTGAAAGGAGGAGAAGGAATTTCTCTTCTTCATCAACAGGTAGAAACACTCAAAGAGTATACTGATTTTAATAAGGAATGTTCTCTACATGTTCATCTGGGAGGTTATCCTCTTAAAACAGATACTATCTTCCGACTTTATCTTGTATGTAAGTCCATAGAATCTGAGTTAGAGGGAATACTTCCTGCTCTAACTTTTCGGAGTGGACAGTACAAGAATAATGGAAAAGACTATTGTAAGAAGCTTGCTCAATATGCTAGCTTTGAGGATATGTACTTACACCTGGTAGGAAGACCGTTCTTTGGGAGCTTTACCCAGGTCCATCCTGAAGACAAAGAGCGAAAAAGAAAGTGGAATATCCCAACTCGTTATTATTGGTGTAACTTCATTAATGCTCTTTGTTATCGAGTAAATAAAACTATTGAATTTAGATTCCTTCGTCCAACTTACAATTTCAAGAAGATTCTTCTATGGCTTTATATATTCAACGGCATTTTAAAATATGCTGAGGAGTATTATGTGCCTGGATGTCACACTAATCTAACTGTGATTATGCAGAAGTGTTACCCTTCGGACTTGGCAAAAGAACTTTGCCTTGGTATAAAGAAGCTTTGGGCACTTCGCATGAATCAGCAGGCAAACGGTGATAACATTGGAGCAGAGGTTTGGATGGAAGATGAATTGTTTAACAGTTTAAAGATCTAATAAAGTATGGCAAAACAGGTATTAGAAATTGAAGTTCCAGATGGTAAAAAAGCCATTTGGAAGGACGGTCGTGTTGTCTTCGAAGATGTAGATACTATGGAAAGTATTAAAACTATCGAAGACGCTGCCCACTTTCTTGCAGACAAGAGGATCTGTGAGGAGATTCTGGACTTACTGTATAGACTTCCTAAGTACTCATTTGAGTGGAAGATAGCTGCTTACAGAGCAGTAGTTGCAGCTATAACCTATAATGAACAGAGGCATCTTACCACTGGAGAACGTTGGTTTCCTATTGTTGAGTTCTGTCGTCCGGGAAAACTTAAGAATTGCCACGGTGACACTGTTGTGGGACGAATCAAATCAGAAGGAGAAGAGTTCGATGTCGTGGGCGGTGACGTTATTGACGGCGCAAGTACGGGTCTCGGTGACTTCTACTCGGGTGGCGGCGTGTCTGGCGCCTGGAGGGATGTCGGCTTCAGGTCAGTTGGTTCAAAGAAAACCGCCCTGTACATTTCTAAGCAATTTGGAAAGCTTCTATTTGAGGTTAGTTATGGTGGTACAAACTGTGATTGGAAATGGATAGCGCAGTCATAATCTGTATATCAGTAGTAGTACTATTTATCGTGGAAACAATTTGTGACACTATTAAGGATTGTAAGAAAAAATGATGGAGTGGTATTATATTCTGGGAATCATCTCTTATGGTATTTTCATTGTCCAATTCCTTCTCTCCAACTTCTTCGGTTGGGGAGATTTGGATTTAGACATTGATTTTGATGGTGAACCAGACTTTGGGCTTGGAGATGTTCTCTCCTTCAAGGGATTAGTTCATTTTGCAATGGGCTTCTCCGGATGGCTTATGCTAGCGGGAAAGGTTACTCTTACTACCTTAGCAATAGCTTCTGTAATTGGTTTCGTGTTTATTGTGATTTTATACTATGCCTATAGGCTATGTTTAAAGTTCAATAGTGAACCCCAAATCAAAAGTGGAGAAAGTTTAGTTGGAAAGGAAGTAGCAATTTCTGTCCAAATTTCAGAAATGGAATACTCTGGAAACTGTATAACAGACTCTGGATACATTCCATTGGATAGGTGTAGACTTTCGAGGCCAGCAAACCGCACAATAAAGTGTGGAGACATTCTTCACATTGACTCATATAAGTCAGGAATTTATTTTATTTCTTAATTAATAAAAATTTTATAAATGTTAACAGAAAGTTTAGTTATTGCAGGCGCAATAGTTGTGCTTGTAATCTTGACCCTCATTGGTCTCATGTCACGTTATCGTCGTTGTGCAAGTGATGAAATCTTGGTAGTCTTTGGTAAGGCTGGCAAGAAGGTTGGAGTTAATCCATCAACTGGCAAGAAGGAAACAACGATTCTTCCTTCTAAGATCATTCACGGCGGAGGTACCTTTGTATTCCCTGTAATCCAGGATTGGAAGAAGATGTCTCTGAAACCAATTCAGATTCAGACAGAGGTATTGGGTGTGTCAAGTCAGATGATTAAGGTCAAAATTCCGGTTACCTTAACTACTGGAATTGGTACAACCGATGTACTCATGCAAAATGCTGCGAGTCGTTTCCTGACTTCTAAACCTGATGAGATTTCCGCCCAAATTACCGAAATTCTTATTGGTGAAACTCGTGCTTTGATGGCTACTATGACCATCGAAGAGATCAATGCTGATCGAATTAAGTTCCTCGGTAATGCTAAGGAGAATATCGAGACTGAATTGAACAAGGTAGGTTTCAGTATTATTAACATTAACAATGCTGATATTATTGATGATGCTGACTATATCAAGAATCTTGGTAAGAAGGCAGCTACCAAGGCAAAGGCTCAGGCTGAGGCAGACATTGCTGAGGAGGAAAAGAAGGGTGATATCCAGATTGCTGAAACCAAGAAGGAGAAAGCAATTGCTGTAGCTGCTGCAGAGAAGGATCAGGCTACTCAGGTGGCTCAGACTAAGCAGGAGCAGGAAGTAAAGGTTGCCGAAATCGAGAAGAACAAGGCGATTAGTCTTGCAGAGGCTGATAAGACTAAGGAGTCTGAGGTTGCTAATCAGCAGGCTGATAAGGAAGCTGCTACCGCTGCTGCACAGGCTCGTTCAGCTGCTGCTGTAGCAAAGTCTGAAGCAGATGCTCTTGCTGCACAGGCAGAAGCAGAGGCTGAGAAGAATATTCGTATGGCTAAGGCTGAACAGCAGCAGGAAGCTGAAACTAAAAAGGCTACTAATGAGCAGGAAGCTAAGGTAGCTGAGTATGATGCTGAAAAACGTAAGCGTACAGCTGAAGCTAATAAGCAGGCAGGTGTAGCTGAGCAGACAGCAACTATCGAGGTTTCTAAGGCACAGGCTGAAGCTGCTAAGGCACAGGCTGAGGCAGTTCGTGTTGAAGGTGTATCTAAAGCTGAAGCTGAAGTAGCAATTGCTAAGAAGAACGCTGAAGCTAAGGAGGCACAGTTGAACGCTGAGTCTATTGTTCCTGCTCAGAAGAAGAAGGAAGCTGTAGTTATTGAGGCTGAAGCTGAGAAGCAGAAGAAGATTGTTGAGGCACAGGCTGAGGCTGAAGCAATTAAGCAGAAAGCTTTGGCTGAGGCTCAGGCAATCCAGGCTAAGGCAGAAGCTGAGGCTGAAGGTAACAAGAAGAAACTCCTTGCTGAGGCAGAAGGTAAGCGTGCCTCTCTGATGGCTGAGGCTGACAAGGTTCAGGCTATCGAGATGGCTCCAGCACTTGCGATTGAGAAGATGATTGAGACAGGTATGACCCCAGAGATGATTGTTCAGTACAAGACTGTCGATCAGCTTAAGGGTATCGCTGAAGCTCAGGCTGAGGTTTATGAGCATATCCATCTCGGTGAGGTTACTGTTTATGGTAACGAGAACACTGCTGGTAACTTCATGGCTTCAATGGCTGAGAATCTTAATCCAGCATTTGAACTTCTTAAGTCTCTTCCTTTCAAGAAAACTCTCAATGCTATCATGGGCAAGGAAGAAGTCAAGAAGGATTAACCTTTGTTAATTTTGTAAATTAACTAAGAATTAGTATCTTTATAAGCCTACTTGATATGGGTATTAAATGTACTCTATCGAGTAGACTTTCCGCTCCCATAGCTCAATTGAATAGAGCAACAGCCTTCTAAGCTGTGGGTTTCCAGTTTGAATCTGGATGGGAGCACAATAAAAATTAAAAGTAATGAATGAATTAGTGTTTAAAGAACTAAATCTCAATTTAGACATAAAGGTATGTACTATAGAGGGAGAAGAAATCAACCTTACAAGGAATGAATTTAATCTTCTTGAATTTCTTATAAAGAACAAGAACAAAATACATTCCAGACAGGAAATCCTTAATAATGTATGGGATTCTAAAGTTTCTTTAAGAACTGTAGATACTACTATGTCGAGATTGCGTAAAAAAATGAAAAATTTAGGCAAGTATTTAATAACTAGATTAGGATTTGGATACGGTATTTTAGAATGAGATTTTGCCATAATTTACATAATAAGAGCACTTGCAGCAAAAATTCAAAATATAATATTATTCATAGAATGACTTTTTGAATTTAATAGCTAGCTGGTCTAGTCCGATTTCTATTGAGGTTAATGTAGAATATTCTCTTGCTACTATTAGAAGATAAATAGAGGTAGTGAAGGTGCTCTGTTTAGGTTGGAGTTAAGGCTCTATAGAGGTTCGAATCCTCTCAACCTTCTAAGTTTATAAAGATTAAAGTAGAATAAGATGAAAAAGAATGTTTTTCAAAGGCTGTGGGAATGGATTTTAAGGGCATTTCCTAAGCAAGAGATAGAGATTCCTGAACCAAAAAAGGAAGAACCTATCCCAGAGGAACCAGAAGAAGTTCCTCCAGCAACCGAACCCGAACCCGAACCCG
>ERZ1034865.1276-NODE-1276-length-11573-cov-5.820629_pt1 | contig 11573 bp, 12 predicted proteins | sample MGYA00520632_ERZ1034865 | MGnify/ENA primary metagenome ERZ1034865 (study PRJEB33766, sample SAMN09781738) | gut metagenome | biome: gut microbiome | host: Homo sapiens | place: Madagascar | study: EMG produced TPA metagenomics assembly of the PRJNA485056 data...
TCATTAAGGAGCGTCTGTACATGAAAGCATTTATGGACAAGGACTTTTTGCTGGAGACCCCTACCGCGCAGCATCTGTACCACGACTATTCGGCCAAGCTGCCCATCGTAGATTATCACTGCCACATTCCCCCGCAGGAAATTTATGAGAACCGCCGCTTTGAGAACATCGCGCAGGTCTGGCTGGGCGGCCATCAGGTGCTGGCCGACGGCAGCGACTACTATTTCGGCGACCACTACAAGTGGCGCGTGATGCGCTCCAACGGCGTGCCTGAGGAGTACATCACCGGTGACAAGCCGGATCGTGAGCGCTTTCAGAAGTTTGCCGAGAGCCTGGAAATGGCCATCGGCAACCCGATGTATACCTGGTGCCACCTCGAGCTGAAGAAGTACTTCGGCTATGAGGGCGTGCTGAACGGCGAGACCGCCGAGGAAGTCTGGAACCTCTGCAACGACAAGCTGCAGCATGACCCGAAGCTGACCGTCCGCGGCCTGATCGAGCAGAGCAACGTTGCCATGGTCGGCACCACCGACGACCCCATCGACTCCCTCGAGTGGCACAAGAAGATCAAGGAAGACCCGACCATCAAGGTCGTCGTCGCCCCGTCCTTCCGCCCCGACAAGGTCCTGAACATCCGCAAGGAGGGCTTCGCCGATTACATCCATAAGCTGGAGGAAGTTGTGGGCCGCAAGTTTGCCTGCGCAAATTGCGTTGTCAGTGCGCTGGAAGAACGCCTGGAGTTCTTCGTCGAGATGGGCTGCCGCGCTTCTGACCACGGTCTGGACTACATCCCCTTCGCTGAAACGAACGCTGAGAAGGCGACTGCTGCCTTCAAGAAGGCCATGGCCGGTGAGACCCTGACCAAGGAGGAAGGCGACGAGTATACCACCTACCTGCTGCTGAAGCTGGGTGCCCTGTACAAGAAGCACAACGTTGTCATGCAGATGCACTACAGCTGCCTGCGCAATGTCAACGACAAGATGTACCGCAAGCTCGGCCCCGACACCGGCTTTGATATGATCGCCGTGACCGACTGCAGCGCTACCATCAGCAGCCTGCTGAGCGCCCTGACCAAAGAGGACGCCTGCCCGAAGGTCATCCTGTACAGCCTGAACCCCGCCGACTTCGACATGCTGGGCACCATTCTGGGCGCGTTCCAGGATGACGAGATCCCCGGCAAGATCCAGCTGGGCTCCGCCTGGTGGTTCTGCGACACCGACGACGGCATGTACCAGCAGATGAAGACCCTGGCCCGTTTGGGCCTGCTGGGCAACTTCATCGGTATGCTGACCGACAGCCGCAGCTTCCTGAGCTACACCCGCCACGAGCTGTTCCGCCGCCTGATGTGCAACCTCATCGGCAACTGGGTCGAGAACGGCCAGTACCCCAACGACGAGAAGTCTCTGAAGAAGATCGTCGAGGGCATCAGCTATTATAATGCTAAGCGGTATTTTAATCTGTAATTGAGATAGTGCGATAAAAATTTCCCGCCTGTAACGTGTTGTTACAGGCGGGATTTTTTGTTGGTGGTAACGGGAAAAGGCAAAAGCCCCTCAGGCCGAGCAAAGCTCTGCCAGTCCTTCGGACCCAGACCCCTCTGTCGCTCCGCGACATCTCCCCGCGCAGCGGGGAGTCACCCCACTGCGTGGGGCGCCTTTTTGCGCGGGCGAAGCCCGCGGGAAAGCCTCCTCGCAGCGCGGGGAGGTGGCCGAGCAAAGCGAAGACCGGAGGGGCTCTGCCCGTTTACGGCTGCCTTGACTTCTCGGCAAGTCGTTTTTTTACCTCAATATCGATCTGCCTGCATACCCCATCAAAATTCCGCATTACATCTAAATTGGAAAATCGCAGCACCTGTATCCCCTGCTGCTGCAAATAGGCGGTGCGGTGTTCGTCGTAGGCCTTGCCCGCATCCTCATAGTGCTGGCCGCCGTCCAGCTCGACGGCAAGCGCAGCGGTGCTGCAATAAAAGTCCAGAATATACGGTGCGACGAGCTTTTGACGGCTGAATCGAGGAGAATAGCCGCGCAGGAAGTCGTACCAGAGGTGGCGTTCCTCTTTAGTCATATCGTGACGGAGCTTGCGGGCACGGGAAAGGAGTTCTTTGTATTCGGGCATGGCAGGCTCCTTTTTGTTGGTGGAAAGTGATGGAAAACGGGTAGAGCCCCTCAGGCCTCGCAAGCTCGGCCAGCTCCCCACTGCGTGGGGCGCCTTTTTGCGCGGGCGAAGCCCGCGGGAAAGCCTCCTCGCAGCGCGGGGAGGTGGTCGAGCAAAGCGAAGACCGGAGGGGCTTTTGCCCGTTCCCGGTTACTCGCAGCTTTCCTGTTCCTCCGGCACCTCGGGCATCGTCCGCAGCTGCTCCAGCGTGATGCCATCCACATATTTATTGATCAGGTCATTCAGCCCGGACCAGAAGTCCAGCGTGTGGCACTGGCTGCGGTGGGGGCAGTCCACCGACGACGCCAAACACGGGATGGCCGTCAGTTCGCCCTCGACGGCGCGCAGGATCTCGCCGGAGGTGATCTCCCCTGCCGGGCGCGCAAGCCGGTAGCCGCCCTGCGCACCGCGCACGCTGGATACCAGCCCGGCCTTCGCCAGCGGGGTGACGATCTGCTCCAGATATTTTAAGCTGATGCGCTGCTTATCACTGATGTCCTTCAGCGGGATCAGGTCGTTGGGGCGGTTGGCCAGTTCCACCATCAGGCGCAGGGCATAACGGTCACGGGTCGAAAATTTCATGGTAAAGCTCCCTTTATCGGAATTAGTAACACTAATCATAGCATAATTCTAGGAATTTTGCAAGTTGTCAACCCATTAAACTAGTAGGATATATGCAAAATGCCGAAATGTGCAATTTTATACAAACAAGTGTTGACAGAATCGGTTCACAGGCGTATACTGTGAGCCATGGAAAGCAAACAACGCCGACCAAAGATTCAAGAAAGGGGTACAGAACCATGAATGCAGTCTGCTTTGGTATGATGATGTGCATGTGCATGATGCGTAAGCGTCCTGTGCCAGCTTTCTTGTGCGCAAATTACAGCGCGTAATGAAAACTTGCAGCGGGATGCCGGAAAGCCGACATCCCGCTTTTGTTTGGAAAGGAAGTTTGTGACTATGGAAAGAGGTTCCGTTTACAAGCAGCCCGGTGTGCGAATGTGACGCTTTGAGGGAAGCTGACCGTTCAAAACCAACACACCTGACGATATATAAAGGAGAATTTACCATGAAAAAACTGATTTCTGCAACGCTCGCCGCTTCTCTGGCCCTGTCGCTGGCCGCCTGCGGCTCCTCCGCTTCTACTGATTCCGTCGCTGCCTCCTCCGAGAGCACCGCAGCTTCCTCCGAGGCTGCCGAGTCCACCGCCGAGACCAGCGAACTGGCCGGTACGACCCTGAAGGTCGCTGCCTCCCCCACGCCCCATGCCGAGATCCTGAACGTGGCCAAGGAGGTTCTGGCCGAGCAGGGCATCGACCTCGAGGTTGTTGAGTTCAGCGACTACGTCCAGCCCAACCTCGTCACCGAGAACGGCGAGGTTGACGCCAACTACTTCCAGCACACCCCCTACCTCGACAGCTTCAACGAGGAGAACGGCACCCATCTGGTCAGCGTCGGCGCGGTCCACTATGAGCCGTTCGGCATCTATCCGGGCAAGAGCGATGATCTGGCAAACATTGCGGACGGCGCGACCATCGCCGTGCCCAACGACACCACCAACGAGGCCCGCGCTCTGCAGCTGCTGGCCGCCCAGGGCCTGATCACCGTCCGCGACGGCGCCGGTCTGACCGCCACGGTCAACGACATCACCGACAACCCCCACAACCTGCAGATCAAGGAGATCGAGGCTGCCCAGCTGCCCCGCACCGTGCAGGATGTTGACTTCGCCGTCATCAACGGCAACTACGCAATGGAGGCCGGCTTCTCCGTCGGCAAGGACGCTCTTGCTACCGAGGATGCTTCCTCCGAGGCTGCCCAGACCTACGCCAACGTACTGGTTGTGAAGGAAGGCCGCGAGAACGACCCCGCCATTCAGGCGCTGTACGCTGCCCTGACCAGCGACAAGGTCAAGGATTACATCAACAGCACCTACGACGGTGCGGTTGTGCCGATTTTCTAAGGCAACACCGCCGTAAACGGGCACGGGCGGATTCCATATCCGCCCGCTGGCAGAATGCAAAGAAAAAGCTTGCAACCTGTCAGAATAAAGCGTAAAATTATAGCGAATGGGTTTCACGCTCATTCGCTATCTTTGTAAATGAGGGAGAATCACCCATGATCGAACTGCAACACCTGACCAAGCGCTTTGCCACGCAGGGCGGCACGGTCGTCGCGCTGAACGACATCAACCTGACGATCCGGGACGGCGACGTCTACGGCATCATCGGTATGTCGGGCGCCGGAAAATCAACACTGGTACGCTGCATCAATATGCTGGAGCGCCCGGACGAGGGAAATGTCATCGTCAACGGCAAGCAGATGCAGGACCTGCGCGCCGCCGACCTGCGCGCCGCCCGGCGTGAGATCACCATGATTTTTCAGCAGTTCAACCTGCTGATGCAGCGCACCTGTCTGCGCAATATCATGTTCCCGATGGAGCTGGCGAAGGTCCCCAAAGACAAGGCCGAGGCCCGCGCCCGTGAGCTGCTGGAGTTGGTCGGTCTGCCCGATAAGGCCGACGCCTACCCGGCGCAGCTGTCCGGCGGCCAGAAGCAGCGCATTGCGATTGCCCGTGCGCTGGCAACGGACCCGAAGGTGCTGCTCTGCGACGAGGCGACGAGCGCCCTGGACCCGAACACGACCCACGCCATTTTGCAGCTCATTCAAAAAATCAACCGTGAGCTGGGCATCACAGTCGTCATCATCACCCACCAGATGAGCGTTGTGGAGGAGGTCTGCAACCGTGTGGCCATTCTCGATAACGGCACCGTCGTCGAGGAGGGCGAGGTACAGGCTATCTTCAGCCATCCTACGTCCAAGGCGGCGCGGCGGCTCGTCTACCCCGCCGGTGCGCCCCAGGCCGAGGTCCTGCCCGGCCACAAGCTGGTGCGTGTGGCCTTCGGCGGCACCCAGACCACGGACAAGCCGCTGGTGGCAAGCCTTGCCATTGAGTGCGGCGCGCTCGTCTCGATCATGGCGGCGGACACCCGCATTGTGAACGGCCAGACGCTGGGCAGCATGCTGCTGGCGCTGCCCGACGACGACAAGGCCGCCGCGGCACTGGAGTACATCAGAAACTATCCCGGCATTACTTTTGAGGAGGTGAACGGCTGATGGCAGAGCTTTTTGCAGGCAAGGAATGGCAGACATTCTTGCAGATTTTGCCCACCATTCCGTTTGAAACATGGGAGACCGTCTGGTCCACCGTCGTCGCAACGCTGCTGGCGCTGGTCATCGGTCTGCCGCTGGGCGTCTGCCTGGTCACGGGCGAACAGGGCGGCGTGCGTCCCCTGCCCCGCTGGCTCATGGCGCTGCTGAACGGCCTGGTGAATCTGCTGCGCAGCGTGCCGTTTTTGATTTTGATGATCATTGTCATTCCGCTGTCCCGCGCCATCGTGGGCACGTCCATCGGTACGGTGGCGTCCATTGTGCCGCTGGTCATCGCATCGTTCCCGTTTGTGTCGCGTCTGGTCGAGACCAGTATGCGCGAGGTGGACGCGGGTGTCATTGAGGCCGCCCAGAGCATGGGCGCAACGCCGCTGCAGATCATCACCAAGGTCATGGTGCCCGAGAGCATGCCGAGCCTGGTTGCCAACGTGACGATTGCCGCCACGACCATCATGGGTTACGGCGCAATGGCCGGCATCATCGGCGGCGGTGGCCTTGGCAAGATCGCCATCAACTACGGTTACTACCGCTTTAACGTGGTGCTGGAGTTCTTTGCCACGGCGCTGCTGGTCGTGCTGGTACAGATTTTGCAGACCGTCGGCACAAAGCTGGCCATCAAGTGCGACAAGCGCATCCAGAAGTGATTTGAGGGAACCGAGATTTAACATATTTTTCAAATTGGCGTGACAGGGCGGACATAAATGCAGTGTATAGTATAACCAGAGTTAAGGGGAACGCCCCAAGACACATTACACTGCCGCCCTGGCCATGCCAGAAGCAATCGCTTCGGCCACGGCGCAGACAACTAACAAGGCCGTGAAGCCATTTGAATAGATACAAAAGCCTCCTGCATCGGTTGTGATGCAGGAGGCTTTTATTTTGGTGCGCCCGCCACGGTAAGGCGGACGGACGTTTGCGGGAAGGCTGCGGGCCGGGCATGCCCGGCCCCTACAAGGGAGGCGGGTGCCTTACAACCCGTTCACGTCCGCTATCAGCTGTTCCACGGCTTCGTCCTTCGTGGCCCAGCTGGTGCATACGCGCACGGCGGTGTGGTGCTTGTCGGGCTTGCCCATGTGGGTCATGGCGTAGGTCTCGGCCAGCTTGTCGTACCACTCGTCGGGCAGGACAAAGAACTGCTGGTTCGTCGGGGAGTCGTGCAGCACCTTGCAGCCCTTTGCCTCAAAGGCGGCGCGGATGCGCAGGGCCTGCGCGTCGGCTTTTTTCGCCATCGTGAAATACAGGCTGCTGCCGCTGCCGTCCTCGCCGTCCAGCAGGGCCAGGAACTGCTCGCCCAGCAGGCGGCCCTTCGCCAGCATGCCGCCGTGCTGCTTCAGGCAGTAGCGGAAATCGGGCTTCAGATCGTCGTTTGTGATGACGACGGCCTCGCCGAACAGCGCGCCGCACTTGGTACCGCCCAAGTAAAACACGTCGCAGAGCGCGGCGTAGTCCTGCAGGCTCAGATCGTTGGCGGGGCTCGTCAGGCCGTAGGCCATCCGCGCGCCGTCCACGAACAGGTAGAGCCCCAGCTCGTAGCAGGCGGCGGAGATGTCGGTCAATTCTTCCTTATTATAAAGGGTGCCGACCTCGGTGGGGTTCGAGAGGTAGACCATGCCGGGTTGGACCTCGTGCTCGTGGCTGGCGTTGGCGCGGTGCTCCTCCACGGCTTTGCGGATCTGGCGGGCCGTGATCTTGCCGTTTTTGCCGGGCAGCGCCAGGCACTTGTGGCCTGTGGCCTCGATGGAGCCGGTCTCGTGCACATGGATGTGCCCGGAGTCGGCGCACAGCACGCCCTGCCACGGCTTGAGCGCCGCCGCAATGACGGTCAGATTCGCCTGGGTCGCACCGACGAAAAAGTGTACGTCGGCGTCGGGAGCGTCGCACAGGCGCTTGATCTGCGCGGCGGCCTTGGCGCAGTATTCATCCTCGCCATAGCCGGGGGTCTGGTCGAAATTGGTCTTTTGCAGAAGCTCCAAAACCGCGGGGGCCGCGCCCTCGCCATAGTCACATTCAAAACGAAGCATATTTTTGACTCCTTAGTAAAGTATTGCACGCTTTGCAGGGGCGGACAGTAATTGCCCGCGGAGCCTTCCGGCTGCCGCAAGGCTGGCGGGCCGATGCGAGCATCGGCCCCTACAGGTACGGGCAAATCTCCAATCGGCCCATGCCGCGGGTGTTGCCATAATTATAACACTATGATTCCCCACTTGCAAGTTTCACCGCGGTACGCTATAATAATACTACTTTTAGTAAGAAAAGAGGAATTGTATGGACCCCCAAAATCAACGCGAAAGCTTCGGCTCACGCCTTGGCTTCATTCTGGTCAGCGCGGGCTGTGCCATCGGCATCGGCAACGTCTGGCGCTTCCCCACGGTCACCGGTCAGTACGGCGGCGGCATCTTTGTGCTGTTCTACCTGCTCTTTCTGGTGCTTATGGGGCTGCCAGTCCTGACGATGGAGCTGGCCGTGGGCCGTGCGGGCCGCGGCGCAGCGCGCAGCGCCTACAAGGCGCTGGAGCCCGGGGGCAGCAAGTGGCATATCCACGGCTGGTTCTGCATGGCGGGCTGTGTGCTGCTGATGATGTACTACACCACCGTCTCCGGCTGGATGGTCGACTACTTCTTCCGCTTCCTGACCGGCAGCTTTGACGGCCTGACCTCCGAGCAGGCCGCAGGCGTCTTTGGCGAGATGCTCTCGAACCCTGTCGAGATGGTTTTCTGGATGGTCGTCATCACGCTGGCGGGCTTTGTCGTCTGCGGGCGCGGCCTGCAGGGCGGTCTGGAAAAGGTCGGCAAATGGATGATGAGCGCCCTGCTCGTATTGATCCTTGTGCTGGTTGTGCACAGCTTCACGCTGTCCGGCGCGGGCGAGGGCCTGGCCTTCTACCTGCTGCCCGACTGGTCCCGCGCCACCGGGCAGGGCCTGGGCAATGTCATCACGGCGGCCATGAACCAGTCGTTCTTTACCTTAAGCCTCGGCATCGGCGCAATTGAGATTTTCGGCAGCTACATGGACCGCGGCTTCACCCTGCCGGGTGAGGCCGCCCGCATCTGCGTGCTGGACACCTTTGTGGCGGTCTGCGCGGGCCTTATCATCTTCCCGGCCTGCTTCTCCTTCGGCATCTCGCCCGACGCGGGACCGAGCTTGATTTTCATCACGCTGCCCAACGTCTTTACAAACATGGCGGGCGGACGCCTGTGGGGCGCGCTGTTCTTCCTGTTCATGACGTTCGCCAGCTTCTCCACGGTCATTGCGGTGTTTGAGAATATCATCGCCTGTGCGCGGGAAAATTTCGGCTGGGACCGCCGCAGGGCCTGTCTGGTGGGCGCGGCGGCGCTGGTCGTGCTGGGCCTGCCCTGCGCGCTGGGCTACAACGTGTGGAGCGGCATCCAGCCCATGGGCGCGGGCAGCACCGTGCTGGATTTTGAGGACTTCCTTGTCAGCAACGTTCTGCTGCCGGGCGGCAGCCTTGTTTATCTGCTGTTCTGTGTCACCAAATGGGGCTGGGGCTTCGACAAATACACTGCCGAGTGCAACACAGGCAGCGGCCTCAAAATGCCGCAGTGGGTCAAGCCCTACTTTAAATACGTTCTGCCGGTCCTGATCGCCGTCATTCTGGTGCAGGGTCTGCTCTGAAGCAAAATGCCGCGCGGCTCCCTGTGAGCCGCGCGGCATTTGTTAAGGCAATACCGCATAATTCTAAGTGCCGATACGGCGGGAATTATGCGGTGTTGTCTTAATCGCGGTTTACCTCCGGGTTATCGGTGCGCCCCAGCAGATAGTCTATACTGACGTTATAGAAGTCGGCCAGCTTGACCAGCCTTTCTGCGGTCAGCTCAATAACGCCGTTTTCATACTGAGAGTAGGTGTTCTGGGATACGTGGAGGACACTGGCAAGATCGCACTGACGAAAATCGTGATCTTCCCGTAGGCTTCGTATGTTCGGATATTCCATAGGTTGACTACCTCCTTACGACTATTATCGTTATCTTGGAGGCAGATATTGATATTTATCTGTAATACAGATATAATATATTGCATAACAATAGGAAGAGACGATACGACGGAAAAAACCATAAAAAACGCAAAAGTGCCGTGAGTGAGCTTCCTCGCGGCACTTTTGCGTGTCAAAAAACACCAATTCTGCCATATAAAGATTGTAGGGGCGAGCACTGCTCGCCCCTACAATGCACTTTTTGAGTATCGGCTCACGCCGACTGCGCGTTCAGCCAGCGGTGCAGCTCGTCCCGGATGGCGGCAAACGCGGCGGCGGTGTCCGGGTTATCGGTTTTAAAATCCAGCAGCCGCCACAGCCAGCCCTGCTCGTCCACGATGCGCAGGCTCTCGGGATAGCACAGCTCAAACACAAGCGACGCATGGCCGACGGCGTTGTCGGCGGGGTGCTGCTTTAAGCTGTGCAGCACGCAGTGGTGAGCGTAAAAGGCGTCCAGCACGGCGGGCGTCACCGGGCTCCGGCGCAGCGCTGCGGTGCTGACGTTGTAAATTTCCTCCATCGGTGTCTCGACGTTGACCCGCAGAATGTCGATCTTGTCGGCGTCGCGCAAAATCTGGCAGAACAGACGCGTGCGGTCATCCAGCGCCTCCGGCAGACGGAACGCGCTGTGCCATTCCACAGCGGTGCGCAGCAGTGCGTCGGCACCGGCATCGTCCAGATAGTCCCGGATGCGTCCCTCGTCGAACAGCACCGCGACGCTCAGCGCGGCGTGGCTGACCGACTGTGCATCGATAAATGTGTTGTAGCGGCGCAGCTGCTCAAAGCGGCCTACATCGTGCAGGATGCCGGACAGCCACGCCAGATCGACATCCTCCGGCGGCAGGGCCAGGCTTTGGGCAATGCGGGCGCAGAGCGCCGCCACGCGGTAGGTATGGTCGATTTTCAATTTGACCTTGGCGTCAGCGGCGTTGTAGTGCGCGGCATAGTCGGCAAAGGCTTTTTGTGCGCGGGCACGGTCAATTTTCATACTATCACTTCCCTGTTTCAGTGTACCACATCCGGCAAAATGCGTAAACTGCAATATTTATAAAATTTACTCCACAACGAATGACATTTTTGGATAAATAGTTTAAAAATCCTTGACATCGGGGCAAAAAAACGCTATTCTTAAAGTAGTAAATCGCGAGGAAGGCGGTGCATACGATGAACGCCAAAGGGGACGCAAACCGCAGTGTGCGCATGACCAAGCAGCGGCTCTACCAGGCGCTTATTACGCTGTTGCAGCAGAAAAGTCTGCGGGAAATTACAGTCCGGGAGCTGACCGAGCTGGCAGGGATCAGCCGCGGCACATTCTATTTTCACTACGCGGACATTTATGCCCTGATGGACCAGATGGAGGCCGCCCAGCTGGCACGGCTGAACGACCTGATGGACACCCTGATCCCCAGCATCTCGCAGGAGGACGCGCCCCCCGCGCTGGTGGCGCTGTTCACCTACATGACCGAGAACCCCGACCTCTGTCAGGCCCTCTACGGCAAAAGCTGGGAGTCGGAGTTCACCCGCAACGCCAAAAAGCTGATTGCAGAGCGCTGCCTGGGCGAGTTTGCACCCGACGGCGGCACCGAGGAGCAGAAATATATGCTGGCCTTTGCAGTGAACGGCTGCTTTGGCACGATTGTAGCCTGGCAGGAGGCCGGTTTTCAGCCGCCCGCGGCGGAGATCGCCCGCATCACCTGGCAGGCCATCCGCGCTGTGAAGGGGCGGATGTGAGCGAAGCAAGTTTCCCTTGCCTGCCTTGCCTTTTGGGGCAAGGCGGGGTATAATATAATTACAAATACGCCCGCCTGACCGGGCTGATGAAGGAGAGCTTTACGATGGGTTTCTTTGATTTTCTGAAAAAGTCTGCCGAGCCTGCCGCCCCCGCGGCCCCAGCCTTCCCCGTGACCCTGGCTGCTGATGCCAAGGGTACCGTTGTGGCGATGGAGAACATCCCTGACGAGGTGTTTGCACAGGGCATCCTGGGCAAGTGCTGCGGTATCGACCCTACCGAGGGCAAAATTTACGCCCCCGCGGACGGTGAGATCACCCAGGCCCCCGACAGCGGCCACGCGCTGGGCATTCTGACCACTGCCGGTGTTGAGGTGCTGATCCATGTCGGCGTTGACACCGTCGAGATGAAGGGCGACGGCTTCAGCCCGAAGGTCAAGGAGGGCGACAAGGTCAAGAAGGGCGATCTGCTGCTGGAGATGGATCTGGACAAAATCGCGGCTGCCGCTCACCCCGCCGTGGTGATTACCGT
>ERZ1034865.1280-NODE-1280-length-11550-cov-5.777642_pt1 | contig 11550 bp, 13 predicted proteins | sample MGYA00520632_ERZ1034865 | MGnify/ENA primary metagenome ERZ1034865 (study PRJEB33766, sample SAMN09781738) | gut metagenome | biome: gut microbiome | host: Homo sapiens | place: Madagascar | study: EMG produced TPA metagenomics assembly of the PRJNA485056 data...
TAAGAGATGTAGGTATTTTCGAATTTATGGATAGCGTATCCAGATTAAATATCTACGAATCAACAAAAGCACTTTATTCTGGAATGTATTCTGGAATGTGCGATTTAAGTAAAGTAAATAAAAACGAGTTTAATTTCATGCGTGATCCGAATGGAAAATCGGAAGATGCATGATTTTTTATATTCAATCAAATAAAAGGAGGAAACAAACATGGCATTTAGATTAAATGACCGTATTTACAAAGAGATCCTGTATTTTACAGCTTTTGACCTTACAACTGAGGATCCGTTATACGTACTTACCCAGCTTACCGATGCAACAATTGACATCACCGCTGAATCCACAGATGTTACCGATAAGAATGGTAACCTCGTAAAGAAAATCTGGAAGTCTAAAGCAGGTAGCTTTTCTGCTACAAATGCTTTCGTAAACTCCAACATTATCGCTGCCGCTTCCGGCTCTGCCGCTGATTTTGCAACTACTGGAAACAAGATTCAGATGCCAAAGATGATTCATGTAAACAAGAGTGCTGATAAGGTAACACTTACAAACTACGTTGACGGTTCTGTAAAGGTTGCTCAGTATTTTGGCGATGGTTCAATTGGTAAGACTTATACTGTATCCGAAGCTGCAGATGCAGAGCATTTTGCTATCACTACTGGTGGAGAGCTAACTCTTCCAAAAGATGATGATGCTGATATGTACTTTATTAAATATACTCGTGAAGTAGAATCTGGTTCTCTTATTAAGAACAGAGCTGATAAGTTCCCGTCTTCTGTAAGAGTTCTTATTAAGGCTACATACTTCAATCCGTGCCAGAAGAACGAGTTAAAGGCAGATTATATTGAGTTCCCGTCCTTCCAGGTATCTCCAGAGACAAGCTTCCCAATTAATGCAGACTCTGCAACAATGGATTTTTCCGGTGACCTTGAAATCGACTATTGCGGTTCCGAGAAAACTCTGTACAACATTTACAGTGCAGACGAAATCGACGAAGACTAATTTGGTCCAGCAGGTGCGCCGCTAATAACGGCGTATCTGCATTTTAAAGGAGTAGCATGAACTATTTAAGAAAATGTCAAGTGTGCGGAAGTGAATACAAATATTGTATGTATTGTGCAGAATTCAACCATGAACCGAAGTGGAGAATGCTGTTTGACACAGATAATTGCCGGAAAATTTTTCATGCGGTTAGTGATTATCTTGTAAATGAAATTGATGCTAATGAAGCAAAAAGGATTTTGTCAGAATGTGATATTAGTAATCCTAATCGGTTTAATGAAAATGTTAAAAAAGTTATTCGAGAACTTTTCCAGGATAAAAATTCTACTGAAAAAATTGTAGGGAACCCTACGAAACGTATGAGTTCCAGAAAAAAGAGTGTTTAATATATGAGGATTGTAAGTTAGGGATATACGACTTCATATATTATGATTTTGTATATCCCTATTTTTTACGCCTCAAAGGAGAAACTGGATGAAAGCAATTGATAAGGAATACGCCACATCATTTGTGGACGAATATCAATATTTAAAAAGTTGTGGAATAAGATATACTTTTGTAAAAGTCGATGAAAATGGGCAGACGATTTGGAAATATAAAAAAACACCACAACTATTTGAATCTTTAAAAAATTTTTATGTGAATAATGAATATTACGACTGGTAAATAGAACTGCTCTTCTATTTGAAAGGATGTGAATATATGGTAACTATTGGACATGCTTCCATTTCAGAAAATAGAACAATTAATGGAGCTGCTGGTGATTCCACCGGAAAAGAGGTTTGTAAGAGATCATGGTATTCTAAACCATGGACATATCTTTTAAGACCAAAGACTGCCGCTATTGCGAATGGTATGGTAAAAGCTTGTATGGCTGGATGTGATAATGATAATATCGGTTATTCTCAAGCAACGCGAAATACAGCTCACAGCGAAGCCAAAAAAGTAGGCTATGATCTTTCTCGTATTTCTACGAAGTGCAACACTGATTGTTCTGCTTTTATGACTTTATGTGCAATTGCTGCAGGTGTCACAGAATTAGAATATTCTGGTAACGCACCTACTACCTCAACTATGAAAGATGCATTCATCAGAACAGGAAAATTTGTATTAATTACTGATACTGCTGTTTTGTCAAGCGATAAGTATTTGAGAAAAGGTGATGTGCTTGTAAAGCCGGGATCTCATACAGTAATGGTCCTTACTGATGGTGTATTAGCTTTAAATCCGGTTAGTACAAATAAGACCGAAGACTACTCATTTACGACATTTGTTAAAGAGCTACAAAGATCTATTGGAACTCTTGTAGATGGTATTCCTGGTCCGGAGACTTTAAAAAAGGCCCCATTTCTATCTGCTACTGTAAATCGTAAACACTCAGCGGTTATTCCTGTACAGAAGTATTTAAATTGGATTGGTTATAACTGTGGAACAGTCGATGGTATTACAGGACCAAAATTCACAGAGGCAGTAAAGAAATTTCAAAAGGACTCTAAAATTGAAATTGACGGAGAAATTTATACTGAAACTTGGAAAAGGTTATTAAAGATGAGCTGATTATGAAAAAATTTAGAACTTCAAAAATTATAATGTGGCTATTTATCGCAGCGTTTTTATATGTAATTTGGAAAGGAATAAACTATGATTTTTCAAATTTAACGTATATGGACACTGCTATTTTCGTCGCGTGTATTACGTCTGTCGGTGGTATTTTAGGAGCAATAATTACTAAATATTACAATAACTCCAATGCCGAAAATATTCCGAAAATACAGATGGCATTATTTAAAAAGTCAATGGACTTACGACTTAAGTATAATGAAGAAATGATGAAACTTAAGAAACAATATGAGTTTACTTCGGATGATGTTGCAGAAATTGAGGGCAAATCACATATGGATGATATTTCTGAAAACATTTTATCTGAAGCAATCAATGAATTAGATACAAGATCCGCACAGTCCCACGAAGATGTGACAATTCAATAGAGGTATTTTTATGAGTAATGAATTATTTAGAGTGATTTTACTAACAATTCCAGTTATGTGTGCAATCATCACAGGTTTTGTTGTTCCGTTTATTAAGGCTAATATTTCTGCAACACAGCTTGATGAAATTATTAAATGGGTTGGTAAGGCAGTTGCAGCGGCAGAAGTATTATTTGATGCTCCGAAATCCGGGGAAGAGAAACGAGAGTATGTTGTTGATTTTATTGACAAAATGTTTAATTCAAAGAAAACAGTAATCACAAAAGATCAGATTAGGGTTCTGCTTGAAGCGGCTGTAAAGGCGATGAATGATGAAAAAAAGCAGGTCTAAATATCATGTAGATATTTCTGAAAAAGGAAAGGAAAAACGTACATATAAGGGTATTCTTTATGATTCTCTTGCTGAAATGCAGTTTGTTAAAGAATTTATTGAACCACGTCTCGAAAGTGGAGAAATAAAATCATATGAGCGTCAGGTAGAATATGTTTTGCAGGATAAATTTAAATATAACGATAAAACAATTCTACCAATTAAGTATCGATCAGATTTTAATGTAGTCTGGGCAGACGATACTTTACAGGTCTTCGACGTGAAGGGAAATCCTGACAAAATGAGTTTATTAAAGCGAAAACTGGTATGGGCAAAATATCCTGAAATCAATCTTACATTTATTTGCCGTAATCTTGAATATGGCGGTTGGATTGAATATGATACGTTAAAAAAACTTCGTAAAGAAAATAAAAAGAAAAAGGAGCAAAAGGATTAATGGAAAAAATTGGAATTAAAGCGTTTATAGAAAGATACGAAAACTGCGCAACAGAAAAAATAAAGAAAGATTGTTTAAAGGATTATCTTGAAGTAAAAAAATATATTCCTTTTAATTTAAAAGTAGCACTGGCGGAAAGACTTGTAAACGTTACATGCTTTGAAACTATCGAGAAGAAAGATCTTGATGGAAAATCGATTAGAGAGAAAACCGGTAGAATTAAAAACGATTCTGTTGGAAGAACACTTCTCTTCTATCGCATTATTGTGGAACAGTATACGAATCTAACTGTAGAGACAGCAGGATTTTATGAGGAATATGATATGCTCAGATCTTCTGGAGTTCTCGAATATATTCTTGCATCAATTCCAGAAGATGAACGCGCGGAATTTTCTCATATCGTTGATATGAAGGTATCGGATACATTATCCTATTATGATTCCCCACAGAAATTTGTAAGTGATCAGGTAGAACGTTTTGGAACTCTCATCGGAGTAACACTGAATCCATTTCTTGAAAAACTTGCAGATCAGCTTGGAGAACTGGATGAAGAGCATATTGATAAGCTTGCGAAAATTGTGGCTACCGGTGCTAAATTAAAGATTCTAAAGTAATATAAAATTCGAGTTTCAAGTGGAAAATAAAATGGGCGTCGTACCTGGTTTAGCACGAACGCCCATAACTCCTTTTACTCCTTGTGCCGTCAATCCTTAAAGAAAGAGCAGCTTATTTTGATACCGCTGAAAATACTGATCTTCACATCTAAGTCTTTCATACGGTGGTGTCGTACATAAAGACAAATTGGAAGACCAATCATCAGCAGAATTATGACGAAAACGATCTCAATCGCCATAATACGCTCCTTTCCTGGCGCAAGGCCACAGACCTTCAATAGTGTGTTATGTGCTGTACATAGTAACACCATATTCACTCCCGTAATCCCCACGGGTCCAAGTGCATAGGGCGGAAGGCTGAACAATATTATTATACACTTAAAATGTCGAAATTTGCAACCTCTCATGCGGTCAAATGTATGAGGGGTATTTTTATGTAAAAAATTAGGAGGATTATATGGCACTTAGTAAAGAAGCGCAAAAAAGATTAAAACAGCTCGGAAAAGCGAAAGCAAATAGTCTGGCCAAAGAAGCCTCGCAGAAATTAACAGATTTCACAGAACGGCTTGTAGATTGGTACTACTCTGATCCGATCAAATTCGACTACCGCTGGCATTACAAAAGAACCTATAACCTCTACGGCGGATACGAAAAATATCTGAAAAATGGTTCTGTTTATTTTGGTGGTGTTAAGATTCCAGGACCGATGGAAGCTTATCCTGGCATTAGTGGTACACCGATCAGCCCGTGGGGATTTATGTCCACGTATATTTATAATCCAGCAGGAACATGGCATGGTGGTGACTACCATGGTGGATATGGAGAACCAGCAAGTTTTTCTTTTTATAACGAGTTACACAAATACCACGATGATCTTAAAGATGAGTATCGAAAAAGATTATCTATTTGAGTGAAAGGACGTGAAAATAAATGGCAAATAATTCAGATATTATTAAAATTGGGTTTGATTATGAATCCGGTTTAGCTGAGTTTATAAAGAATTATAACGGCACTATGGACAAAGTTCAGAAAAGTGCCGATGGAAATAGAATTGAGATTCAGTTCGACGCGGACGATAAGGATATCCTTGCAAAAATTGCAGAATTGAAAAAGCTGAAATTAGAGAATTTTACACTTGAATTCTCAAGCAAGGGAATTCATGAACAGATGAAAATGTTTGATCATCTGGAAAAGCGTATTCAGGAAATTATTGCTCTAAATAGAGGTGTGGGTGAAAATATAATTGGTCCTGAATCTACAAAAAAAGTTCTTGATCTTTTTGGACAGATCAACGACAGTCTCTCTTCTCTCCGTTCTGTTATCTCTGATGTGGGCGATGGCGAAGAATTCTCCCCACTTTTAAAAACAATCAAAGAAATTACTACTGCTGTTGACACTCTCAGCAAGTCAGTTTCCAACATTGGTCTCAATGTGAATATTGAGAGTGGCGGGATGGATCAGAAACTCCTCTCCTCTCTCGACGCCAAGAAGCAGTCTTTATTAAGTGCATATAAAACACAGTTCGATGCAATGCGGGCATTCAAACCGTCTGGTACGACTGTTGCAATGGCAAATCCTGAAAATCGTAGTCGAATCGCCGCGCTTAACAAACAGATTAATAACTTCGATGGCGGAGCAAGTACGGACAATATCGACCAGAGAATCACTGCTTACAAAGAGATCATCAAATTGATGAAAGAAGTATCACAACTTTCTTATGGAAAAGATATTTATTCCGATATGGATTCTTCTTTCAAGAATGCAGTTAGTTCTGCAACGGGTCAGGTCACAAGAGTTCAGAATGAATTAAAGAAAGCAAATACAGACGTAGCCGGTTTAGAGAATATTTTTGGATCTCAGGATCTTAGCAAGGTTGTTGAGCAACTTGGTCGTATTGCAGATCAGTTCGAGAACATTGCAAAGGCAGCCAGCGAATTTAAGGCAAAGTTTGCTGATGGCATTAAAGTTGAATCTTCGGTACAAGAGATTGAAACCCTTACGAAGAAGGTTAAGGAACTTGAAGAAGAAATCAGCAAGTTAAAAGCCGGTTCTGAAACGAATATTTCAACGCCTAAAAATACCACTCCTGACTCCACAGGAGCCTCTGCGGAGGATTCTAAGGTTTCTATTGAAGGAGAAGCGGACAAGCTAAAAGAAACCGCGCAAAATGCTACCGAGGCTGCGAATGCGAAGCTGAAATTCGTTGATGCAAATAAAAAGGTAAAGGATAGTGCTAAAGATTCTGCCGATGCGGTTCAGGGTGAATCAGATTCTTTTAAGAACGTTAATGCTGATCCTTATTCTACTTATGTTCAGAATGTATACAAAGCGTGGCAGCAAGCGGATAAGATCAATGATGCCTTATTAGAAACACAGCAGAAATTCCAAAGCATAGAAAATACATTTGGGCAATCATCAGCTGGTGGAAGTCGGTTTGAAGAATTATTCCCTGGTGTGACGGCTGCTGTCAAAGATTTGAACAATCAACTCACTCAAAGCAAGATATCTGTCGCAAGTTATAAATCTCAAATAAAAGATTTACTCGAAACAAAGCCGAATAATTTGGCGAATAGCAATCAACTTTATTCAGAAGCAAATCAAATTAATACTGCTTTAAACAATGTTGAGAAAACCATCAACGGATTAACAGTTCCATCTAATTTCCAAAATGATTTTGCCAATGTTAAAACAGAAGTTGAGCAGTTAAATGAAGAATTAAAAGAGGGTAAAATCTCTGTTTCTGAATATAACACTGCTATTGACAATTCTCTTGGATCGCTCTCAGAATCAATTCAGAATCAACTCGTATCTCAAAGTCAATTGCTATCTTCTGTTCGATCTGCAATTAACTCTGCAAATAAAAATGTAGAAAAGCAAGAGTTAAAACCGTCAGAGGTTGATCGAAGTGATACCTTCGGTAAACAGATTGCAGAATATAAAAATGCAATTTCTGAATTGTCGGCTGCCTATGATTCAATAAAAGGGAAAGATTTTATTTCTGATGAAGAGGCTGCAAAAGTTTCTCAATTACAAAACAAAGTAGAAGCTCTTGGTTCGGCATTTAAAAAATTAGACTCTTCACAAAAAGGGTCTACAGAGATTTCTCGTTCCAAGCTTTATGATAAAATTGGAGAATATCTTCAGAAGAACACTCGTATTAGTGCAGAATTTCGTTCTCAACTAATTGCTCTTCAGGAGGAATTAAAATTTAAAGGTGCAGATGCTAATGTGAATAAAATTGCTACTGCATTTTTTAATTTAAAAGGGAATATTAAAGACGCTGGACAAGAAGGCCGCCGCCTACTTGATATAATTAATGATAAAGCTTTTTATGGATTCGCGGCTCAAATTGCTGGTATGTTTAGTGTTCAAGACGGTTTAAGATTAGCTCAAAATGCAATTAATACAGTTGTTGAACTCGACACTGCTTTGGTAGACCTTAAAAAGACCACCTCTATGACATCTACGGAGCTGAATAAGTTCTATTATGACGCAAATGATGTTGCCAAACAAATGGGTGTAACGACTCAAGAGATCATAGAACAAGCAAGTGCATGGTCAAGATTAGGTTATTCAACTAAAGAAGCCAGCACGGAGATGGCAAAGCTGAGTTCCAAATTTGCTGCAATTTCTCCTGGTATGGATACTACGGAAGCACAAGAAGGTCTCGTTTCTATTATGAAGGCTTTCGATGTGGAAACGAGTGAAGTTGAGTCAAAAATAATTAATAAAATCAATGTTCTCGGTAACAAATTCGCCGAAAATAACCAAGATGTTGTTGAGGGATTAAAACGTTCATCTGCGGCCATGGCTGCGATGAATCAGAGCTTTGAAGATACGGCAGCTCTGTTTACAGGTGGTATGGAAATTCTTCAAGACGCAGAATCTATGGGTACTGCCCTTCGTACACTGTCTATGCGTATGAGAGGGTATTCAGAAGAAACTGGTGAACTTGATAACGAACTTGTTAATTTAAAGGGAGATGTTCTTGATCTCACAAAAACTGCAAATAACGCACAGGGTATTTCCATTTTTACTGATGCCACTCAACAGCATTATAAATCAATGGTCCAGTATCTTGGAGAGATCGCAGATGAATGGGATCAAATTTCAGAGGTTAACCAAACAGCATTACTTCAAAAGTTATTCGGAAAGAATAGAGCACAGGCCGGTGCTGCAATTTTAGGAAACTTTGATCAAGTCAGAAAAGCCATTCAAGAAATGGAAGATAGTGCAGGTTCGGCAGATCGGGAAATGGAAGCTATCGAGTCTTCTCTCGAATATAAGATTAACCGACTGAAGGAAACGTGGGTCGGAACTGCGCAACAGATTGCTGATCGTGGCGATATCGGAAAAGGTATAGACGCTTTATACGAGGTTTCTGAAGCTATTGGCTTTATCATTGATAAAGTTGGAATTTTAAATATCGGAATTGTCGGCTTAACAGCGGCACTTGGTAGAGGTAAATCACAAGAACGATTTTGCCCTATATGGTAGTGATGCCATATAGCAACGCCAAGTAAAATAATGACTAAGGGTGTCAAATTGCGGGAAATATTTATAATAATATCATTGCAAAAGCTCATATCATAATGGTATGATGTGATCGAGTTGAAAAACGGGAAAAGTATGATATTTGGTCATATGCTAACCAATAATGCTAAGTGACCTGTTTATCGTGGGTTGCGATAAACGCAATTAAATAAAATCCGCAGCCAAGCTATAGATAGTGTGGAAAACTATCTTCCTACTCTTCTATTTTAGGAGAAAGGGTGAAGGTTCAACGACCAGAAGGCACGATATCTCTATGAGATATGGAAGTATGGTCTGGTTTCTACTGAAAGGTAGTTTATGCTCGCTGGTATCCAGACCAGCTCGGAAGTAGCATAAAATGTAATTGAATGTGATATGCTTATTTAAAGCATATAAAAATACATAATCATATTCGTCCCAATTTACGATGCAATGGCACAAAAGAAAAAGGAGACCACCTGATGGCGCAGGTAGCCTCCCTTCGATTGATTAAAAGGAGAAATTGGAATATTACAGAACAAAAACAGAATCAGGAATTTTTATGTTTATCCTTAGCGACCATACTTGTAATGGATTTAACTTTCTGGTCGCTAAGCTCTGGATGCTCACAGACCTTGTGAATTGTATAGCCTTTCAGGATTAAATATCCCAGGTAACATCCGCCACCAGCTCCAAAGAGCGTGGTAATAAATTTTAGGACACTTTCCAAGATTCACCTCCCTTCTTGTAGAAATACATATATAAAGGGAATTTTGTCGCCCAGAACGGGCAGAATATTCAATTTCCTTAAAGTTGCGCCATTTCTACATCGGCGCTCCCACAGACGCTTTTGCCCAGCATATCATCGTGGAACACAAACCGCAATGTGGTCATACGGTTATGGTATACTTGTTGTCATTGTATCATAAATTGGGATGAATTACTACAAAGTATAATATTTTTCGATCTTCAATTTTCGAAGATTTTTAAAATAATTTAAATTTAGTGTGGACATTTATACTTAATTATGCTATCGTGAAAATATAATAATTTTCAGGAGGCATACAATGATTGATATTAACAACAAAACTGTGTCCATCTTTTCTATACTAAAAGATATCAAAAAAGACAAATATAATTTTGAATTGCCTGTTCAGCGTCGTGAAGGAATTTGGAAGCCAGCAGAAAAGAGTTTGTTCGTCGACTCTATTCTGCGAAACTATCCTATTTATCCAGCATTGATTAATAAACATAGCGATACTGAAAAAATGGATGTAGTAGACTTCAAACAGCGTTTTACTACCCTTCGTGATTTCAGCAATGATAAGCTTAAATTATCAGCGTCTTTAAAACCAATTGTCATAAACGGAACAGTTTATGAAATTGCCGGAAAGAAATTCTCCGCACTTGACGACGAGGTAAAGGACGAATTTAATAAGAGACAGCTTTCTCTTTTGATTATGACTGATGCGTCCTCAGAAGAAATTGCCGACATCTTCTCTCGTATTAATATGGGACATCAGCTTACACCTGGTCAGATGAGATCTGCTTACGAAAGCGATGCAGTTAGAGCTTCTGTGTATGAAATTGCAGATTATGCATTTATTGCTAATTCAGTCGGAAAAGCAAAAATTAAATCCAATGGTGATCGTGATCTTGTTCGCCAGACGCTTATGCTCATTGAAAACGGTAATGGTTTTGAACTCAATTCATTTAGAAAAGACGACATGAAAAAGTTCATTGAGTATTATAACGGCGCTCTTGAATCGGATGAGACGAAGGCATCTGTTATTGAAAGAACTAATATTCTTAAAAACGCACTCGTCAAATTGAATGAAAGATACCCTGATGGTCTTAAGAGCAATCTTTCCAGTGTTCCAATGATTATTTACGGATTGTATAAAACAATCAAGGACCACAAGTCAACAGAGGCATATTTTAATTGGTTAGATGCGTTCATCTCAGATCTTGTTAATAATGAAGAATACATGCAGTATTGTAAAGTTGGTACGGCCGGAAAAGATAACGTTATTGGACGTTATGAATACTTCAGAAACGTATTAAGAAATTTACAGTAAGGGTTTATAAAAGGAGTCGGCAACGGCTCCTTTTTCCATATCCACTTCTCTCTTATTTACCAGAAATTACCAGTCCAATATTGCCCATAAAATGGTATGATATGGACAAGGAGGTGAATATATGGGAGAGCTGAATGACAAGTTTTTTAAAGTGATCTGCGAAGAAGTAGATGTGTTTGGAAAACAAATCCATGAGGATCAGAACTTTGGAACGATTGAAGAAGTTCACAAGTTCGTAAAAGAACGGTTACATAAATACCCAAATGGTAAATGGGAACTATATGTAATTGAAAAGTATTTGATCAAGTGACATAGCGGCTGCCCTTATGGGCGGTCGTTTTTGTATTCTGTATGAATATATGTTCTGGTAGAAATTTTCAATAAATAGGTATATAGTTGAGATATCAATTTATTGGGAGGTTCTATTATGACAGATGAGAAAAATAACAAAGAGAAAGAAGTAAAGAGACCGCATCTTGAATATTTTACTCGTACTCCATCTGATGAGCAAAATCCAGATATTAAGAGAATAAAAAAACCAAAACAAAGCAATAAAAAAGAAAGGAAGTAATGTCCTATAGCTGAATTA
>ERZ1034865.1281-NODE-1281-length-11539-cov-20.569488_pt1 | contig 11539 bp, 19 predicted proteins | sample MGYA00520632_ERZ1034865 | MGnify/ENA primary metagenome ERZ1034865 (study PRJEB33766, sample SAMN09781738) | gut metagenome | biome: gut microbiome | host: Homo sapiens | place: Madagascar | study: EMG produced TPA metagenomics assembly of the PRJNA485056 data...
GACGATGTTGAGCGCCTGCGCCGTGCCGCAAGCGCCGGCCGTGGTGGAGTGCCCACCGGCGCCGGTAGTGCCTGCCTCTCTTGTGAACGACAAGTCGCAGACTGTAAACGCTTACTTGCAGAGAGTGCGGAGTTACTTAGCGAAGGCGGCGGATTGGTCGGCGGCCTCAGCGCAGACAGAAACGCCGTCCGCAAAGCCCTGAAACCATGAAGCACAAAAAAATAGCGTCAACTCCCCTTGTGTTTAAGGCGCACAAAAAACGTTTCAAACCAGCACCGGCATAGGCTTGCCCCGTGGAGTTGATGGCAAAGAAAAACCTCGTGGATTCTGGAGTTCTCCACGAGGCTTTTCAGAAAACCGACCGCTCTGTTTTCGCAGGGGGCATTTTACCCTATCTTTTTTAATTTCGCTCTTCGACTTGCTTTCCGGCCTTGAAAAGGAAGCCTGTACCCCCCCCCTGCCGGGGCAGCCATCATTTTGTTGTCTACATTATTGATTTCAAAAGAATTTGACACTGCCGGTTTTTTATTTAAGGACATGGTAAAAGAAAAATCCCAGGGGCTTAACTGCTCTTGGGGGACTTCTTTTTTTATGCCTGCTGATTTTGCTTTTCTTTCTTTTCGCGTTCTGCGACGACCTCGCGCAGGCGGTCACGGACCCAATGCGAACCGCCTAATTCACGAAGGACCGGCACTAATTCGGCCGGTAAGCTCAGCAAGCACGTTTGGCGGCCATAGGGGTACATAATCGGCCGGCCTAAGCCGGCCTTTTTCTTCTCTGCGCTCATTTCAAGCCTTGAGATTGAGCGCGAAAAGGTTCGGCCTATAAGGCCTGCGGCAGGGCTCTTCTCGCCCTGTCTCAACAGCACCTACATTTTCCTCAGTGCCGTCAGAATTAATTCTCCACAAATAATCTAACAAAACAGCTAAATTGTCGTATGCGTGCTTGTCGAGACGGCCGGCTTCGATTTCAGCCAGCACCTTTTCATCTTCCTGGGTAGAAAGATCAGAAACATGATCAAAAGCGGCCTGGTCGTTTTCAGCCTCGAAGGTCATGCCTTCGAAGTTAGTAACGAAGTCGTAAGCATCTCGAATCTCGCCAGCCGTATGAAAAACGTATTTCATTTATTGCTCCTTAAACGCTTAATGCGTTGTGCTTTCTGATAACCGACATTATACATATTTATATATATAAGTAAATAGGAAAGAAATTATCGGCAAGATGTTTCCTTTAGGAAAAAACAAACCGCCTGATTTCTCAGGCGGTTTGAAGCTCTTTCGCGCGAAATCCTACAGTCATCATCAAGATGGTATTGACGCCATATCAGAAAGCACCTCCACATATGCGGAGAAGAAGCTTTAGCGCCAGCGAATGAGCTAAGACGCACTGTAGCAGGCTATTTCATGTCTTGCAATGGCAAGACTTCATTTGCCCATTCCTGCATCAGGATGCGCCTTTGCTCTAGAAGATCTGAGCGCTGATAGGCTTGACGTACTGTATTGCCTGTCGCGTGCATAAGCGATTTTTCGGCCAGCGTGACATCCTTCCCGTTTTCTGCACACCAATCAGAAAATGTGGATCGACAGCCGTGCATAGTCACCGGTCGCCCTGCGGCTCTCTGTAGGAGAATGCGCGGCGTTTCTCGGTTCATTATTTCTGCCGAATGGCCGGGAAAGAGAAAATCATTTTTTCTCGGAAGCATTTCGATGATCTTTAACGCCTGCTTTGACAGGGGAACCCTAAAGGGGTAGTCCTTTCCGTCCTTTCGGCGCTCAGGAGGGACGCTGAAAACGGCGTTTTCTAGGTCTATTTCATCCCACCTAGCTGAAATAAATTCATTCGATCTGCAGGCGGTCAGGGCGCCGAAAATGATTGCATAGCCGCCCAGAGATCGAGACGCGAAAAATTGACGCAGCAGGGTTTTCAGTTCAACCAGTGTGGGCGCTTCTACGTGCTTCACTGTTTTCAACTTGTCTTTGGGCGGCAAAAAAAGCGCAAGATTCCCTTTCCATCGCGCCGGATTATCCGGGCGCATCCCTTCGGAAACCGCGAAATCTAGGATCATTTCAAGCGCAAGCCGCACGCGCTTCGCTGTCTCAGGCGTTTTGTACCAAATCGGCTGTAGAACGTTTAGGACATCATCTCGCGTTATCTCTGTAATGGCTTTGTCTTTGAGGTAGGGCAGGATAAATGTTGTCACTTGGTAGATAAGGCGGGAGTGACTTTTGCTCTGCTTCCATTGCGTGACAGTAGCTTTTCGTTCAATGGCGCGTTCGGCAACCGATGAAAAAACGGGTGCGGACAATTTGGCCAAACTGTCCTTCTTCGGCTTCTTTGTCTTTTCCGGCGCCTTCCCACCGGCCAAATCCGCGGCCATTTTCGCGGCGCGGGCCTTCGCCATTGCAAGCGTAATTGTGGCCGTGCTCCCCAGGCCGCGTTCAATACGCTTGCCGTTGATCTGCATCCGGAACACCCAGCGGCGGGATGTACCGGCGACAATGAGGCGCAAGTTTGGTGCGGCCTGATACTTCCCATCAGGCAGTTTGGCGACTTCTGTCTGAAGCATAGATTCCCTTCCCTTAGATTCTCTGTCCCCCACTTTGGGGCGCCTAAAGTGGGGGATCGGGCGCATCCCCCACTTTATCCCCCACTTCGCGTGCAAAAGTGTACCCAACGATGCCAAATAATTCACCGTTTTGCACAATCATGCGTAATGGTGCAATAAGCGGGAAGCCAGTAAAGACAAGGGATAGCGGGGGAAGGCAACAAAAAAGCCGCACTAGGCGGCTTAATGTAGTGGCGTCCCCATGGGATTCCGAACGTATGCGGAATTAAAGGGTTTGAAGCGTGCTGCTAGATTCTATCCCCCACTATATCCCCCACAAAAAACGCAGGAAACAGGGACCAGAAACCACAGTTCGGATTACGAAAGCAGATTGCTGAAACCTGCTACCCGAAGCCAATCAATGGGCAGGACTTGCAGGGTTTGCTACTTGCGCTTCTTCAGCCAGGTCTGAAACGCTTTGTCCTCTTCAGTAAACGCCTTCGGATCATTGAAAAACTCACGGTAGATGCCGTACGAATCGTTCATCATCGTCTCGTTGACGCGCATGAGTTCATCTCTGCGCAATTGCATGACGATATCACACAGGTCATCAATCGCCTGATGCACGACGTCAAAGTTTGCTTCGAGAATCTGATGCGTTTTCTGCCAGTGAACATAGGCTGAGTCAAGCAGCGCCCCTGCGGCCTGAAACTGCCGCGAGAGGTTCACCGGCTGAGTCGTCGCGCGTGCGCAGATAAAGCCGGTGATCAGAACGCCCATCAGGTCAGACCAGCAACTATCCTCCTTTTCCGGCTCGCCGGAGCGGCACCGCTCGTATAACGCGTAAAACCCGAGACAGTATTTATGCTGTTCTGTTTCAGTAATCGGGATGACGCGGGCCATTGCGCCGTACCCCCTGCGCTCAATCAGGTCGTCCCCTGCATAGTGATACTGCTTTTTTCGGGCTGGCTTACGCTCTGCACGCTTCGCCAGCCGCCTTAGCGCTCGACTCATGGCAACTCCTTCACGCCTCTCAGAAAGCCGACGAACTTCTGCACGGCAAGCCCCTTCTTAGTGATTTCTGTTGCGAGGCTCTGCGCGAGCATGATCGCCAAATCGTCCCTGCCGTCCTTGACGCGATCTACAAGGATGGAGAGCTGTGTAGCCTCGCTCTTTGAGAAGATGTGATCGGCCTTCATTTCGCGGATGATCGCTTTCATTTTCTTTATATCAGTCATATGCACCCCCGCCGCAAAAATCGGCGCACTCACGAAGCTCGTCGATGCGCCTGAGAACACGCGTCTCGGCATCTTCTAGGTCAGCGCAGTCCAACCAAGTTTGCGCCAAGTCCTCGGCGCCGCGCAGTCTCACGAGGGCAGATGTTCCATCGGTGTAAATCACTGCTACACCCCTCGCCTCAAAGAACATATCAGAATTAACACCACACAACTCGGCATCCCCTAAATGCATAAGATGCTTCCACTGGTTTGCGTCTTCTTCAGACGCAAACACGTGCCATGTGACGGCTCCCCAATTCTCGAACTGGACGCACTGGGCATCCGTAAGGTATTTGAATTTTGCGATTTTGGTCGCCATTTCGAATCCTCCAAGCCTTACAACTCCCAAAATTCGTTTATATCGTCAAAGAGCTGTCGCGATGACACAAACGCTTCGAGACCAATATCGGCGGCCCGCTCCTGGTCGCTTTTGACGGCGATGTCATAAAGCAGGTCATTTATCGGGCCGCAGATTTCTTCAGCTTCTAGGAGCACGGCAGACACGATATTTTTTTGGGACTTTGTGAGCGTTCCCGTATGCGCAGAGAGAACGAACGTCAGGGCGGCACGCTGTCCAACATTGAACACGCAAGCGCCGCCGACGTCGCGATGAGCTGCGCAACTCGCAACGAGAAGCCGGGCGCCGGTATAGTCATTCGTGAGCCGGGCATAATCGAAAAACCGCGCGCCATCCGCCGCTTTTCTCAAAATCGGTCGAGCTTCAGGCGCAGGCGGCAGAAGCCTTAGTAATGCCTTCCACTCTGTGGCCGTCGCCGTAATCTTCGCGGTCGTGGCGGAGAGAATCGGGAAGAAAGATGTATCCATATCGAATCCTTCGGCGGGCTTACAAGCCCCAAATAAAAAAACCGACTAGTAGCCGGCATGAGCAGGAGAGCCACAATCACTATCGCGGCCAGTAATTCAGGTATTTGAACTCATTCATAGTTCACCTCAAAATTTGGTTAGTTTCACAAAATACGAGTTTGGGGGCTGCGGATACGATCTAACTGCGGGTAGCCAAGGCTACGCCGTATACTCTGCGTGCTCGAATTAACGTTTAAGCGATCTTTCAAGATAGCCGACCGCAGGGGGAAAAGCCGCTGAATGCGGCTTTTCTTTTAGGCTGCCTGACCCATCAGGTGCAGGGCTTGATCCGTTTGACTCCCTTATTCACAAAGCCCGTATTTGCTTGAGCACATAGAGCTGGCCTGCTCGCCATCGGCAAAAATATCGTACTGGCGCCCGCCTCGGGTGGTTCGTGACCATGTGACAGCATCTCGAATGCCTTGGCCGTTCCCGTTGGCAACCGGAAAGAACGTTGCAATTGATTTCTTCCCAGCTTTTTGCCCGATCTTTTCCCATTCTTCGATCCGATCAATTTGCTCCGGGAAGCGGTTCGCGATTTCGCGCAACTCTTCTTTGCGGCAATTGATGCACGGCATACATCCAACACGGCCCATACCAAGTTTGTAGAGCTGGTTTGGCTGGATTCCGTGACGAAGCATCATGTCAAAACAGTCAGAAGCTGTCCAGTCAAGAATCGGCCTGTAATTCCATAATTCAGCGCCTGTCTTTTCATCTCGCATTGCTAAATCACGTTCAACGGCACAGGATCGAGCTTTGCTTTCATCGTGGCGAATGCCTTGCCACGAAACAACGTCGATCCCTTGCTTGATCAGCGGCAACTGAATCTGTTTCTTCAGAACGTCTGCTTTCAATTCAATTGAACAAAAGCGCATTCGGGTTGAAGGAAATCGGCCCTTGCAAATAACCATGTCGAGAAATGGAATTCCAGTTGGATGAAGAACCGCAAGAGCTTCTTCGATCTTGCGTTCTGAAATTCCTTCTTCTCTCCACTTCGTTTGAACCGTTTTTCGCTTCTGCTCAATTGCCGCTGTGTAATCGGCCTTGAGCCACTTAATTTCCAACCCCGTAGACTCGGCCAGGTATTTGATGTACTGGTAGGTGAGCGGATGCTCATTGCCTGTATCGCAGAACACTGGTTGAATGTTTTCTGTGCCTCTTTCGATCGCTAGTAATAGCATTGCGGTGGAATCCTTTCCACCGCTCACGCTGATGACATTTATTTCTTTTGTCATGTAAAAAATGCCCCCGGCTTTCGCCGAGGGCTACGATTATTTTCGTGGCGTCACGAAAATGGTTAGAACGGATTGCCCGTAATCGGAATGTCGTCGTAGGGATTCTGAGCCGTCTGCGCAACGGGCTTGGCTTCCCTGTCCTTGAGGTTCTTGAACTTCCCATCAACAAGGTAACGGCGCTTCATTATGCACGCGCGGCCTGCGCGAACTTCTTTTCATAAAACGCCAAAACGTCCCTGGCATTCCATAAACGGCTGCGGCCGCTGGACATCTTAAAGCTGGGCGGGACGTCTCCCGAATTTTCCCAGTTGTAAACAGACCGCTTCGAACACCCCAGCACGCGGCACATATCGGCCACAGTAAGCGTAGTATGTCGGCCTTTCAAAAATTCCCAGTCAATCTTTTTCATTTCATATCGCCTCTAAAAACGCTTTTTTGTTCACCGAAAAGCCCGCGCATCACTGAATCAAAGTTTTGTACTACGTAGTTCAGGGAGCGCAGAAGGTCTGCACGGTTTAACTGTCTTTGGATGTCGCAAAGGACGTTCAAAGCGTCATAAACAGCATCAAAGTTAGGTTGCAGGACTTCCCCGGTCTTATACAGATGGTCATACGCCGCATCCAGCATTTTTGCGGCGGCTGAAAACTGCCGTTCAATATTCACAGGTTGCGTAGTCGCCTTAGCCAGTACCCAACCATGAGCAATGGCGCTCATGAGGTTGGTCCAAATATCTGACTTCGCATCAAGGTCCCCGGTACGTGCCTGTTTGAACCACAAAAAAATAGGTAACTCGCACCGAGTTACCTCTTCTTCGGACATCGGAATCATGCACATCCATGCGCCGAAGCCTTTTTGCTCTATCAATTCGCCGCCTGATAGGTGTCGCTTGCGTCCCCTGGCTGCGGCTTTCTGCGCTTTCAGCAGCGCTCTTTTCTCAGCCCTGTTCATTGCTCCCACCTAAAGGTTCCGGACTGCAGTGCAAATTTTCTCTTCCTTCTCGTCCTGCAGTTTGTGTGTTTCGCAGACTTTCTGCAGGTTGTTTACCATGCCTTCCAGCGCGTCAATCAGCATTTCATACGCACGTTTACAAGCCGCATAATCGGTTTGGCTTGCAGGAACGTTCATGCTGATATAACCGGCAATCTTTTGCACGCGGTTGTTTGTTTGCGTAAGCTGATGCGATACTTGGTTCAGGCATTCAAGCACCATCTTCTTTTGACTTTTCACGTTCTCTCCCCTCCAAAATGTCGCGCATGATTCTCATCAACCTCACTTAGAAAACCGCAGCGAGGCTTTCAGTTCGATTCGTGCGCCGGGGACCGCTTCGCCTGCGTGAATCGCTTCGGCAATGGCAGTTTTGTTCGGCTCAAGATTGATCTTTGCACCATCCCCCAGGGCCTTCAGAACGTCTTCGTTGGGGAGTTTTTTCAAACCGGTAATTGACTTAATGCGCATGAATTCCGCGGGAATCTTGCCGTCTTCGGTAATAACGCTTTCACGCGGCTTGCAAAGAGTGACGCAAAGGCCGGTTTTTCCGTCAGTTATTGTTTTGTACTGATTGCGCGTCATGCGATAAATGGCGCGGGCCTCAGCCTTTTCCTGCGTGCGTTTTAAGCGCTCAAGAATCTTCTTTGAATCGTCAATGTGGGCTTTCAGCGCGGCAATTTCTGCATCCAGGCGGCGAATGAATCGGACTGAACCGGCGATGATGTCACACATCTCACCTTTCAGGCTTTCCACTTCGGCCTGCGCCTTTTCTGCTTCCGGGTTTTTCAGAATTTCGCCTGTTTCGGGGTCTACCGCTTCTTCGGCCATGGCCTCCGCTTCACGCTGAATCGCGGCCTCAATATCATCTTCGACATCGTTGCCCGTGCGCCGGTTCGGGTCTTTCATTTTTTCGATGATCATTGGGAATACCTTCAAAAAAAGCGCCCACCTGGGGCGCTTCGTTGCTCTTATTGGTTATCAGAAGAAATCTTCGGGTTCCGGTGCAGGCGGCATCCCGGCGCTTCCAGTAGTCTGCGCAGGCTGATGCGCAGGAGCACCATAAGCGGCAGCATCATTCACCGGGGCATTACTGCGCACAGGCTTATCTTTGAGCGTAGCAAAGCGAGATTCAACCACTGTAGCCTTATCCGCTTTTTCCAGAATTTCGCGGGCGCATTTGCCGTTTGCGGGATCGAATGGCGTAAGGATGTTGAGGTTGAAACTCTCACGAACAACGCCAGTATTGTCCGTATACAAGCGGTCTTCACGCTGAATCAACAAGCCGATAGGCTTCTTTTCGATGTCAGGCAGGCGATAGCCCTGATGTTGATCCGACTTGTCTCGCGAGGCGTTACGACCATAAACAACACCTTTAACGGCGTCCATTTTGGATACCCCGAGACACACCATCATTGCATCAATGATGTCGGCGCCAAACGTGCGCTCACCGGTCTTTGATGTGATGTAGGTGCGGATGAAGGCAACGCGGTCCCCGGTGCCTTCAGACACATTGCCGTTAGCGTCCTTTTCCTTCCACTGTTTGCACTTGAATGCAATCTCAAGGTACTGAGCGCCGCTCTTTCCTTCGGCAATTTCTGCCTGGGCAATGAAGCCGGTGTAAATACCTGTATGGCTGATGCCGGAAAAACCGGCAACGGCTGAGGCGCGTTCATCGTTTCGCGTGAATGATGTAATCATCTTTCGTTTTGTCCTTCGTTATTAAACGTGTTGAGGAATCTCGTAGAACTGACAAATTTTTGTATCTACAAGTGCTAAATCGTTTTCGATTTCGTCCGATTCAAAAAGCCCCATCGGGCTTTTCACGGTATCGGCACCGCTGTTATGGGTCAGGAAGCAGTACTTCGCCTGGTCCACTTTGGTACGCAGAACGGTTGTGAATAACCCTTCTACGCAAATCTTTTCGTCAAGCATTCGGCCAAGCGTTTTGATACGCGTAAAACCGAAGTCATCGGTTTGGGAATGCGCGAGGATGTAAACACGTTTGTTTGGCCCTAGCTCACTGGCTGCCTTCGCAATGTCGAAACCGGCGCCGCCGATGTCCGTGAATTTGTCGTAGCCCTTCAAATTGCGCATTCGCATAAACATGAAGGAAAGGACGTACTGCCAATCATCAACAATGACAATTTCACGGTTGGTTTTGCTCATGGCCGAAACGATGTGGGCCGCATCATCGGTTACGTAAATGTTGTTTCCGTCCCCTTTTGCCCGAATCTCGGCCCATCCCTTTGCAGGGAAGGGAAGGGGCTTGCGCACCGGCTGAATCAACAGGCATTGCGTAGGGTCGAGGTTACGTAGGGAAGCCGTTTTGCCGGTCCCTGACGCTCCTAAGATAAGCGTCGCAATAGACATTTGCGCTATACTCCTTTTGTACGTTTGGTGGTTCTCTTCCTAACGAAAACGGCGCAGTTCTCTTCCCCTGCGCCGTTTTTGTTTTCTTATTCGGCAGCCTTCGCCGCTTCACATTGACTTCGCCAGTAGGCGAAAAGTCGTGCCTTTGGACGTTCTATACCAAACTCCCGGCACCAATGACGAAAAACCCGCAAATCTGCGGGCTTCTTTGTGTGCTTCATTACGGACCTCCGAAAGGGTCATAGTTGCGAAATTCGCGCTCTGCGGCTCTGGCCTCAGCGGCTTCGGCGCGTCTTTCAGCTTCGATTTCGCGGCGCAGGTCATCATCCTCTTCGTCTTCATCTTCATCGTCCTGACATTCGCAGTACCGCTCATAATCCGCGGCCGGATTATCCGAAGTGCTCCAAGTCTTCCGCTTCACGCGGCGGTTTTGAAGGTCCATTCTTCGCCCCCGTACTGGATGAAATTGTTCGGATCGTGCAGGGCAATTTCTCGAATCACCAAGCCTTTCAGGAATTCCGCAAGGGCCGGATGTTCCGTTTCTTCGCCGTTAAGGATGCGGATGCACAGGGCTTTGACTTCGGTCCCGATATCACATCGAACACCGTAAGAAACTTCCTCGCCCAGTAAGTAAAACTTTGCGGCCAATTTGTCCGGTTCCGCCTTCGCCATATCGCACTTCACGATTTCGATGCTGTCAAACCACAGCTTTTTTGCTTCTTCGTTTGTCATTACGACCTCATAAAAAAACGCCCTTTTGACTGCCTGCGAAGCGGCAATGCACCAGTCCAAGCAGACAAGAGAACGCAGGCAGTCAAAAAGGCGCGATAAAGGGAAGTAGGGCTTTCAGATGCAGGCGCAGTTACTTTTCTTATGTTGCTGACAGTTAGCGACCCTCGAAACCACGCCTTTAGAACCCTGATGCATCAAAACACAAATGCATCGGTCGCCAAGGAGATCGAGGATAAAGACTTACACACCTGAAAGCCCAATTGGGCGAGCTGCAGGAATCACACTTCTATATGAGCCGATGCGATTTCCTTTAGACCCGAGCGTTGAGAAGGCACGGTGTGGCTCGTATCGGCGTCAACCACATACACAACTCGAAAAAGCCCATTTCATGGCGCTAGCACCAACGCCATGAAATCGGCCTTTTCATACGGTTTCCGGTTGTTACGTCCGGACGCGGCACCCCATGGGCTAGCCGTATTAAGCGCTTGCAGGTGCGCTGCGCATATGTTCCGTTTGGTCGGGGCACCACTCCCGGCTCAGGGTACAGAGTACTTTCAACTCCTTTGCGCACGCCTTCAGTGACGCTCGCTGCAGAACAGTTCAGAACCGTTCTTTTGTTTGCCCCATCCCACCGCCCAGGCCGTTAAAAGGAATCGGCGAAAAGGGGCAAACAGAAGAACGATTTGTTCTTCTTGCCTGGCTAGTACCCCGGCAATGAAAGCAACACATATCCGAGGAGGACGAAGCCAGCGGCTGCCAGGACGTTTTCGATGAACTGCTTCATGCCAGCACCCATTTGATGAAGAAAGCGACAAAGGAAAGGACCGCAATGACGGCAGCCACAGACGCCTCAGATTGAAAGCGCCGTTCGGCAATGTCGGCCAGTTGCCCCATAAGTAAACAATGCTCAAGCGTCATGGCTTACTCCTCGTCATTCGGTTTGCTGTGAAGAATCACCGGCTGTGATCCTGTAGAGCGTCTTCACGTTTTCAATCAGCTCTCCGAGGATGCCGACGGCTTTGTTTGCGTCCTCGGGGATGCTGCGGCCTTCTTCGTGCGTTGAGGCCAAGTGCGAGAGTTCGGTCGTCAGGGCGTAGATGCTGTGGCAGGCGGCTTCCTGATCGATCGCGATTACTTCTTCGTCTTTGGCCTGAGTTACCGGTACTTCGCCTTCCGGCGGGATCGGCGCACCTTCGGGCTTGCTGCTTTCGCCGACGCCGCAAAGGTTGGTGATGTCGTTCAAGTGGTTAACGGCTTCCCAGATGCGGTTTTCCAGCGTCCGCAGGGCGGCGCGCCAAATATCTCGGTGCTTGGGCTCGCACTTCTGGTTGACGAGCTCCTGGAGTTCGTTTGCGCGGTCAACGATGAGACGCGCGGTTTCACGTTGTGTGAGGGTGATTGTCATGTTGCCTCCTGGTGGTTTTGTTTAGATGAGTCCGAATTGCTCATCTGCGTACCCGAAATTAAACCACATCACTAACCTGCTTGTCAACTATAAAAGATGACTTCAGGGTATTCTGGTTAGGTGA
>ERZ1034865.1282-NODE-1282-length-11533-cov-17.187925_pt1 | contig 11533 bp, 8 predicted proteins | sample MGYA00520632_ERZ1034865 | MGnify/ENA primary metagenome ERZ1034865 (study PRJEB33766, sample SAMN09781738) | gut metagenome | biome: gut microbiome | host: Homo sapiens | place: Madagascar | study: EMG produced TPA metagenomics assembly of the PRJNA485056 data...
CTTCCTTTTATTTTTATGCATCTATCATACCGCGATTGGAAGGAAATGGCAATGGGACCCTTAAGAAAACAAGCTTCCCACAAGCGGGATCCATGCCCATGTCAGGAAACTATAGAAAAGCAGTCCGGCCGCCAATCCCACGATAGCCCCGTTGATACGAATGCCTTCTAATTCACGGTATACCTTCGACTCGATGAATTCATTCAGTTCCTCTTCCCGAAAACTTTCCAGGACTTCTATCATAGACCATGATAAGAAACCATGCTCATAGGTGATGATCTCTGCGATCAAATCTCTTCCGATAGTGTCCAGCTTCTGTCTAAATTCTGAGTCTTCTGTAAAAGAAATACTTTGCTCTATAGCTGGTTTCAATTTTTCTGCCAAAGCTGGCACACCCCAATGGTGCTGAAAATCAGAAATCCCCTCGTCGATCCGTTTTTCCAAAGGGAAGGAAGCGAAGAGACCCCGCCCAAATTCCTGCAGCGCCTCCAACGTAGCCGGTTCTTGCAGGAAACGAGCGATCAGAAGATCCCACTGTGACAAAAGCTCCTGATGAAACGGATTGTCCTCCCTTTTCCATGCTTCCATTTCTTCGGCTAAAGCATCCAATGCCGCCTCAGCCAACTGGTCATAATCGATCGCGCCAAACCATTTCCCGAGCGTATAGCCGATAGATCCCAAGAAGCCTTTCTCTTCCCGGTCGCCTGCCTTTCTCAGCTGCTCTGCCAGTTTATGTCGAAGGGATGGATCCTCGATTTTCCGTTTTCCCTCCTCCAAAAGGCGAAGAAGCCATTTTTCCCGATTCATCTCCTGCTGTAACCGCCCTTGCGCGAAAGAAATAAAAACAGGCAGCCATTTCTGCGATTCACTCCGTCCCCAAGTGGCTATTTCTTCTCTATGGCTAGACAGAAATTCCACTGCATAGGTTGCTCCCTTCGCTGCCAATGTTTGAGAAATAGATTCTCTGTGACTGGTAAGCCATGGAAGACATAAATCCGTCAACGAAAGACGGGATATCTTTGCCAGCAAATTCTTCGGGCTCAAAAGGCTCTGATTCATTTCTACCACTTTTTGAATAATCCGATCCCGGTTGGCTGGAACGAGCGGCTTGATAGGAAGAAAATGTTTCCGAAAGAGTGCCTCTACGGCAATGAAATCTGCTGCGCATCCGATACAGCAGGACTGGGCCATGAAATAAACCAGGTCTGCCCAATACGTGTCCTGCCAGGGACTTCCCTCTTTGAGCCAAAGAGAAAATAGCAGAAAAAGCAGTGAAAAGAAACAAATCCCATTGGCCGTTTTATATCGTTTCATTTCTACGCCTCCTTATATTACGGTTGATGATTGATGGTTGTCAGTATGCATAAAAATCCAAGAGTAAGATCTGACAACTATTGCATCAGTGTTTCCCATAGGAGTGATACAGCAAAAAAGGCCGCTCCCAAGAAAGCTCCCCACAGAGAACCATTGATACGAATGGCCGCCACATCTTCAGATACAGATTTTTCTGCCAAGGATGCCATCGTCCGGCCATCATAACCAGCCAAAGCCTTCTCCACCACCGACGCCGCCATGCGATGCATCCATCCCACATGCGGCCGCACCAGACGTAAGAAGAAGGCATTGAAATCCCGCCGCTTCTCCTGAGCAGAAAGCTGTCCGTCTATCAAAGAAAGTAAAGCCTCTGCCAACCGATGCGCCAGTGGCTCTTTCTTTTCCTGCCACAAGGAAATGAACCAATTCCGCCCTTTCCCAGACAATAAGCGACTAATCAACTTCTGCGCAGCACCATTGACCTGCCGCTTCCAAACCTCATTGGTCTCTAGCTGGACGATCATTGCATCATAGGCCTCTCCCATCTTTTGGCGAAGCTCACTTTCCGGATCCGTCAAAGCCTCTGACAAGGACAACATCTTTTCCTGCACCTTTTTTACCATCTCTGCATCCCGATCCTCTACCGCATCCCGGAAGAGGGAATGAAGACAGCCCTTATCATTATATTTCCGCCAAGCCAAAAGATAGACTCGCTGGATTTCTTCCTGCGTCACCTCAGCCTGCAGAAAGCCCTTCACCTCGGCCGCCAAAGCCTCCGTCAAAAGCTCCTTCTTCGGATAATCGCGGAATGCCGCCATCACCTTGGCCATATGCCCCGCCCAGTCTATATCTGCCGCTTTTCTCTCGATCGCCTCACTGGACATCGTCCATATCGATTCCGCAGGAAATACAGTCAGCACCATGTGAATCACATCCGCTGCCAGCTTCTCCGTCAAATCCCTATGGACTGTCAGCCAGTGAGCCACCACATCAGAAGGCACATGCTGGCGCAGGATCTCCGACAGCCGTCCCCTGGTCAGAAGCTCATTCACTACCATATCCTTCGCGATGGATACGATCATGTCTCGATTTCGAGCAATCAAATCGGTATGCCAGGAAATGCCAAGGGGTCTGCGGAATAAAGAAGTCACGCCGAACCAATCGGCAAAACCTCCCACCGCCGCCGCAAAAGACATATGAAACAACCCTGCGAGCCACGGGCTCTCCCCCTGAAACGGAGCTGCCCCTAAAGTAAGAACCACAGAGCTCGCCAGTATACCGTCAGCAAGCCATCGTTTTTTCAAAGAAATCACCACCTCCGATTAGATATCACTAGCATTCAGTATACACTGATGCGTAGATTGTTGTTGGTTGTTATTAAATACAGATGATAGGTCCGTAGGATAGTGCTCCCTTTTGGGGAAAGGTGGTGCCGAAGGCACCAAAAGGGGTGTATTTCCTGCGGCCGTAAGGCCGGTTGTATGGTTTTAATACTAAATGGGATAAAAACAATTTGACACATATCAAACATGGGAGTATATCGCCTTGTATTTATAAAAACCATACAACCAGCCGTTGGCTGAGAAAATGTCCCCCCTCTTTTTATTCTCCCCCGAGGAGGCGATGTCCTAAGTCTGACAGCCAACAACCTACCCATTCCTGTTAATTTTTCAAAAAGAAATCCTCAAACGATTCCCCCTGGTCTTGCAGAATCACTCTCACTTCATCACGAGACAAAGATGGATTCCCTACTGCATTCAGCAAATGGCATTTTTCGTGAATTTTCTGATAGAAAAATTGATTGATTTTCTGGAAACCCGCTTTTAATTCCATTTTCTTATCCATAAAAGATACCAGTACATCATTGGGAACGACAAGGATCTCATCAGCATACCGTTGAAGTTCTTCAATCCCATGGTCCGCCTTTTCACCCCGCGTCTTTCCTTCAAAAGAAAATGGTCTCGTGACCAAAGCCATGGTGACAATCCCAAGCTCTTTCGCTCGCTGTGCTACAATCGGTGCGATGTCAGAGCCTACCTGTCCACCCATACCCGCCATAATAAAGAGGACTTCCGCACCAATTAGCACCTTATCCAGCTCCATGGTAATCCATGGCTTTATTTTCTTTACATTCAAATGCCCATCCATGTAAAAACATTTCATAACTTCTGCATCTAACTGTATGCTCCTTTCTGCGCCCGACTGCAGCAAGGTCTCTTCATCTGCCACTGTAATATACTCCACATTTCGTATCGATTGATTCATCACGTAATCGAGCATATGATTTCCACCATGACCGATACCCATCATTTTGATTCTTGGCATTTGCTTCATATGATATTCCCTCCATTAACTCATGTTGTCAGCTGTTAGTTGTTTGCCTCCCCCCTCGTAACATAATGCTGTTAGGTTAAAGATTTGCAGTAGTAGTTATGAGACCGCTAGGAAGTATAGGGTTCTAAAGATACAAAGTGTTCTCAGGGTTCCTGAATGAGCTGATGAACGCTAATGCTATCATCTCATTCGGGGCTCTTTAGAACCTTTAGTCCCCTTAGAACCTTGAGAACATTTGGTGAAGAAGAGATCATCGCATATTTTGTTTTACTCCGGTAAAAAGCTGAATGAATAACCAGCCACTAAGCTAATATGTAGTCATCTTCCCGATAACATTCTTTATTTCATGATAAGTCAGATAAGAGGTCTGTGTCACAGAACCATTTTCATCAAGAAGTAGTGTATGCAGTATCTTTTGCATCATCATCACCAACTGCCACGCTTTGGCCCAAGCATCCAAATTCACTTTGTCATATATATCCGCCTCCACCTTGTCTTCCATGACATTTGGCAGCTGGCTCATCGCCTCATGAAATTTCTCATGGACTTTCCCTATTAAATCAATCAGTAAATTCGCGCGACCACTGGCCTCCTGAAAGACATCGCTCACCAAATTCATTTTCTGATTTGCCTCTTTTACTTCTACATAGTAATGTTTGGCCTTCTCTAAATTTTCATCGGCCTTCTTTGCCAACTCAAATCCATTCAGAAGAAACGTCAGATCTGAAATATCTTCATCAAAATCAACCATTCCATCCACCTGCCTCAAATCCTTCCCAGCCATGACGTCTCGCTTCCGTGCCATTAAAGCAGCTACTCCACCAAATGGTTTTGTATTTCCCTCCATAGGAATCATACTACATGCCCCAAATGCCATTTTCTCTCTAACCGTGGCCTCTTCCTTTTCTCTTTTCCTCCAATCTGCCGATAAACGACTCATGTACTTGACTTCCTTGCAAATTTCTTCTAGCGGTTCATCTGCTAATAGATCGCTAGCTCTGCCATCTGCCTTTAACATCTTTGCCAAATGCACAAAAGAAGTCATATCTTTCACTAAAACACAGACCTTGGCCTGTCCTACCCCCACCAAACTATCACATGCCCTCGTTTTCGCCTTTTGCAATCGATTTCTGGCTACGCAGTAGTTATGCCGTGCTTCATTCACCATCTCCTTGGCCTCTTGATTGGTATCCTCCGCCTTAGTTCCCTTCATATAACTGGTCATGCCAGCCGCAATCATCATCGCACCTACAATAAATGGTAGTGCCATATGGTTCTCCTTCCCATAAAATAACTACCTCGATAATTCAATTTTCAATAGCAAAAATCTGGATTACCGATTGTTGTTGGTTGTTAGTTGTTAGGCCAAACAACCGACAACTAATAACCAATTACCACTTGTCAATCCATCTTTCCAATTCATCCAAAGAATCAATGATAGAATCACAAGCCTTTTCCGTCACCGTATAGGCTTTATTCAGCGTATCCACCAGTGCGTCCGCCGTTGCCATCAATTTCATCTCAGCCGCTTCCTGCTCCTCTGCTGGCAATTCCTCTATTTTCTGATCCACCCAATTTCCCGCTTTCTCCAATAATTGATCCATCATCGATGGCTCTTCCTCTGCCTGTTTCTCTTCCACCATCTTAGCATAAAACTGCTCTGCCCACTGTTGTAATGCTTGACTCGCCATCACATTCGCGTCATCCCTATTTCCAAATGGAATTTCAGGAAGATTGTTTCCATTGTCACTCATACCATTTCCTCCTTCGAAAATACATTTTCAGCTGCCTAGTCATCAGCTTTTCTTTAGTATACGCAGCCGGTTGGACAAGAAATGGGTATGAGAAATATCCTAGAAAAATTTTAATGACATAGAACAAAAGAAAAAAGCGTTACATGCTTAGTTTTTCTAAACATGCAACGCTTTTTATTCAGATGTATTTCGCAATAAGGTCATTTACAAGCATTGAGCAACTTCAAATCGTTTTCTTCCATATATTCATGTAAAACCCTCAAATTGTATTCCAAATCCATGACTAAATCAAAAAATGACACTTCCGTATTCACATCGCACTGATCTTTTTGTCGGATATACGCTGTAACCAACTGATTGCAAGCCTTCTCCGGTGTTATATCATTTCTAATACCACAAAAGATTTTTATTTTAGGATTATTCGCCTGCTGAAGTTCACAAATTTTTCCTATGGTATGAAAAGAAATTACATTATCTACACTGTCATAAATTTGCCAATTTACCTTTCCCCATAATTTCTTCCTAGCCAAATCATCCACAGCAATCCCTTTCAATGTATCATAATAAGAAACCATCTCATCAGGATTTATGGCAAGATGATCAATAGCCGTCTTTAGTGTTGCAATATCCTGTTCATATGTCACATTACCTTTCTGCAAAAAGTCACGTGCGAGACAAGCTAGTTTTTGACACTGATTTAAATCTTTATAGTCTATTCCTTCCAGACTTTGATACCGAATAGTATGTCCCCATTGTACTAAGTCAATACTTTCTTCTGTTTTTGTTAGTCGCCTTTCATGATTGATCAAAATCCTATCCTGTTGCTTTTTTTGATCCACTAAATTCTTTAGGTAAATACCATATTGGCCGACCTGCATTTGTAAACCATTTAGTTTCGTATTCACTGCACAAATCAAATCCAAAGTCATCACATTTTGTTTTTGCAATTGCCTCAAAGTTTCTCGCAAAGCATACTGTGCCAAGGTTTGATTTTCATTGATTTTATTCTGCAACTTATGATTGCTTCCCGTAATGCTTCCCACAAATCTAGCCAAAAAGCCCTTACTCGATAATTCTGCCTTCGCGTTATCAACTTCTGCCAAAGCAGAAATACATTGGAATGTCAACTCATCAATCTTTTTGGTATCATTTCTATATGCAGTAATTTTTTGCTCAATACATACGGCTAATTCTGTTTTATACTCTTCTAGGTCATTAGATTTTTGTATCAAAGAACATTGTCGCTTCATACGCCCCTCCTTATAACTGTCCCAGCTTTTCTCCTATACGCTGCAGTGAGTCATTGATTAGTTTTTCTCTTTTAGCATAGGTTACTTCTTCATTGTTCATTTGTACCAAGCATGATTCACCTTGTACACCAATGATATGAGATTGCCGCTTAGCATATAAGGCTTTCAATCGAGAATATAACCGCCTTGTTTCTTCATTAGATAGTTTCGCCCCTTTTCCATTTGCCATATCCGAAAGTTGTTTTGTAATCCGCCCTTCTTCCGAATCATCTGGGATAGCCTTTTTTGTTTCTTCTAATGATGTACTTCCAAACACTCTTGCAAGCCCATTAGTAAACTCATCACACTTTGGCACAGAAATAGGTGCTCTGCAGCAAATCACTCGATGTATTGCTTCTTCTACCAGAGTGTCGGCAAAAAGTTTTTGATCTTTACTAGCAAACATACAAAGCAAGACTTCTGCATTAAGTAATTTCCTCAATTCTTCCACCACCAGCAGCCCTTCTTCTTGGTTCAACAAGTATCTAGGTGCCAGTTGCTGCAAACTATCCTGAAGAATTTCAATCATCTTTTCTGCATCGGATTCATGAAATTCTGAAATCAATTTTTGCGCTGCACTACTACTTAATGAACCAACAATCATCCCACCAGCAATAGCACCAAGTGGACCAAAAAGAGCCCCCAAAAAGGCACCGCCAATATATCCTCCAACAATTCCTGCCGCCAATACCGAAACTTCTGCCATAAGTTGAGCAGCAGAAATGCGTCCTCTGAAATAATTGATGATATTTCCAGAAGATAAGACAACAATCGTAACTGTACTAGCAATGACATTGCTCCGCATGAGTTTGGCTAAATTGCGTGTAGCAGCTTCTCCATAAATAGGCGCCCCAGTGCGAAGGAAATTCACAAGAGCCTGTCTCACCGGAGGCGGTAACACCTTAACCAATGCAATAGAAGGAGTCATCAACACTTGATTCACTCCGGTTCTTGCCATTTGCGCCGTTCCTACTGCAATGAGAAACCCTGCGCCCCCAGCCTGAAGTCCCGCAATCAAAGCCTGGTCGACAGCTTTTTCTACGTTTTCTCCATTCCATATGGCCTGTGCAAATGTAATCGTAGCAGAAATCCCCAGTGCACTGGCCCCGATAACTACCCCATGGGCCGCATCAAAAGTCAAAGATTCAATAGTTCCTGCTTTCGCAATCGCTTTTGCCTGGGCATAGGTCACATGCCCCTTCCGAATCAAATCTTTGGCTCTCTTTGGATCACTAACCCCAGGAACCTTTCCTTCTTTGATTTTTTGTTCCATGCACCGCACCGCTTCATCATATTGATCGCTCGGTACTTCTAGCTGCATAGGATTTCCATTCTTATCCAAATAGCGATAGGAGCCTTGGCCTCCATTTTCAAAGCCTGCATTGACAGAAGTCCTAGCATCCTGGCAATACTTGGTTTGGATAAACTGTCCGTCAACCATCCGGTCCGCACCATTCTTGGCGTTGTCATTGCCTACGATTTTGGCGTCTCTACCCAATATGGTATCGATCCCATCATTCACCTGTTCAGCAGCATAGCCATGCCCCTGCGTTGCATGAAATCGATTCAATTGGTCCGCATGGGCTGCGCTTTCCAATGAACTATCCAGCCCTGACATGGTTTGTCCCAGTGGTACTTCATCGTTTATTCCATCAACTTTCAATGATTCGGTATCGGCTTTTGGCTTATTATACTTGGGATTTTTCAATACATTGCCCCAATAAACTGTGTTTTTATCCATCTATTCCGCCTGCGTAGTCCTGACCAACTTTAACGCCTCATTAATCATGGTCTGGTAATCCAATAAATCATTCCGATTTCTTTCTATTTGCATAATGAATTGCTTCTTTTCCTGGATCAACTGTAACATTTTTATATTGCTTTTCTGATTTTTCTCCAGCAACAAACATTCCATCTTTTTGCTTTCAATATCTTCCTTGACTTCTTTTTTGTACAACATGAAAATATTTTTGGCAACTAACCGAATTCTAGTTATCACATCCTCTTTAATTGTTTCTATTATTTCCATAATACATTTCTTTGATAACTTATAACACTCATCTCTATACTTTTGATAATATATCTCTTTTTGCTTTAGATAATCTATCTTTCTTCGGTAATCTGGAACAAAACCACCATCATCATTAACAAAAAACAATTTTAATAAACTGGGTAATAAACCACCTCCAACTCTACCAACAACGACATCGGCATACAATTCTGGTGAGTTCTTATCTACCTCATTTTTACAGTTTCTAATTGACTCCTTGCTTTTTTCAAAATCTAACATCATAAACTCAGCCGGCAAAGCGAACTCGTTTAATTTTATGCCTAATATAGTATCACAATCTTTCATCAATTCATCTTGGAATCGGCTTTGGTAATCACGAAATATATCCACTTGCCGAAGTGATAATTTTTCTAACCGTTCTAAGCTGGATTTATCTTTCCAGTTGATTTTTTCTATCTCTTCCCTGTACTTTTGTAGAATACCGTCTGCTTCTTTCTCTAATTTTCCACCGTTGTCCATATATTCACGTGTCATTTGTTCTAACGCCCCGTGCATTTGATCATCTATCTCAGTAAGTTCCGTCTGCAACTTCGCTATCTTTTCATCTAGTTCCTTAGGACTCTTTATTGTTGACTGTTCGTGTTCTATTTGACTCTTTACTTTTGATTCACATTTTTCATACACTTTATCCATATGCTGTATAAAATCTAATAGTGCAAGATATTGCGTTTTTCCGTTCGATGAAACTACTACCCGATTAGCCGATTTTTCGATTTTTTCTTCTTCGGTAATCGTCCCATTAAATGGAGCACTCCTAATTAGCATTGCTTGTTTTTGTAATTCCAGCAAAGATGTATCGTTTGAATGGAACTTTGCCTTGCTAATCAAAGACCAAAATGTACGATAACAATCCAAGACAGCCTTTTTCAAGTTTTGATATCCATCATTTTCTACCATTTCCAAACTCTCTTCTTTCAAAATATAATTCATTTGTTAAACAACCAATAATAAAATCGCGCTACTCACTGAATGACTTTCACCTTATCCCCCTGACTCCCCAGCCACATATCGATACCAATCCCGTAAGCTTCGGCGGTGATGGTGTAAACGCCCTCTTTTTCTTCCAAAATTTGCGCCGTAGGAAGTCTATCCAGCACAGCTTCTACGGAAGGGCCGCTGTAGGTGAAGGTCACACGGCGGAGCGGTCCAGGGTACATGAACTGGACGCGTTTCCGGAACTCACCATCTTTGAAGCGGTCGGCATAGGGGATCTGGAAGGTCTTTCCAGTCTTCTCCATCTCTTCGATGCGGTCGACGCGGAAGATGGTGGGGTATTCGCTTTCTTCTTCTTTGAATGAAACGAGGTAAAAGTAGTACTCGGAGAAGAGGATGGCGACGGGCTTCACAAGGTGTTCCCGATGGATGCCGTCCATGCGGGTGTAGCGGATGTGAAGGATCTCCTGGCCGCGAATGGCCAGCGAGAGATCCCAGAGTCGATTCAAGAGTTTCTTTCCGTGCTTCAGAGGGACGTAGTAGAAAGTCTCGCTTTTGATGATGCCTTCGATGATGCTCCGCTCTTCGGGCGGACACTCGGCGATGAGTTTGTCTAGGATGCCGTGAAGTTCAACTGGCTCTAGGGCGCGGCTTTCGAGGAGAATCTTCGCCAATGCCAGGATCTCCTTGTGATTCAGGTGCTCATAGGAAGAATGTACCAGGCGATATCCCCGCGCTCCCATGTCGTACTGGATCTCCCCGCGTCCGCCACGAAGGGCGGTCTCGGACAGATGCGCGCGGAGCTCATCGATGTCACGCTGGATCGTTTTCGTCGTGACTCCGTAAGCATCAGCAAGCGCTTTCTTCGAGAGGATTTCTCCATGGCTCAGCCTATCATACATATCGAGCAGGCGCGCGCCTTTGTTTTCGTTTTCGTTCATGTATCTCTCCTTTGTCTGGAATTTGAGAGTGGCTAGGGTTAGGTTCAGGCGGGTTCAGATCCCCGCCTGCTCTTACTATACTCAGGGCCTTGGACATTCTTTGGGATAGGAAAGTGAATTTTCCATTTCTTCCAAATGCAAAAAGACCGCATGACAGAAAGATAGACTTTCTATCATGCGGTCTCGAAAAGCAGAGGGTGGAACGCTTGTTCACCCCCCCCGATTTTTCTCTTGTTTCATCATTGCAACGTGGCAGCACAGCTTCATTTTTTCTTTCATATCCATGCTCCTCCGTTTCATACCAACGATTTTTGAATGGTTCTTGTGTTAAGGACACACTGATCGAATCGCAGAGTTCGATTGAATCAGCGTTTCTCTCATTATATCATGGATTCCATTTTTGAAAATACCCTTTTCCTCATTTTTCGTCCTGCCAAGAGATAAAAGATGTCTCTCTATATAGCTGCTCAACTCCCCCCAAAAACATTTCCTGCTGTTCGGCAGTGGTTATTCACCATCCTGTGCAAAGTCCTTGCAATAAAAAAAGGCGATGTGAAATAACGATCATCTCATTTTCGCGTTCCATCTGCTACGGGGGACTTGCAGCTCTCATAGGAGTGACAGGGAAACCTTATCCCAGCTGTCTTTCATGCCATAGTCACCCTATCCGCCACTGCGGGGCACCTTCCCCTAGAGGGGAAGGCTATTAAGTTAAGGAAATCGTTAGCTACGTAATGTCTTGCTTCCCCCTTCGGGGGAAGTGCCGAAGGCAATATGTGCAAGCGAACTGGATTTTTAGGAGCGTAGCGACGCTAAAATCCAGTGAGACGCCATTTCGAGCACAGCGAGATGGGGCATGCCAGCGGTATAGCGTGCTATGTTGAATAGTCCGATGCT
>ERZ1034865.1288-NODE-1288-length-11461-cov-2.979309_pt1 | contig 11461 bp, 10 predicted proteins | sample MGYA00520632_ERZ1034865 | MGnify/ENA primary metagenome ERZ1034865 (study PRJEB33766, sample SAMN09781738) | gut metagenome | biome: gut microbiome | host: Homo sapiens | place: Madagascar | study: EMG produced TPA metagenomics assembly of the PRJNA485056 data...
GCCCAGCAGCGATATTGGCAGCCAGGTGATCGTCAACGGGGAAGTGCGCGGCCAGATGCCGGCGGCAGAGTATTTCCGCCGTAAAAAACAGCTCATCCCCGATATTCTGGCGGCTTACAACAGCCTGGCGGAAGATTTTGATATTATCGTCATCGAGGGCGCGGGCAGCCCGGCTGAAATCAACCTAAAAGCCGATGACATCGTGAACATGGGGCTGGCCAAGCTGGTGGATGCCCCCGTGCTGCTGGTGGGTGATATTGACCGCGGCGGCGTGTTTGCCCAGCTGTTTGGCACGGTGGAACTGCTGGAGCCGGACGAACGGGCGCGCATCAAGGGGCTTGTCATCAACAAGTTCCGCGGCGATGTTGGGATCCTGCGCCCCGGCCTTGCCATGCTGGAAGAGAAAACCCACCTGCCGGTGTTTGGCGTTGTGCCGTACTTAAAGGCGGATATTGAGGACGAGGATTCGCTTTCCGACCGGCTGCAGGTCAAAAACGCCGTCAAGCCGCTGGATGCTGCCATTGTGCGGCTGCCGCATATTTCCAACTTTACGGACTTTATGCCGCTGGAGCAGCACCCGCTGCTTGGCGTGCGTTATGTGCAGACCACCCGCGAGCTTGGCACGCCGGATTGCGTGATCCTGCCCGGTACAAAAAATACGGTGGACGACCTGCTGTGGCTGCGCCAGTGCGGGCTGGAAGCAGCCATCAGCAAGCTGGCCCGGCGCGGCACACCGGTACTGGGGGTGTGCGGCGGCTACCAGATGCTGGGCCAGACCCTGGCCGACCCGGAAGGCACCGAGAGCGGCCGCCCACAGACCCTGCGCGGCCTTGGCCTGCTGCCCACCCAAACCACCTTTGCCGCCGAAAAGCGCCGCACCCAAAGCCAGGCGACCGTGACGGCGGAGCCCTTTGCCGGGGCACACCTGACCGGGTACGAGATCCACACCGGGCGCACCACCGTGCAGGGCGCACCGTTCTGCACCCTGGCGGACGGCACCCCTGAAGGCTGCGTGCAGGGCCAGGTGTTTGGCACCTACCTGCACGGCCTGTTTGACAGCGGCGAGCTGACCGAGCAGTTTGCCGCCTACCTTTGCCGCCGCAAGGGCATCGACCCCGCCGCGGCAGCACCGATCTCCATGCAGGAATACCGTACCCAGCAGCTGGATCTGCTGGCCGATGGGGTACGCCATAACCTGGATCTGGCCGCCGTGTATGCGGCTATGGGCCTTGCACAGCCCGCCGAAAGGGGAAATGACCAATGATGCCGCAGCACCACCTGCCCGCCGATATTGAACGCACCAGCATGAAAATTATTGCCGGGGAACTGGCCCAGCGCGGGCTGGACATCCCGCCGGAGAACGCCCCTGTGGTCAAGCGGGTCATCCACACCACGGCGGATTTTGACTATGCGGAGACCCTGCACTTTACTCCCGGCGCGGTAGCTGCCGGTATTGCTGCTATGCACGCCGGGGCAACCATCATCACCGATACCAACATGGCCCTGGCAGGCATCACCAAGCCGGGCCTGGCCAAGCTGGGCGGGCAGGCGCTCTGCTTTATGGCGGACCCCGCTGTGGCTGCAGCGGCCAAACAGGCGGGCACCACCCGCGCCGTGGCCGCCATGCACAAGGCTGCGGCCGAATACCCCGGCGCTGTGCTGGCCGTGGGCAACGCCCCCACCGCCCTGCTGACGATTGCCGAGAAAATTGAAAACGGCCTGCGCCCGGCGCTGGTTATCGGTGTGCCGGTGGGCTTTGTGAACGTGGTGGAAAGCAAGGAGCGCCTGTTTGCCGTGTGCGAAAGCCACGGCGTGCCCGCCATTCATTGCGATGGGACGCAAGGGGGCAGCACCGTAGCAGCTGCTATCTGCAACGCGCTGATCTATTCCGCCGCCGAAATGCTGGATCCCACCGCCCGCGGGTGGAAATAAGCAGGAGAATATCGCCACAGCCCGGTACCGCACTTTTTGGAGCAAAGCGGATACCGGGCTATTGTTATCTCACGGCGGCGGCATTATAATGGCAGTATCAACGATACAATCAAAATAAATGGGAACGCTCTTCTTACCGCGTGAAAAAGGGCACCAAAAGCAACAGCCACAGCGGGCTTGCCCGTTGTGGCTGTTGTATTGCTTCTGCGTTTTGATTATGATAGGGAAAAAATGAAGCAAACCGTATGCTTATAAAGCGAACGCCCTTGCATCTCCTGGCGCAAGCCCGCCGTTACTCACTTTTCCACCGCCATTGCGATTTGCTCGCGGGTGATGGGCAGCTCATAAAAGCGTTTGTGGGTAGCGTGGTAGATGGCATCGGCCACGGCGGGCAGCGGGGTGTTGATGACGACCTCACCGATGGACTTTGCGCCAAACGGGCCGGTGCCCTCGTAGCTGCTCTCAAAACTTACGTCAATATGTCCAACATCAGTGCGGCAGGGGATCTTGTACTGCATCAGGGAGCTTTCGCGCGGCATGCCGCGGTCATTGTAGGTCACATTCTCGGTCAGCGCCATGCCGATGCCCTGCAAAATGCCGCCCTCGGCCTGCACGCGGGCCAGGTTCGGGTTTACAGGGGTGCCGCAGTCGACCGCGGCCACATAGTTCACCACCTGGGCTTCGCCGGTTTCCAGGTCAACTTCCACTTCGGCGGCGCCAACCATAAACGGCGGGGGCGAAATCTCCGAGCTGTGGGTCACGGTGGCTTCCAGCGCCACCGTGTTGCCGCACTGAGATGCTGCTGCAATGCTGGCCAGCGGCACGCGCTGGGTGCCATCCTCGCTCGTCACGGCATCGCCGGTAAACAGCACGGCGGCTTTGTCCAACCCAAGCAGCTGTGCCCCCAGGGTGCAGATCTTATCTTTCAGTTCCAGCGCACACTTTTCCACGGCCTTGCCGGTCACATAGGTTGTGCTGGACGCATAGGAACCGGAATCATAGGGGGAAGAATCGGTATCTGCGCCCAAAACCGCAATGTTTTCCAGCGGGCATTCCAGCACTTCGGCAGCAATCTGCGCCAGGATCGTATCGCAGCCGGTGCCCATATCCGCTGCACCGATGGAGAGGGTATAGAACCCGTCGTCGTTAATTTTCAGCGTGGCGCTGCCCACGTCCACATGGTCGATGCCGGAGCCCTGCATGGCCATGCCCATGCCAACAGCACGCACCTTGCCGTTGCCGATCTCGCGCACGGGGTACTTATGGTCCCAATCCATCCTGTCATGCACGGTTTTCAGGCAGCGGTCCAGCGCACAGCTGGTGTTGACCTGGCCATAGTAGGCGGGCATAACATCGCCCTCATGGACAATGTTGCGCTGCCGGAGCTCGAACGGGTCCATCCCCAATTTGTCGGCCAGCTCATTCACGGCGGATTCCACCGCAAACAGACCCTGGGTTGCGCCGTACCCGCGGTACGCACCCGATGACATGTGGTTGGTGTAAACAACATCGCTGACAAAGCGGAACGCTTCGGCCTTGCCGTACAGCGGGATAGACTTGTGGCCCGAAAGCCCCACCGTTGTGGGGCCGTGCTCACCGTAAGCGCCGGTGTTGGAAAGGGTGTGCAGGTCAATGCCCTTGATGATGCCGTCCTTGGTTGCGCCCAGCCGCACGTGCATCTCCATCTCATGGCGCGGGGTTGAAGCCGTCTGGCTTTCAGAGCGGGTATAGATGATCTTGCTGGGCTTCTTCGTTTTCCAGGTAACAAAGGCAGGGTAAACCTCGCACACTGACGTCTGTTTTGCGCCGAACCCGCCGCCGATGCGCGGCTTGGCAACGCGGATCATGGATTTGGGGATGTGCAGGGCGTTTGCCAGAATACGGCGGCAGTGGAATACGATCTGCGTTGAGCTAAGCACATTCAGCCGCCCGTAAGCATCAATGCTGCAATAGGTGCGGAAGGTTTCCATCATGGCCTGCTGGCAGGCGCGGGTGTGGTAGGTGTGGTCAATGACCACATCGCACCCAGCCAGCACCGCCTCAATATCACCCTCGCCGGATTCATCGTGGGCGCAGAGGTTGCGGTTCTTGTCAGCTCCGATGCCGGGAACAAGGGCTTCCCAGTTATCCTCCGGGTGCACAAGAGTAGGGTTATCGAGCGCTGTGTGGAAATCCAGCACCGCAGGCAGAACTTCATATTCCACCTTAATCAGCTTCATCGCCTTATCGACGCATTTTTCGTCTTTGCCCGCAAGGATCGCAACAACATCCCCGGCAAAGCGGACATGGCGGTCGATCACAAGGCGGTCGTAAGGGCTCATTTCGGGGTAGGTCTGGCCCGCCTGGGTGTAGCGGCGGGCGTTCTGGTCCACATCTTTCCAGGTGTAAATCACCTCCATGCCGGGCACAAGCATGGCGCGGGAGGTATCAATATTTTTGACAATCGCATTGGCGTGGGGGGAGCGCAGCAGCTTGACGATGAGGCAGTCCTGCGGGATAACATCATCCATGTACACAGGCTGGCCGGTTACAAGCTGCATGGCGTCCTTCTTGCGCACAGGCTGGTTCACAGTTTTCATTGGGCAGCCTCCTTTGTTTTTTTCCACGCCAAAAAGTTCTGGATCCCGCGCAGCTGGCCTTCGTACCCGGAGCAGCGGCAAAGGTTGCCCGCAAGGTATTCCTTGATCTCCTCCTCATTGGGGTCGGGTTTTTCGCGGAAAAGGGCCAGCGCATTCATGATAAAGCCGGGGTTGCAGAAGCCGCACTGCTCGGCTCCCTGGTCAGCGATGAACGCGCCGAACTCAGCGGCTTCCTCCTGCAGGCCCTCCAGCGTGGTAACGCTGCGGCCATCCACCCGCGCTGCCAGTACAGAGCAGGAAAGCACCGGCTTTTCGTCCAAAAACACGGTGCACAGCCCGCAGTTGGCGGTTTCGCACCCGCGCTTGACGCTTTTGCAGCCTAAAGAGCGCACCAGATCAATCAGCAGGGTATCGGGGGCGATCTCAGCAGCTGTTTTTTTATGGTTCAACGTAAAATGAATTTGCATCAGAGCACCTCCAGGTTCCCCAGTGCCTGTACGGCACGCTTGACAAGCACCCCCACCAGATGGGTGCGGTAGGCGGCACTGCCGCGCAGGTTGCTGCCGGTGGGCACCGCAGCCTGTACGGCGGCGGGCAGCTCATCCGGGGCGGCCGTGGGGCAGACAAGCATGGCTTTCATGGGGCGTGCACCGATGGCAAAGCGGTAGGCTCCATCCGCCGTGCGTGCAGCAGCGCAGGTCAAAATCGGGAAGTCCGTCTGGGTGGCCCGCACAGACTGGTAATGCACGGCAAGCCCCGGCGTCTTTTTTATGTAAACATGGGTCAAAATATCACGGTCATAGGGCAGGGCGGCAAACTGTGCAATGGGCATCCGGCCTGCTTTGTACAGCTCCACATCGCAGTCCAGCGCCAGCAGCAGCGTTAATACGTCTGAAAAGCCAAACCGCCCGTACACGCTGCCGCCCACGGTGGCGCAGTTGCGGAACTGCACCCCCACAATATGGCGCACGGCCTCCCGCATGGCGCCGTTGGTGGCCGCGTTCAGCGCGGCGTGGGTTTCCAGGCTGCGCAGCGTTGCCATGGCGCCAATGGCAAATTCGGTATCAGTTTCTTCAATGGTATCCAACCCCAGCGCAGATAGGTCAATGGCTGTGCCAACGCTGATTTTTTCCATTTTCAGCCACAGCATCCCTCCCAGCACCCGGTTCGGGCGCTTCTGGTTCAGCTGCCATGCTTCTTCCAGTGTGGCGGGGCGGGCATATTCTCGAATTGTTATCATAGAATACTCTCCGTTTTTGGGTAAAATCATACTTTTGTGTATAACCACTTTTATTTTACCACAAATTCTGCTATAATTCCGTTGTTGTTTGAAAAACACAACGGAATATTGGCTTTAGAAGGAAGTAAGAAACATGAAAATGACCAAAATGACCGCCCTGCTGCTGGCCGCCGCTATGGCACTGACGGCCTGCGGCAGCACCGCTGCTGCCAGCAGTACCGCAGCCAGCGAGGCTGCTTCCGTAGAGGCTACCGCAGCCCCGGAAGCCACCGCTGCGCCGGAAGAACCTGCCGCCGAAACGGCGGTTACCTACCCGCTGACCGTTACCGACCAGCTGGGCCGCGAGGTTACCATTGAGGAAGAACCCAAAACCCTTGCCAGCGGCTACTACATTTCTACCAGCCTGCTGATTGCGCTGGGTGTGCAGGACGAGCTGGTTGGCGTGGAAGCCAAGGCCGACAAACGCAACATCTACAGCCTGTCCGCCCCGGAGATCCAGTCCCTGCCCAGCATTGGCACCGCCAAAGAGTTTGACCTGGAAGGCTGCGCTGCGCTGGCCCCGGATCTTGTCATTGTGCCCGCCAAGCTCAAGGATTCCATCCCCCAGATGGAGGAAATGGGCCTGACCGTGCTGGCTGTTAAGCCGGAAAACCAGGCCGACCTGTTCAGCGCAATCGAGCTGCTGGCCCAGGCAACCAACACCGTTGCCCGCGGCGAGGAGCTGGAGATGGCCATTGACAGCAACCTGGCCGCCCTGGCCGAAGCCGTTGCCGGCACCGATGCCCCCAGCGTTTACCTGGCAGGCAACAGCTCCGTGCTGGAAACCGCAGGCCCCGCCATGTATCAGAACACGATGATCGAAAACGCCAACGGCACAAACGCCGCCGCCAGCGTGGAAGATACCTACTGGGCCGAAGTTTCCTATGAGCAGATCCTGGATTGGAACCCCGATTACATCATTCTGGCATCCGATGCAGAGTATGACGTTGATTCTGTTCTGAACGATGCCGCCCTGGCGGACTGCACCGCCGTCAAGGAGGGCCATGTTTACCAGCTGCCCCACGCCGTTGAGGCTGTGGATTCCCCCGTGCCGGCCAGCTTCCTTGGCAGTGTTTACCTTGCCAGCGTGCTGCACCCGGAGCAGGTGACCGAGGAGTATTACCACGCTGCTGCCGATGAATTCTATGGCAGCTTCTATGGCTTTACCCCCGAATCTTATGAATAATAACCGCAAACGCACGGCGCTGTGCCTTTTTGGCGCAGCGCTCTGCGTTTTTATGGCCTTTGGTGCGGCACTTTATTTCGGCCGTTATCCCATAACCCTGCAGGCACTGCTGGCGGGGGACGCTATGGCAGTGCGCACCTTTACGGTACTGCGCCTGCCCCGTGCCGTGATGGCGCTGGCGGGCGGGTTCGGTCTTGGCGTGGCGGGCTTTGTGTACCAGACTGTTTTCCGCAATCCACTGGCAAGCCCGGATATCATTGGGGTATCGTCGGGGGCCAGCGTTGGCGCGGCATTTGCCATCTTGTTTGTCTCTTCGGGCACGCTGGGCACCACGGTATGCGCCTTTGCGGGCGGGCTGGCAGCGGTGTTTCTCTCGCTTGGCTTGGCGGCCGCCGCGCCGGGACGCAGCAAGATGAACCTGGTGCTGGCGGGCATTGCCGTACACGCGCTGGCGCAAACTCTTTTGATGCTGCTAAAGCTGACCGCTGACCCGGAAAAAGAGCTGGCCAGCATTGAATATTGGATCATGGGAAGCCTGGCGGGGGTAACGCAAAGCCGGGTGTGGTTCCCCATTCCAATGATTTTTTCCTGCTGCGCCGTAATTTTTGCCTTGCACCGTCAGGCGATGCTTTTATCCGTGGAAGAGGATGAAGCGCGGCTGCTGGGTGTTCCGGTGGGGCGGATGCGTTTTCTGCTGCTGACATTGGCAACGCTGGTGGTGGCCACAGTTGTCAGCGTGACTGGGCTGATCAGCTTTGTCGGGCTTCTGGCCCCCCACTGTGCGCGGCTGCTGGCGGGGCACAACCGCCGCTCCACCAGCCTGCTCAGCGGGCTGGTGGGCAGCACGCTGCTGCTGGCGGCGGATACCATTGCCAAAACGGTGGCGGCAACCGAACTGCCGGTCAGCATCTTCTCCTCGCTGCTGGGTGTTCCGTTTTTGCTCTACCTTATTATAAAGCCGGGGAGGGAGACGCGGTAATGTTCACTGTGGAAAACCTGGCCGTCCGTCTTGGTGATAAGAACATCCTGCAAAATGTTCATTTTACGATAGATACCCCCGGCCAGCTGGTGGGAATATTGGGGGTGAACGGCAGCGGAAAAACCACCCTGCTGCGCGCGGCGGCCGGGCTTTTGCCCCATACGGGGCGCTGCCTGATGGATGGTGTGCCGCTGGAAAGCCTTTCTACCCGGCGCCTGGCACAAACGGTCAGTTACATCCCGCAGCAAAGCGGAATTTCGGTGTCCATGTCTGCACGGGAAGTTGTGCTGATGGGCTGCAACCCCCGCCTTGGCGTGCTGCAAAGCCCCACCGCTGCCATGTGTGCGGCAGCGGAAGAAGCCCTGCGCACGGTAGGCCTGGCGGATAAAGCCGAGCAGGACTACCTGACGCTGAGCGGCGGCGAACGCCAGCTCTGTATTCTGGCGCGCACCATTGTGGAGGACGCGCCGCTCCTGCTGCTGGATGAACCGGACAGCGCCCTGGACCTTGCCAACCGCAGCCACATGGCGGCTATGTTGGCAGACTTTGTACATACCAGCGGTAAAACAGCGCTGTTCTGCCTGCATGACCCGGCGCTGATGCTGGACTGGTGCGATACGCTGATCGTGCTGCAAAACGGGCAGGTTGGAGCCATGCTGTACCCCAGAACCGACCCGGTTGAAGCACTGCAATCCGCGCTGGCAGCAGTATACGGCCCGCTGGAACTGGTGCCCGTGACCGACCGCACGGGCCGGGTGCGGCTGGCGCTGCTGCCGTTGTGAGGAAAGAAAAATGAAACCGAAGATTCGTGTGATGCTCTGCGATGATATCGGCGAGCGCTTTTTTGGCGAAGGCCCCTGCCGCCTGCTGCACCGGATTGAAGAGACCGGCTCACTGCGGGCGGCGGCACAGGCCATGGGGCTTTCTTACTCCAAAGCGCTGCGCATGGTCAAGCGGGCGGAAAAAGAATTGGGCTTTGCGCTGACCCGCAAAACCATTGGCGGGCGCGGCGGCGGGGGCAGCACCCTGACGGATGAAGCCCGCAATTTTATGGAAAGGTATGAGGCTTACCGTGATGCCTGTGTACAGACTGACCGCGAGCTCTATGATAAGTTCTTTCCGGGCGAGCGGTAAGCGCCACCTGCTGTTGACCGGCGGGCGCGGTACGGGAAAAACCACCCTGCTGCGTGCGCTGGTGCCATTGCTTTGCCCCGGGGCACAGGAAATTACCACAGCAGCGTACCCTGCGGACCGTGTGGAAATTCGAGAAAGTGTGGGCGGAAAAATAGCGGTGATCGGCCGCTTTGACCCGGCACTGCCCCCAGGCGAAAACCGGATGCGCCCCGTGGCGGACGGCTTTTTGCTGCTGGGAGTACCCGCCCTGCACCGCATGGCGGCAGGGGAGAGCGAATGGGCGGTGCTGGATGAACTCGGTTACCTGGAAAATAGCTGCCCCGAATTCCGGCAGGCAGTGGAAGCGCTGCTGGATGCAAAGCGCGTTCTCGCTGTTGTGCGTAAGCAGGATGCCCCTTTCTTGAATGCACTGCGCGCCCGGCAGGATGCCTTTGTGGTGGATTTGGACGCCCCCGCGCCCGCTCTTGGCTGCGTGGTCATGGCGTCCGGGCTGGGGCGGCGGTTCGGCGGAAACAAGCTGATGGCGGATTTTTGCGGTGCACCGCTGATCGCCAATGCGCTGGCTCTAGCCGCCCTGCCGCTGCTGGCCTGCCGCATTGTCGTGACCCGCTCGGAAGAGGTTGAGGCGCTCTGTAACGCGCAGGGCGTCCCCGTTCTGCGCCACGCGCAGCCCTACCGCAGCGATACGGTCCGGCTGGGGCTGACGGCATTGCTGGGAAAAGAGCCCGCTTTGCGCGGCTGCCTGTTTCTGCCGGGGGACCAGCCGCTGCTCACGCAGCAAAGTGTGGAAGCACTGGCGCTGGCAGCGGCCCCCGATGCCATTGTGCGGCTGTGCGCTGCCGATGGCACCCCCGGCAGCCCAGTGCTGTTCGGCGCGGATTATTTTTCGGAGCTGCTTCACCTGCCGGATGGCCGCGGCGGCAATGCCGTTGCGCGGGCCCACCCCAGTTCCGTCTGCCTTGTGTCCGCCCGGAACGATGCCGAACTGAGGGATGTGGATACGCGGGAGGCCCTGAACCAGCTGCGTCAGCTGACAAACAGATAAAAATACCGTGCAGTTCAAAAAAAGCTGCACGGTATTTTTATTTCATCACCTATTATATGATTGAAAACTGGCAGGCCCGCATGGCATCCAGCGCGGTCTGGTGGCTCTGGGGCGTTACCCCGGCGCAGCAGTCCGACAAAACTTCGATCTCTGTTTCCGGGAAAGCTGCACGCAGTACCATGGCGTTGCTAATTACGCAGATATCGGTGCAGTAGCCATAAATAACAATTTTTTCAATATCTTCAACAGCCTTGTTGTGTGCCATCAGTTCATCCAGAATCTCACTGGGCAGCATATAACTGCCGAACGTGGGTTTGTCCACAATGTGGCACACTTCCGGCTCGGTGTCCGCCATGACGTTTTCCAGTTCGGGCGCAAAATTCCAGCCATCCTCACCCTCAATGCAGTGCTCGATCGGCAGGCTGCGGCCCTCCCGCGTGGTCAGGTAGTTGTCCTGGTGGGTATCACGGGTAAAGAACATCCAGTGCCCGGCCTGCGCGTGTGCCCGCGCGGTCTCTGCCAGGTGCGCCACATTGGCCTGCGCCTGTGTGTTGGCCAGTGCCCCGGTAATAAAATCTTTCTGCACATCAATCACAAGATCAAGGGTGATTTTTTCGTCATTCATAGCATTTGCTCCCTGTCCACAGTATTTTCTCCAAGGTGTCTTTACACCTTAGTATACAGCATTTCTTTGCCGCCGTAAAGATTTTCGTTCTTGTTAAAGCAGCAGAATGATACGGCAAAACGGGAACCGACAGGTGAGCGCTGCATGATCTCTGATACATCGTCCGCGTTCTCCAGCCGCCCACTGCATCCACTGCAGGGTCCATCAAAAGCATAATGCTGATGGTGACGAAGCCAGCGCAGCCTGTGCAGCGGCGCACGCCAGCTTTTCTGGCGGCATTCTGGCAGACGGCATTGACCTGCGCGATATGAACCGGAAACGCAAAGCCAGATTGACGCCACAAAAGTAATGATCCAGCAGACTTCCGATCGTATTGTACAGTACGGTGTTATTGGTTCGATGGCGACAGTGGATTCTGCGCTTTTTAGTAGTAGTGTAATTCGTGTGATAAAGATGATTGTTCTGTCTCTCCTCTATATTTCGCTAAACCGAGCTTTAGCGAAATTACGTGTCTGGCTTAAACATTCTGCCCATCGCCCCATTCCTATCTCTAAATCTCCTTAAATCGCTTAAAAACCCTCCCTGCACCATGTGCGGCAATGCCTTCAGGCTGCTTATGGCAATACCGCATAATTCTAAGTGCCGATACGGCGAGCGAGGCACGGTAGATGCTAAGCCAAAAGCGCAGATAATACTGGATGT
>ERZ1034865.1296-NODE-1296-length-11393-cov-4.636179_pt1 | contig 11393 bp, 11 predicted proteins | sample MGYA00520632_ERZ1034865 | MGnify/ENA primary metagenome ERZ1034865 (study PRJEB33766, sample SAMN09781738) | gut metagenome | biome: gut microbiome | host: Homo sapiens | place: Madagascar | study: EMG produced TPA metagenomics assembly of the PRJNA485056 data...
ACGTCACGCCGGGTCGTATCCCAAGTGCCTCATGCAAATTCATCCGCAAACCTAACAAAAAGTCTGAAACAACGCGCGTTCCAACCCGATAGAACAGTAAAATACCAGCTAAGCGTTACTGCGTTGCAGACACAACGCCTGTAACACCGTATGCTACCGTAGGTAAGGGAAATGATACGCCCGCGTGACGGAGACGTCGGCGGGCGAGGGGAGGAAGAAATGCTCGTCGTCATCCGCGGCGCCGGCGACATTGCCACCGGCATCGCACTCAGGCTCTACCGCGCCGGCATGCAGATCGTGATGTGTGACCTGGCGCAGCCCACGTCCATCAGACGCACCGTCTGCTTCTCGGAGGCCATCCGTCTGGGCGAGACCACCATCGAGGGCATCCGCGGCGTCCTGTGCAGGGACGCCTCAAGCGCCCGCATGGCCGCCCAGTCCGCGACCATCGCCGTCATGGCGGACCCGGAGGCCTCCTGCGTCTCCGACCTGCACCCTGACGTTGTCGTCGACGCCATCCTGGCCAAGCGCAGCCTCGGCACCACGCGCGGCATGGCCCCCGTGGTCATCGGCGTGGGCCCGGGCTTCACCGCCCAGGTGGACGTGGACGCCGCCGTGGAGACCATGCGCGGCCACTACCTGGGGCGCGTCTACTACACCGGCTCGCCCCTGCCCAACACGGCCATCCCCGGCCTCATCGGCGGCTACGCCGGCGAGCGCGTCCTGCGTGCCCCGGCCGACGGTACCTTCACCCCGTGCGTGGAGATTGGCGACGAGGTCAAGGCCGGCACCGTCTGCGGCACCGTTGCGAGCCAGCCCATGGTGGCAACCATCGACGGCGTGGTCCGCGGCCTGCTCCAGGAGGGCGTGTCCGTCACGCGCGGCATGAAGTCCGGAGACGTGGACCCGCGCTGCCACCCGGAGTACATCACCATGGCCTCCGACAAGGCCCTGGCCGTGGGCGGCGGCGTCCTGGAGGCAATTCTCAACCTCACCGCCTTCCTGGGCACGCACGACGCCGCGCCCGCCATCGACGCCGTCATAGAGGCGGCCGACGTCAGCATCGTGGGAGGCTACGCATGAACGACGTTGCCGGAACCGTCAGCGACCAGCGGCTCCTCCAGGCGCTGACGGCCGAGCTCGAGGCCGGCCGCCCCGCCGCGCTGGCGAGCCTGCTTGCCACCAGGGGCTCCATGCCACGCCACGAGGGCGCCCGCATGCTGGGCCTGGCCGACGGCACCTGGGTGGGCACCGTGGGCGGCGGCAACATCGAGCTCATCGCCCAGCGCCGCAGCTCGGAGCTTCTTGCCGCGGCGTCCTCCGCAGGCGTGAAGCCCGCGTCCGCCCCGGCCCCCACGGCCTCGCTGGAGTGGATGACCCACAAGAAGAACGCCATGGCCTGCGGCGGAGACGCCCTCCTGGCCGTGCGCCTGGTCATGCCCTCCGAGCTGCCGCTCGTTTGCCAGCTGGCGGAGCTTCTGGCCTCCGGCGGCGTGGGCTGGCTGGAGGAGGACTGGAGCGACTCCCAGTCTCCCTCCGTCTGTCTCCGTGCCGAGTCTGACGCTCCGAGCCGCGCCTGCGACGTCCCCACCTGGGATGAGACCGCTCGCCGCTACGTGGAGCCCGTGGGCCCCGAGCCCATCTGCCACGTCTTCGGCGGCGGCCACGTGGGCCAGGCCCTGGTGCCCGTCCTTGCATCCGTGGGCTTCCGCGTGGACGTCATGGACGACCGCCCGGGCGTCTGCGACCCGGCGCTCTTCCCCCAGGCGAAGGCCGTGACCTGCGGCGCGTTTGAGGACCTTGACTCCCTGGTGCGCGTCACGAGCCGCGACTACGTGGTCGTGCTCACCCACGGCCACCTGGGCGACGCGGCCGTCCTGGAGCGCGTCCTGCCGCATCGGCCTGCCTACGTGGGCTGCATCGGCAGCCGCCGCAAGGCGGGCTTTGTCCGCGAGGCCCTGCAGGCCGTGGGCATCCCGGCGGACCTCGCCGCCAGCGTGCACCTTCCCATTGGCGAGGACATCCTCGCCGTCACCCCGGCCGAGATCGCCGTGAGCATCGCCGCGCAGCTCATCCGCTGCCGCGCGGAGCTGCGACGCTAGGAGCTTCTTGCCAGCGCAAGTCCATTGGTGCCAACGATCCAGGCCTTTGGCCAAGACAGGGCAGAGAGAAAGGAATCGACATGACCAACCTGAGCAGAAGACAGTTCGTGGGCGGCAGCGCCCTTGCCGCCTCCGCCCTGACTCTCGCGGCCTGCGGCGGCAACGCCTCCGCTGATGCCGGCAAGGCCAACGCCAAGAAGAGCACCATCATCGTCTTTGCAGCCGCGTCCATGACCGAGAGCCTGACCAAGGCCGGCGACCAGTTCACCGCCAAGAACGACCAGTACGAGCTCTCCTTCAACTTTGACTCCTCCGGCACCCTCAAGACCCAGATCCAGGAGGGCGCCGACTGCGACGTCTTCATCTCCGCCGGCCAGAAGCAGATGAACCAGATGGACATCACCGCCGCCTCCGACGTCAACACCGAGGGCCTTGACTTCATCGACCACGACACCCGCTTTGACATCCTCGAGAACAAGGTCACGCTCGCGGTCCCCGAGGGCAACCCCAAGAACATCCAGAGCTTCGACGACCTGGCCAGCCGCCTGCAGGCCGGCGACATCCTGATGGTCATGGGCAACTCCGACGTGCCCGTGGGCCAGTACACCCAGAAGATCCTTGCCTACTACAACCTCGACGAGGAGTCCCTGGCCTCCGCGGGCACCATCACCTACGCCACCAACGTCAAGGAGGTCACCTCCCAGGTGTCCGCGGGCTCTGCCGACTGCGGCGTCATCTACCAGACCGACGCCTACTCCGCCGGCCTGACCGTCGTCGACTCCGCCACCAAGGACATGTGCGGCCGCGTGGTCTACCCGGCCGCGGCCACCAAGGCCGCTCCCAACCCCGAGGGTGCCCGCGCCTTCCTGGACTTCCTCAGGGGCGACGAGGCCTCCTCGGACTTCTCCGAGGTCGGCTTCACCCCGCTGGCCAACAACTAGGCCCCAGGGACAGGACCGGCAGGGCGGGCCACGGCGGTCCGTCCCTGGCCGACCGACGGGCGAGAGGGGAGTGTCGCTCCCTTCTCGCCCTGCGATTATGGCGAGAAGGACACATGGACTGGTATCCCCTCTACAACTCGGTGCGCATCGCGGCGGTCTCCACCGTGGTGGTGTACTTCCTTGGCATCTTTTTGGCAAACGTGGTGGCCCGCGCCCCGCGCCTGGTCAAGGGCGCGCTCGACGTGGTGCTCACGCTTCCCCTGGTGCTTCCGCCCACCGTCGTGGGCTACCTGCTGCTCAGGGTCTTTGGTCCCAAGCGCGTGGTGGGCGCCTGGCTGCTGGAGACCTTTGGCGTCAAGCTCACGATGGTCTGGTACGCGGCCATCCTGGCCACGGTGGTGGTGAGCTTCCCGCTCATGTACCGCACGGCCCGCGGCGCCTTTGAGTCCTTTGACGAGAGCCTGGCCGACGCCGCCCGCACGCTGGGCCGCTCCGAGCGCTGGATCTTCTGGCACGTCAAGATGCCGTACTGCCAGCAGGGCATCGTGGCCGGCGCGGTGCTGGCCTTTGCGCGCGCCCTCGGCGAGTACGGCGCCACGGCCATGATCTGCGGCTACACCCCCGGATCAACGGCCACCGTCTCCACCACGGTCTACCAGCTGTGGCGCACCGGCGACGACGCCGGCGCCCTGGCGTGGGTCATGGTGAACCTGGCCATCTCCGCCGTGGTCCTTCTCGCCATGAACTGGTTCGAGCAGAGGAGCAAGGCGGACGTGCGCCGCGCCTCGCGACCCCTGCGCGTGAGAGGGGCAGGTGGGGCCCGATGAGCCTCTCCGTAGACATCCGCCGGCACCTAGCCGGCTTTGACCTTGACGTCTCCTTCGGGGTGGAAGACGCCCGCGAGACGCTGGCGCTCCTGGGCCCCTCGGGCTGCGGCAAGTCCATGACGCTCAAGTGCATCGCGGGCATCGTCACGCCCGACGAGGGCCGCATCGTCCTCAACGACCGCGTGCTCTTTGACTCGGCTGCCGGCGTGAACCTCCGCCCGCAGGAGCGCCGCGTGGGCTACCTCTTCCAGAACTACGCGCTCTTCCCCAACATGACCGTCGAGCAGAACGTCGGCGTGGGCGTCCTTTCTGCCAGCAAGGAGGAGCGCGCCGCCCGCGTGGACGAGCAGGTCCGCGCCTTCCGCCTGGAGGGCTTGGAGAAGAAGCGCCCGGCGCAACTCTCCGGCGGCCAGCAGCAGCGCGTGGCGCTGGCTCGCATCATGGCGAGCAAGCCCGAGCTGCTGCTGCTCGACGAGCCCTTCTCGGCGCTCGACGGGTACCTGCGTTGGCAGCTTGAGCTGGAGCTCACCGACACGCTGCGGGAGTTCCCCGGCGGCTCGGTCTACGTGAGCCACAACCGCGACGAGGTCTTTCGCATGTGCGACACGGTCTGCGTGGTCTCCGCCGGCAAAAGCGAGCCCAAACTCACCGTGAGCGAGCTCTTCTCCACGCCCTCCACGCTGGCGGCGGCCCTCATCAGCGGCTGCAAGAACGTCAGCCGCGCCCGAAACGTGACAAATGATACGAAGGGACAGTCCCTTCGTATCATTCTGGACTGCGAGGACTGGGGCGTCACGCTTGCAACGAGCCTGCCGGTGCCCGAGGGCCTCTCGCACGTGGGCGCTCGCGCGCACTACTTCCGCGTGGTGGGCAAAGGCGAGAAGCCCGCGGGGACCGAAGCCGCCCAGAACCTCATTCCGTGCGAGGTGGACCGCGTCATAGACAACACGTTCTCCACCATCGTGATGCTGAGGACGCCCGGCGGCGGCCTTCTGCGCTACGAGTGCGAGAAGGACGCGTGGGCGGCGCTGGGCGAGCCCGACCACCTGACCGTGGCCATTGACCCCGCCGACGTCATGCCACTCTCCGATGGGAAGGCGGCCGGCACATGCTAGACGGGGAGGGGCGCCTCATAGAGTACTTGCGGCTCTCCGTGACGGACCGCTGCAACTGCCGCTGCACGTACTGCATGCCGGCGGGCGGCGTGCCCATGCTGGGCCACAGGGACATCCTCTCCTTCGAGGAGCTGACCGAGGTGGTGGCCGCCTGCGCCCGTCTGGGCGTGCGCAAGGTCCGCCTCACCGGCGGCGAGCCCCTGGCGCGCCGTGGCCTTCCCGAGCTGGTGCGCATGATTCGCGCGGTGCCGGGCGTGGAGGAGCTGGCCATGACCACCAACGCCACGCTGCTGGCGCCCGTGGCCGCCGAACTGCGTGCGGCTGGGCTGGACCGGCTGAACGTCAGCCTGGACACGCTGGACGCCGCCCGCTACGCCGAGCTCACGCGCGGCGGAAGCCTTGAGGACGCCCTGGCCGGCCTCGCCGCTGCCCGCGACTCGGGCTTCTCGCACACCAAGGTCAACTGCGTGCTCATGGGCGGCGTCAACGACGCCGACGTGCCGCGCCTGGCAGAGCTGGCCCGCACCGAGCCCATCGACGTGCGGTTCATCGAGCTCATGCCCATGGGCCCCTGCGCCGGCTGGCCAAAGGCGCGCTTCGTCCCGGCAGAGACGGTGCTTGAGGCCGTGCCGGGCCTGCAGCCCCTGCGCCGCGACGGCGTGGCGGAGCTCTGGCACGCCCCCGGCTGGGAGGGCAACGTGGGCCTCATCCGGCCCATGAGCCACCGCTTCTGCGACGGTTGCAGCCGCATCCGCGTCACGGCGGACGGCCGGCTCAAGCCGTGCCTGCACTCCGCGGCGGAGATCCCGCTGCGCGGCCTTCACGGGGAGGCGCTTCTCGCCGAGCTCAGGCGCGGCATAGCCGCCAAGCCGGCGTACCATCACATGGACCAAGACCACGCGAGCCAGAGCGCGCGTGACATGAACGAGATCGGGGGATGACGTGACCCAGGGAGAGGACCTCACGCACATCAACGAGCAGGGGCGCGCCCGCATGGTGGACGTCTCGGCAAAGGAGAAGACCCAGCGCGTGGCGAGGGCCGCGGGCTTCGTGCACATGGAGCCGGCCACGCTGGAGCTGGTGCGTACGGGCGGCTGCAAGAAGGGCGACGTGCTCGCCGTGGCGCAGGTGGCGGGCATCATGGCGGCAAAGCGCTGCTGGGAGCTCGTGCCCATGTGCCACCCCATCCAGCTCACCGGCGTGGACGTGCGCTTCGAGCTGTCTGACGCGCCCTGCGGCGTGGCCATCGAGGCCGAGTGCCGCTGCTGCGGCCAGACGGGCGTGGAGATGGAGGCCCTGACGGCGGCGTCCGTCGCGGGCCTCACCATCTACGACATGCTCAAGGCCGTGCAGAGGGACATGGTCGTCTCCGACGTGCGCCTGCTGGAGAAGTCCGGTGGCAAGTCGGGGCACTTCGTGCGAGGCTCGGTGGCGGAAGTTGACAAAGGGACTGTCCCTTTGTCAACTTCCGACGGCATCGTGGTCGCCACGAGCATCTCCACCAAGAAGGGCACGCGCAAGGTGCCGCAGGAGTCCATCCGGCTCGAGGTGGGCCTGGGCGTCGCGGGCGACGCGCACGCCGGCGCGTGGCACCGCATGGTGAGCCTGCTTCCGGAGGAGTCCGTCGACGAGATGCGCGAGCTTCTCCCCAAGCTTGCCGCCGGCGACTTTGCCGAGAACATCCTCACGCGGGGGCTCAGCCTCAAGGACCTGCCGGTGGGCACCGTCCTCGAGGTGGGGGAGTGCGAGCTCGCGATGACGCAGATCGGCAAGAAGTGCCACAGCGACTGCGAGATCCATCGCATCACGGGCAAGTGCGTCATGCCCACCGACGGCGTCTTTGCCGTGGTCACGCGCGGGGGCACGGTGCGCCCCGGCGACCCCGTCCGCATCAGGAGGTAGAAGATGAAGCTCATCAAGACCGAGGAGGCCGTGGGCCACATCCTCTGCCAGGACATGACCCAGATCATTGCGGGCAAGTCGAAGGGGCCGCGATTCAAGAAGGGCCACGTGGTCACCGAAAAGGACGTTCCCGTGCTGCTCAGCATGGGCAAGGTCAACCTCTACGTGTGGGAGATGGAGCCGGGCATGGTGCACGAGAACGACGCCGCGCACCGCCTGGCCGAGCTCTGCCTGGGCCCGGGCTGCGTGGCCGCCGGCGAGCCCTCCGAGGGCAAGATCGGCATCAACGCCGCCTGCGACGGCGTGCTGCTGGTCAACTCCGAGCGCTTGCGGGCCGTCAACGCCACCGACGAGGTCATGGTCGCCACACGCAAGGGCGGCTTTGCCGTGCGCGAGGGCGACGCCCTGGCGGGCACGCGCGTGATTCCGCTGGTGGTGCGCGAGGAGGTGCTGGCCGCCGCCGAGGCCGCCGCGGCAGGCGAGAAGCTCCTGGAGGTCAGACCCTTCTCGGCGCGGACGGCGGCGGTCATTGCAACGGGCTCCGAGGTGGCGAGCGGCCTCATCGAGGACGCGTTCACGCCGGTCATGGAGGCCAAGCTGGCGGCCTTTGGCATCGAGGTGACCTATCGCGCCACGCCGGGAGACGAGACGGGCTCCGTGGTGGCCGCCATCGGCGAGGCGCGCGCCGCGGGCGTCGACGTCGTCGTGTGCACGGGCGGCATGAGCGTGGACCCGGACGACAACACGCCGGGCGCCATCAAGCGCGCGGGCGCCCGCATCGTGACGTACGGAAGCCCCGTGCTGCCGGGCGCCATGCTGCTGGTGGGCTACTTCGACGAGACGAGCGCTGACGGCACCGTCACGCGGAGCGTGCCCGTGCTGGGCGTGCCGGGCTGTGCCATGTACAACAAGGCTACGGTGCTCGACCTGGTGCTTCCGCGCGTCGCGGCGGGCGTGCCGCTTGCCAAGGCCGACTTCGTCGAGCTGGGCGAGGGCGGCCTGTGCCTGGGATGTTCGCCCTGCACCTTCCCCCATTGCCCCTTCGGCCGCTAGCAAAAAAGAGACGAAGGGACAGTCCCTCTGTCTCTTTGTCAGCTTTCCGAACTAGGAGGTCACATGACTGAGAGCGTCCAGAAGGTTGCCTACACGGCGGCGGTCATCACGGTGAGCGACCGTGGGGCCGCCGGCGAGCGCGAGGACGCGAGCGGCCCCGCGCTGGTAGCGCTGCTCGCGGGGCGCGGCTACGACGTGGTCCGCACGGCCATCGTGCCCGACGAGCGCGCGGAGATCGAGCGCGAGCTGCGCTCCTGCGCGGAGGCCGACGTCGCCCTGGTGCTGACCACGGGCGGGACGGGCTTCTCGCCGAGGGACGTCACGCCGGAGGCCACCGCCGCGGTGTGCGAGCACATGGCGCCCGGCATTCCCGAGGCCATGCGGGCCGCGAGCATGCAGATTACCGACCGCGCGTGCCTCTCTCGCGAGGCGGCGGGCATCTGCGGTCGCACGCTGGTGGTGAACCTCCCCGGCAGCCCCAAGGCCGCGCTGGAGAACGTCTCTGCGGTCATCGGGCCCATCGCGCATGGCCTGCGCATCCTGCGAGGCGGGCAGGCCGACTGCGCGGCGGGGGAGTAGCGCGGGGGAGATGCTCTTTCCGCTTGCGGAATTCTATGGTTGTGGTACCGTTCCCATAGCGATTGATACCGTTCACCGCCTGCCACTTCAAACTTTATGTTTGAAGGCCTAACATCAAGTTAGGTTGATTGATGGAACGTCGACCTTCTCCAGGTGTCCGCGGGCCCGGGTCTGAGCCCCCCACTACATGCCCCCGCATGATGGGCCTGCGAGCAACCCCTCAGGAGACGCCCCGGAACGAGCTGCCATGCCTCGTTCCGGGGCGTTTTCTTTTGCGCGACAAGACGCAAACGTAGGCTTATTGCTGACGAGGCGAGCCAATTTGGGGACCGAAGTTGCCCCTTAACCCCCGTTACCAGAGCTCGCGGTCAAGAAGCGCGGTCAGGACGCGCTCGACGCGCTCGACGTCGGCGTGGGGCACGTGCTCGTCGGGCTTGTGGGCCAGGGCCAGGGAGCCAGGGCCGTAGCTCATGCAGTTGTGGTTGGCGCAGGTGCCCGCGATGACGGCGGTGTCGGTGTATCCGGTGAAGAAGCCTACCTCGGCGGGGGTGCCGCAGGCCTCGCAGGCGCCGCGCAGCGCGGCGAGCAGGCCGGAGCCGGGGTCGCGCTCTATGGCCGGGCGGTCACCGGTGATGACGTAGGAGCCGTGGCATCCGGGAACCTCGGCCTCGGCCGAGGCGATGGCCTCCTCCACCATGCGCGTGGCCGCCTCGGTGGTGGTGGGTGGAACCAGGCGCATGTCAATCCAGACGCGGCACTCGTCAGGCACCACATAGGGACGGTAGCCGCCCTGAATCTGGCCAAACGTGACGGTCGAGCAGCCCAGCTCCTCATGGGCGGGCGTGGCCTGGATGGCGTGGCGGATGCAGCTCACGCACTCGGCCATGGCCGCCACGGCATCGGCGCCCTTCCAGGGCTGGCTCGCGTGGGCGGTGACGCCGGTCATGGTGACCTCGAACCAGGTGCGACCCTTGTGGGCCACCTGAATCTGCCCGTCGGTGGGCTCGGTGTCCAGCACCCACTCGTCGGGGCCCACCCAACCGGCCCTGATGGCCGCCTCTACGCCGCGCATGAAGTCCTCCTCGTCCACCGAGCAGACGAGGCTGAACCCGCGCCGGGGAAGGCGCTTCTCCGCGGCAACGCGACCAAGCAGCGAGAAGAGCGCGGAGAGGGCGCAGGACAGGCCGCCCTTCATGTCGCAGGAGCCGCGGCCGTAGAGGTCGTCGCCGATGACCTGGGCGCCGAGGGGGCTGATGCCCTCGCTCCAGCCCTCGCCCAGGGTGACGGTGTCCATGTGGCAGATGTAGACCAGGCGCGGCTCGTCGGAGGTGCCGGGAACGGTGACCATGAGGTTGCGTCGGTCGGGCAGCGCCTCGAGCTCCTCCACGCCAACGGCCGCGGCCAGCTCCGCAGGCATCTTGGCGATACGTGCCTCCACCAGCGACTTTATGTACTGCTCGATCCGCCCCTCGTACGCGCCGGGGTCAGAGCTGTCAATGCGCACCAGGTCTTGCGCCAGGTTCCAGGCTGTGTCCATGCGTCACACCTCACAACTAGTTTGGATACCAAACACATTGTAGGCCCGAATTGCCCCGCCGACGGTCTTCTCGCCGCTCGTTGCGCAAAGGACTAAGATGCCGGGTTGGGTGGCGCGGGGGCGCCACGACAATCCAACGAGAGGGGTTTTCTATGAAGGCTGCACGTTGGTACAAGGCGGGGGACATCCGTGTCGAGGACGTCCCGGAGTGCCAGATCGACGAGGACTACGACGTCAAGGTCAAGCTGCACTGGTGTGGCATCTGCGGCTCCGACCTGCACGAGTACCTCATGGGTCCGATCTTCATCCCGGTGGGAGAGCCGCACCCGGTGACCGGCGAGGCCGCGCCCGTCATCATGGGCCACGAGTTCTCCGGCGAGGTCGTCGAGGTCGGTCCCAACGTGACTAACGTCAAGCCCGGCGACCGCGTGGTCGTCGAGCCCATCGTCTGCGACGACACCTGCCCGTCCTGCAAGGCCGGCAAGCCCAACCTCTGCCAGAACCTGGGCTTCCACGGCCTGGCCGGCAAGGGCGGCGGCTTTGCCGAGTACACCACCTTCCGCCACAAGTTCGTCCACAAGATTCCCGACACCCTGCCCTACGACAAGGCGGCCCTGGTGGAGCCCATCTCCGTGGGCTACCACTCTCTCGAGGCCGGTGACTTCAAGCCCGGCATGACCGCCGTGGTCTCCGGAGCCGGCACCATCGGCCTGGCCACCATCGAGAGCCTGAAGGCCATGGGCGCGAGCAAGGTCTTTGTCATCCAGCGCAAGTCCGTGCGCCAGGAGTACGCCAAGAACTCCGGCGCCGACGCGGTCCTGGACCCCGCCGAGTGCGACGTGGTGGCAGAGGTCATGCGCCTGACCGAAGGCTATGGCGCCGACATCGCGTTTGAGTGCACGGGCGCGCAGGCCTGCTTTGACCAGGAGGTCGCGGCCGTGCACGCCGGCGGCACCGTGGTGGTGACCTCCATCTGGGAGAAGGGCGTGAGCTTCGACCTCAACGCGCTGGTCATCCCCGAGAAGAAGATCGTGGGCTCCATCTGCTACTGCGGTAACGACTTCGACGACGTCATCCGCCTCATGGACGAGGGCAAGATTCCCGCCAACGGCTTCATCACCAAGAAGGTGGCCCTGGACGACATCGTCTCCGAGGGCTTCGAGACCCTGACCGGCCCCGAGAAGAAGAAGCAGGTCAAGATCCTGGTCTCCGCCAACCCGGACGAGTTGGGCGCGTAGGGGCCTACGGACCTGACCGGCGCGCGGCCTCGCCGTTCCGTCTCAAGGGGAGTTGAACGAACCCCTGGCGACGGAAGGCGAGGCCGCGCGCCTTCGTTT
>ERZ1034865.1302-NODE-1302-length-11369-cov-5.394732_pt1 | contig 11369 bp, 11 predicted proteins | sample MGYA00520632_ERZ1034865 | MGnify/ENA primary metagenome ERZ1034865 (study PRJEB33766, sample SAMN09781738) | gut metagenome | biome: gut microbiome | host: Homo sapiens | place: Madagascar | study: EMG produced TPA metagenomics assembly of the PRJNA485056 data...
ATATTATATATATTATAACTTTCTCTTTTTACCTTTTTTCTCAACTGTACACCCAGCGGATTTTCGAACTGTAATTGTCATTGTCATCGTTTACCTCAGTTCGCCATAAGATACGCTCTTTTTGTGATAAGCCTTGATTTATCGCAATTATCCCTTAAAATATGCTATTATTTGCCTTTTTGATTTGGTTGTTTCAAAATGTTTTTGTAACTTTGCAGCGTCAAATTTACATTATAAATCATTTCCAATGGAAAATAAGAAAATCAAGACTGCGTTGGTATCAGTCTTCCATAAGGATGGCTTGGATGAGTTGCTCGCCAAGTTGAACGAAGAGGGTGTGAAATTCTTGAGCACTGGTGGTACTCAGAAGTTCATCGAGTCTTTGGGTTATGAATGTCAGAAAGTTGAGGATGTCACCACATATCCATCTATCTTGGGTGGTCGTGTGAAGACTCTTCACCCTAAAATATTTGGAGGCATCTTGGCACGCCGTGACAACGAGGGCGACCAGGAGCAGATGAAGGAATACGAGATTCCTGCCATCGACCTCGTCATCGTTGACTTGTATCCATTCGAGCAGACCGTGGCAAGCGGTGCAAGCGATGCCGACATCATCGAGAAGATCGACATAGGTGGTATCTCCTTGATTCGTGCCGGAGCCAAGAACTTCAAGGATGTAGTCATCGTGCCTAGCAAGGCAGAGTACAGCGTGCTCCTCGACATCTTGAAGGAGAAAGGCGCTGAGACCGGCATCGAGGATCGCAAGATGTTCGCGGAGCGTGCCTTCGGCGTCAGCTCTCACTACGACACTGCCATCCACGCTTGGTTCGCCAAGTAGGAGAGAGCCTCTCTCTCTTCATCGGCGTGGGGTGAGGAGAGGCTACTCTGGAGAGTGCCTATGGAGTAAGATAATTTTTAAGCTTAAAAATATATTAGATTTAACAAATGGGATTTTTTTCATTTATTCAGGAAATCGCAATGGACTTGGGTACCGCCAACACCATCATTATCAGTGATGATAAGATTGTGGTGGACGAACCTTCTGTTGTCGCTCTTGACCGCCGCACCGACAAGATGATTGCCGTGGGAGAGAAGGCCAAGATGATGTACGAGAAGACACACGACAACATCCGCACTATCCGTCCTTTGCGCGATGGCGTCATCGCCGACTTCACTGCTTGTGAGCAGATGATGCGTGGACTTATCAAGATGGTTCACACCGGAAGCCGTCTCTTCTCACCATCTCTCCGCATGGTGATTGGTGTACCTTCTGGTTCTACTGAGGTGGAGCTTCGTGCCGTACGTGACTCTGCAGAGCACGCTGATGGACGTGATGTATATTTGATTTTTGAGCCAATGGCTGCCGCTATCGGTATCGGTATCGACGTGGAGGCACCAGAAGGCAACATGATAGTTGATATAGGTGGTGGTAGCACCGAGATCGCAGTCATCTCACTCGGTGGTATCGTGAGCAACAACTCCATCCGTACCGCTGGTGACGACCTCACAGCCGACATCCAGGAGTACATGAGCCGCCAGCACAACGTGAAGGTATCTGAGCGTATGGCTGAGCGTATCAAGATACATGTGGGTTCTGCCTTGACCGACCTGGGCGACCAGGCTCCTGAGGACTTCGTGGTACACGGTCCTAACCGTATCACCGCTCTCCCAATGGAGGTGCCTGTATGCTATCAGGAGATCGCTCACTGTCTCGACAAGACCGTGGCTAAGATAGAGAACGCAGTGCTCTCAGCCTTGGAGAATACTCCTCCTGAGCTTTATGCCGACATCGTGAAGAATGGTATCTGGCTCTCTGGTGGTGGTGCTTTGCTCCGTGGCTTGGACAAGCGCTTGCAGGATAAGATCAACATCCCATTCCATATCGCAGAAGACCCATTGCACAGTGTGGCAAAGGGTGCTGGTATCGCCTTGAAGAATGTGGATCGCTTCTCATTCTTGATGAGATAATACTCGTGAAGGGTGTACCTTCGGGCTTTCGATACTGGAGGCGCTACTTCATGGTCAAAATATTTGAGTTTTTTTACAAGGCAAAAGATTGGAAAAGAGATGATTATCCTCTATCAATAGGGGATTATCATCTCCTTTTTTTCAACTCTTATCCCTCCTGCTTTACATTCCAATAAGTATTCGTTTTCATTTAGATATTAAAGTATGCACAACCTTTTAGAGTTTTTGGCTAAATACAACCATTGGTTGCTCTTCGTGGTGCTGGAGGCAGTGAGCTTCACGCTCCTCTTTCAGTACAACAGCTATCAGGGCAGCGTGTGGTTTTCTTCTGCCAATGCCGTGTCGGGCAAGCTCTATGATTGGAACTCCGACGTTGAGTCTTTCTTCTCGCTCACCAAGTTGAACCAGGAGTTGAGCCAGCGCAACGTCTATCTAGAACAGCAAGTGCAACAGCTCTCTGAGCGTCTCACCGATGTCACCAAGGACAGCACCTGGGTGCAGCGCAATCAGATCAGTCTTCTTCAGAATTATCGCTTGATACCTGCCAAGGTGGTGAGCAACAGCATCGATGACCCCAACAATCTCATCACGCTCGACAAGGGTAGTGCCGATGGCATCCACAAGGACATGGGCGTAGTGTGCGGCACGGGTGTCGTGGGCATTGTCTATCTCGTGTCTCAGCGTTATAGCGTGGTGATACCGGTGCTCAACGTGAAGTCGAACATCAGTTGCAAGATACAGAACCGTGGCTATTTCGGTTATCTGCGCTGGAAGGGTGGGGCATCGGAATATGCCTACCTGGAGGAGGTTCCACGCCATGCCCACTTCAAGTTGGGCGACAATGTGGTGACGAGTGGTTACTCCGCCGTCTTCCCTCCTGGGGTGCTCGTGGGCAAGATACTCCATGTGTTCAACTCCTCTGATGGTCTCTCCTATAGGGTGATGCTCAGGGTTTCCACCGATTTTGGCAAGCTCCGTGACGTGTGTGTCATCGACGATACTCCTATGCGTGAGCGCTTGGAGATCATGCGTGCGGCACAAGATTCCATCAAGCCGTAAAGACTCTCCTATTCGATAACAAGAAAGATAGATTTTAATGATATGAGTATAGATCAAGTTAAGCGCATCTTCTGGTTTGTGATTCTTCTCTTGGCACAAGGACTGGTGCTGAATCACATCCACTTGTTTGATTGTGCGACACCATTGCTTTATATTATCATGGTGCTCCATTTCCGGAGAAACCAACCACGCTGGTCGGCTTTGCTATGGAGCTTTGCCTTGGGTCTCGGTATCGACATCTTTGCCAATACCCCAGGTGTGGCAGCAGCATCCATGACCTTGGTAGGCTTGGTTCAGCCCTATTTCTTCGAGCTTTTTGTGCCAAGGGATAGTGCCGAAGACCTCTCGCCTTCCATCCGCAGCATCGGCATGACCTCCTATTCGTGGTATGCCTTCCTGATGGTGCTCCTGTACTGTCTGGTATTCTTCACCCTGGAGACGTTCAACTTCTTCAACTGGTTGCAGTGGTTGGAGTGCATCAGTGCGAGCACCTTGCTCACCTTCGTGCTGGTGATGGCATTGGAGAACTTTAGAAATTAAGAGAAAAAAACAGAATGATAGATTATAATCTTGATAAGCGTAGGTTTGTGATAGGTGGTGTGGCGATAGCTATTGTCGTCATCTATACGATACGTCTCTTTACGCTCCAGATTATGAGCGACGACTATAAGAAAAATGCCGACAGTAATGCCTTCCTCAAGCAGATAGAGTACCCTTCGCGTGGCGCTATCTACGACCGAAATGGCAAGCTGATGGTATATAACCAACCTTCTTACGACTTGATGGTGGTGATGAACGAGGAGAAGAACCGTCTCGACACGATGGACTTCTGCAATGCCCTGGGCATCACCAAGGAGTTTTTCATCCAGCGTATGAACGACATCAAGGACCGAACCAAGAATCCCGGTTATTCTCGTTATACCCAACAGCTCTTCATGACCCAGTTGAGCGACAAGGACTTCAGTGTGTTCCAAGAGAAGATGTTCCGCTTCCCTGGCTTCTATATCCAGAAGCGTAGCATCCGAGAATATACTTATCCTTATGCGGCTCACGTGCTCGGTGATGTGGGCGAGGTGTCGGAGAGCAACATCGAGGAGGATGACTACTATCAGCCGGGCGACTACATCGGAAAGCTCGGACTGGAGAAGTCGTACGAGAAGGTGCTCCGTGGACAGAAGGGTGTGAAAATCATGCTTCGTGATGCACGAGGAAGAATACAGGGCAACTACCAGAATGGTAAGTTCGACCAGCGACCTATCGCGGGCAAGGACTTGACGCTGGGTCTTGATGTCAACCTGCAAGCCTTGGGCGAGCGATTGCTCGAAGGCAAGATAGGCAGTATCGTCGCCATCGACCCTCGTACGGGCGAGGTGCTGGCGATGGTGTCTTCTCCTACCTACGACCCTCGCCGACTCGTGGGCAAGAACCGAGGCAAGATGCACAAGTGGCTCTCCTTGAACCCATGGAAGCCTCTGCTCAACCGAAGCATCATGGGACAATATCCTCCTGGTTCTACCTTCAAGACCACGCAGGCGCTCACCTATCTCTCCGAGGGTATCATCACGCCGGGTACGGCTTTCCCTTGCCATCATGGATTCTCCTATAAGGGACTTCACGTGGGCTGCCATGGTCACCCTTCACCTATCGCCTTGGTCGATGCCATCAGCACTTCCTGCAATGGCTATTTCTGTTGGGGACTCTACTATATGATGGGTGCCAAGCGCAAGTATGGCTCTGTGCAGAAGGCGATGGATACATGGCGCGACTATATGGTGAGCATGGGATTCGGATACAAGCTCGGCATCGACTTGCCGGGTGAGAAACGAGGACTGATTCCTAATGCCGAGTATTATGACCGAGCTTACAAGGGCTCATGGAATGGACTTACCATCATCAGTATCTCCATCGGTCAGGGTGAGGTCAACTTGACTCCTCTCCAGATAGCCAACCTAGGCGCTACCATCGCCAACCGTGGTTATTACTATGTGCCTCACGTAGTGCGCAAGGTGCAGGGCGAGCCGCTGGATACACTCTATACCCGCCGACATTATACCAAGGCATCGAAGCGTGCCTACAACTATGTGGTGGCTGGTATGAGAAGTTCGGCACTGAAGGGAACCTGCAAGATGCTTTCCCGCTACGACTTCGAGGCATGCGGCAAGACGGGTACGGCTCAGAACCGCGGTCACGACCACTCTGTGTTCATGGGCTTTGCTCCGATGAACAATCCAAAGATCGCCATTGCCGTGTATGTGGAGAATGGTGGATGGGGTGCCGACTATGGTGTGCCTATCGGAGGATTGATGATGGAGCAATACATCAAGGGCAAGCTCTCTCCATCTTCGGAGAAACAAGCTGCCGAGATGCAGGCTCGAAGAATCGGATATGGCTCTAGCAGCAGATAAGAGATAAATAATTTAAATAATATGGCAGATAATAGACAACCTAGCGTGCTTCGCTCACTCGACTGGTGGACGATAGGCATCTACCTGGCACTGCTCACCTTCGGATGGATCAGTGTCTGTGGTGCCAGCTACACGTATGGTGACAATGATATTTTCAGCTTGGGCACTCGTTCGGGTATGCAAATCATCTGGATAGGTACGTCGATAGCGTTGGGCTTTGTCATCCTGATGCTCGACGACCGCTTCTATGATACGTTCTCGTACGTCATCTATGGTGTGCTCATCCTCTTGCTCTTCGCCACGATATTCAATCCGCATAGTATCAAGGGTTCTCACTCGTGGCTCGTGCTGGGACCTCTGCGATTGCAACCGGCTGAGTTTGGAAAGTTTGCCACGGCATTGGCGGTGGCTAAGTTTATGTCCAACTATGGTTTCGACATCCGCAACACGAAACACTTCCTCACGTCGGTGGCGATTATCGTCCTTCCGATGATTTGTATCGTAGGGCAGCGAGAGACGGGTTCGGCTTTGGTGTATTCGGCTTTCTTCCTGATGCTTTATCGTGAGGGAATGCCGGGTGCCATCCTCTTCACGGGTGTGTCGATGGTGGTCTATTTCGTGGTGGGTGTCAAGTATGAGAATGTGATGCTCTGGGACACCTATACCTCGGTGGGCAAGTTTGTGGTGCTCTTGCTGGTGCAAGTCTTCACGGCGTTTATGGTGAAGTCTTACACGGGCAATATGAAGCATTTCCTCATCATCTTGTGCTATAGCTTGGGAGGCACTATTCTGTTCTTGCTCTTCTCCACCTTTGTCATCCCATTCGACATCGTCTGGATTCAGTTGGGCTTGTGTGCGGCGATGCTGGGCTTCCTGGTATATCAAGGTTTGGCGACTCGCATCCGCAATTATTACTTCATAGCGGCGTTTGCGCTCGGCTCCATCGCCTTCTTCTATTCAGCCGACTATGTGCTCAACAATGTGATGGAGCCTCACCAGAGAGTGCGTATCAATGTGCTCTTGGGCTTGGATGAAGACTTGGCTGGTGCTGGATATAATGTGCATCAGAGTGAGATAGCCATCGGCTCGGGTGGCTTGCAAGGCAAGGGCTTCTTGAATGGAACGCAGACGAAGTTGAAGTTTGTGCCAGAGCAAGATACTGACTTCATCTTCTGTACGGTGGGCGAGGAGGAAGGTTTCCTCGGCTCGGCAGGAGTCTTGTTGCTCTTCCTGGCGTTGATATTGAGGTTGATACATTTGGCGGAGCGGCAACCCTTCAAGTTTGGGCGAGTGTATGGATATTGCGTGCTGAGTGTGTTCCTCTTCCACTTGTTTATCAATGTGGGCATGGTGCTCGGCTTGACACCGGTTATCGGTATTCCTCTGCCTTTCTTCAGTTATGGAGGTAGTTCGCTTTGGGGTTTCACCATCTTGCTCTTCATCTTCCTGAGGATTGATGCCGGAAGAAATCTGGTGAGGAGCTAGGGGAGATTGAGATATAAGAGATGAAATGAATTGGAGCTTTGGACTTGCGATGACAATGACAATTACAGTTCGATTTTCCGCACCCCTCCTTTTTAGATATAAATGAATAAGAAAAGTCCTCTTATGAGATACTCTTTCGAGTGTCTGATAAGAGGACTTTTTGGTATGTTCTCAACGTTTTTCGAGTTTGATTCCGATGTCGCTGATGCCAGGAAGGATTTCTCGCTTCATGTCGTGGCGAATCATGATGTGGATGGAGTCATTCTCGTTGAAGTGATACAGGTTGATGGGGAAGTTGTATTGGTAATAACTGATTCCCTGACCTGTTGTCACGCCATCCTTATTGATGAGGTTGCACTGGATGGTATCGAGCTTGACGATCCTTTCCCCATGGGCGACTTTCTTGGCTTGATGGCTCTTGACACCCATGATTTGCAACTTGTTTCTTTCTTCCTTCTCCTTCTTGCTCTCCTGATTAGGGAAGATTTCTTGCTCTACGATCAGCGTGATGCCCATGAAAGGATAGGCACCCGTGATGCGCAAGCCCAGATTCTCTTGATAGAGCCCGGTGGAGGTCAATGGAGGAATGGCAAACGAGAGTGTGTCGTTCTTCTCCCATCCAGCAATAGGAGTGTGGGCATATTTGTAATATACCGTTGACTCCTTGCAGGATGTAACCATCATCGACAAGCTAAGGCTCCCTATTATTAATAAGGTGTAGAATAATCTTTTCATTTCTTATTCTCCCTGCTATTTGTTTCCTTATTCGCCTTGCTGAGGTTGAGGGCGATTGTCGCCTTGAGGTCGCTCGCCTTGAGGTCGATTGTTTTGAGGACGTTCGCCTTGCTGACGCTCACCTTGTGGGCGGTTGTTTTGAGGGCGTTCGCCTTGTCTGCGCTCACCTCGGTTTCGGTTGTCACGACGGCGATTGTTGTTTTGTCTATTATTTCTACGTTCGCCTCTTTCGCCTTGCGGAGCATTGCCTTGCTGCCCTCTCTCTCCCTGCGGAGCATTGCCCTGCTGGCTTCTATCACCCTGCTGGTTTCTCTCTCCCTGTGGGCGATTGTTGCGATTTCTATTATTGTTCTTTTTCTTTCTCTTCGCCTTGTCGAATCGGCTGAGGTCTGCTTCGGCAAGAAGGTCGGCAGACTTTGGCTTCTCCTTCACCTTGCCATTCTCCATGAGGCTGAGAGGTTTCTCGCCACGACGATTCATCTCGATGATTTCCATCGCACGCTCTGCCGTGATGGTCTCCAAGTTGGAAGCCATGTTCTTGTCGGAAGAGTAGGTGATGAGACCAGCCAAGATGTCGGTCTTAAACTGGTGGAAGTCGCCATCGGCGGTCTGCAAGACAATGTCACGTGCAGGAATCTTCTTGCTAGCCTCCACATAGTTGTCCACCTCATAGTTGAGGCAGCACTTCAACTTGGCGCACATGCCGGCAAGCTTCTGAGGATTGAGCGAGATGTCCTGGTAGCGTGCGGCATTGGTGCTCACGCTCACGAAGTTCTTCATCCAAGTGGCGCAGCAAAGCTCGCGTCCGCAAGGTCCGGTACCACCGATGCGACCAGCCTCTTGTCGAGCACCGATCTGCTTCATCTCGATACGAACATGGAAGGTATCGGCGAGCACCTTGATGAGTTGACGGAAATCGACACGCTCGTCGGCGATGTAGTAGAATATCGCCTTGTTGCCATCGCCTTGGTATTCCACGTCACCGATCTTCATCTTCAGACCGAGGTCCTTGGCGATCTGTCGGCTCTGTATCATCGTGCCATGCTCACGGCTCTTCGCCTCCTTGCACTTCTCGATATCCACAGGCTTGGCGATGCGGTAGATGCGCTTGATGTCGTCGGATGACTTGAGGTTGGCTTTCTTGATTTGAAGCTTCACCAGTCTTCCGGTGAGAGTTACCACACCGATGTCGTGTCCAGGACTAGCCTCTACAGCCACCACGTCGCCCTTCTTGAGGTCGAGGTTGTTGACATTATGATAATATCCCTTGCGGGTATTCTTGAACTGCACCTCCACGAGGTCGGTGCTCTCAGCATTGCCCGGTACGTCGGCAAGCCAGTCGTAGGTATTCAGTTGGCGGTCTTGGCGACCAGCGGCTTTACAACAAAGTCCACGGTCACAACCATGCCACATTCTGAATTTCATATCTTTGTAATCCACGCTGCGTTTTTTTTAATTAAGAATTAATAATTAAGAATGAATAATGAGGCTTTCGCCATCGTTATCATCCTTGGGGTTATATTGATTATATGATTGATGTCACTTCCTAATGAGCAGGACGATGATTTTGAGTGCGAGGTCGAAGAAGACAATCTTGGCATTGGCATTCTGACCGATGAATCGCTTGCACTCATCGAAGAGGTTGAAGATGTCGATGACGTTCGCCTCGTTGATGAATCGGGCGAAGTTTCGGGCGAATTCCTCTTCCTCTTGCGTCATGTAGGTGAGTTCCTCGTTGCGGAAATTGTACATGAAGCTTTCCCTCACCATGTGGTTGAAGTAATCGAGCATACGCTTCTGCTTCTCTCGTCCGAAGGTAGCCACCACCTCGCTCCACTTCTTCAGGTCGTGGATGTTGCGCATGTAGGCGAGGCGCATCAGCATGATAAACATATCGAGATGCTGGCGATTCTCATTGCCGGAATCAAGTTCCTCCAGGGCTGCATTCCAATTGCCATGGGCGATGCGCGCGATGCGATGCGCCATATTTGGCTCCAAGGCTCGGCGCTCGATAAGTGCTTGCTCCAGGCTCTCGTCGTCTATCTTCTTGAAGTCGATGCGCTGGGTACGGCTTCGGATGGTCTCCAAGAGGAGTTCCGGTTCCTCGCTCACCATGATGAAGAAGGTCTTCGAAGGAGGTTCCTCCAAGAGTTTCAGTATCTTGTTGGCGCTAGGCAGGTTCATACGCTCGGGAAGCCAGATAAGGCTCACCTTGTAGCCGCCCATCACCGACTTGAAGTTGAGCTTGTGCGAGATGTCGTCGGCTTCCTCTGCCGTGATGATGGCTTGCTTGTTGAGGTCGGTGTCGGTCTTGCCGATGCGTCTCATCCATTCGTCTATCTGGAAGTAGGGACCCTTGGCAAGCATCTCTCTCCACTGGGTGGCGAAGTCATCGCTCACCGGCTTGTGGTCGCTGGGCATATCCGAAGTCTTGATGGTGGGGTAGGTGAAGTGGAGGTCGGGATGTTCCCACTTCTTGAGCATCGCCTTGGCTCGGCGCTGTTCATCGGAGAGGGATTCCCCCGGTGCCAGGTTGGCTTCGTCACGCTCGCCCATCAGATAACTGGCAAACGCCAATGCCGTCGCCATCTTGCCGCATCCTCTCGGACCGCAGAATAGCAAGGCGTGGGGGATTCGGTTCTCCTCCACCATCTGCATGAGGCGTCCCCATACTTCCTTCTGACCTATGACTTCATGAATCGACATTTTTTTATTTTAGAATAAAGTTTTTGCAATCTGCTTCACGCTATCTACGGCTGATACGGTGAAGAAATGCACATTGTTGTAACCATGTGCGAAGAGGTCTTTCACCTGTGCCGTGGTCCACTCAATGCCGAGTGCCTTGGCATCCTCATCGGTCTTGCACTTCAATACCTCCTGGGCGAGTGCCTCTGGGATGTCGCAATGGAAGGTCTTAGGCACGACGGTGAGCTGGGAGAGCTTGGCGAATGGCTTGAGGGCAGGGATGATAGGAATCGTGACGCCCATCTGTCGAGCCTTCTCCACAAACTGGTAGAACTTCTCGTTGTCGTAGAAGAGCTGTGTGACGGCATAAGATGCGCCGAGCTGCTGCTTCTCCAAGAGGTGCTGCATGTCCATCTCCAAGTTGGGAGCTTCCTCGTGCTTCTCAGGGTAGCAAGCCACGCCATAGCAGAACTTCTCGCCAGGGTGCTTGATAGGAGTGCCATCGGCAAAGAAACCCTCGTTGAACTGTGCCACCTGCTTCAAGAGGTCGGTGGCATGGGCATGACCATTAGGGGTTGGGGCAAACTGGCGGTCTTCCTTCGCCTTGTCACCACGGAGCAAGAGCACATTGCTGATGCCGAGGAACTGAAGGTCGAGCAACTCATACTCGATGTCTTCCTTGCTGGCACCACTACAGATGACGTGAGGGATGACAGGGATGTCGTACTTGTTCTGGATAGCACCAGCGATGGCAACCGTACCCGGACGGCGGCGCACACGTTGGCGAGTGAGCAAGCCGTTCTCCAGCTCCTTATACACATACTCGCTATGATGAGTGGTGATGTTGATGAAGCGAGGACCAAACTCTTTCAAGGAGTCGATGGTGCGGAAGAGAGCCGCCGTGCCATTGCCCTTCAATGGAGGAAGAACCTCGAAAGAGAATCCCTTCTTGTCTCCTTCTTTATCTAAAAATTCTGCTATGTTCATATCTTCTTATTGAATTATATGGTGTTATCATCGCCATACATGATC
>ERZ1034865.1303-NODE-1303-length-11339-cov-3.972262_pt1 | contig 11339 bp, 9 predicted proteins | sample MGYA00520632_ERZ1034865 | MGnify/ENA primary metagenome ERZ1034865 (study PRJEB33766, sample SAMN09781738) | gut metagenome | biome: gut microbiome | host: Homo sapiens | place: Madagascar | study: EMG produced TPA metagenomics assembly of the PRJNA485056 data...
ATCGAGGGCAAGCGCCTGGTCGTCATCGACGACTCCATCGTGCGCGGCACCACCATGGTGCAGCTCGTCAAGATGCTGCGCAACGCCGGCGCCAAGGAGATTCACATCCGCATCAACTCGCCCGAGGTCATTTGGCCGTGCTTCTACGGTATCGATACCGACGTGCAGTCGCAGCTTATCAGCGCCAACAAGACGGTCGACGAGATTTGCGAGTATATCGGCGCCGATTCGCTGGCCTTCCTTTCGGTCGAGGGCCTGCTTAAGGTCATGCCCAAGGGCGGCTACTGCGACGCGTGCTTTACCGGCCGCTATCCCGTGGCGATTCCCGAGAGCTTTGGCCGCGACAAGTTTATGGAGGGCTTTAAGCCCCGCAACCTGGACAAGCCGCTGTACTTTGACGACGACGCCGTGGTCGAGAAATACGACGACCGCAGCTGGGAAGAGGAGCACGGCGAGGCCTAAAACCTGCCATATGGGGACAGGTATATTTTGGTAGGTTTTACCTGCTGTTTTGTTGATATGACGGCGGGTGCTGTTATGGCACACGCCGAAATGAACGCAATTATGAGCACCGTTTGGCGCCCGCGCGGCGCCACGGTAGTGGGAGAGGAAGGCTCAGATGAGCGACAGCAAGCATGTGACGTACGAGGACGCCGGCGTCGATACCGCCGAGGGCGGTCGCGCCGTCGACGCGATTAAGCAGATGGTCAAGGACACCAATCGTCCCGAAGTTATCGGCGGCATCGGCGGCTTCGGTGGCCTGTTCTCGGCTGCCGCGCTTAAGGATATGGAAGACCCGATCCTGATCAGCGGTACCGACGGCGTGGGCACCAAGCTCGTGCTCGCCCAGATCATGGACCGTCACGAGACGGTGGGCCAGGACCTGGTCGCCATGTGCGTCAATGACATTTTGGCTTCGGGCGCCGAGCCGCTGTTCTTCCTGGATTACGTTGCCATCGGTCACATTGAGGCCGAGCATATGGCAAAGATCATCAAGGGCGTGGCCGACGGCTGCAAGCTCGCGGGCTGCGCGCTCGTGGGCGGCGAGATGGCCGAGCACCCCGGCGTCATGGCTCCGGCCGATTACGACCTCGCCGGCTTTACCGTGGGTGTTGTCGATCGTCCCAAGATGCTCGACCCCGCGAACGTTCGCCCCGGCGATGTGATCCTGGGCCTGCCCTCCACCGGTGTGCACTCCAACGGCTACTCGCTCGTGCGCAAGGTCATTGGCGTCGACGGCATTAAGCCGGGCACGCCCGAGGCTGCCGCTAAGGCCGAGGAACTGAGCCGTCCGCTCGAGGAGCTCGGCGGTGCTTCGCTGGCCGACGCCCTACTGGCTCCCACGCGCATTTATGTGAAGCCGATTCTGGAGTTGCTCCGCGGCGGCGCCAACGTTCACGCCATTGCCCATATCACCGGCGGCGGCATCACTGAGAACCTCAACCGCGCGCTTGCCGACGACGTCGACGCCGTGGTCGCCCGCAACGGCGCCGAGATGGGCTGGGACGTTCCGCCCGTTATTACCTACGTGTCGCGTCAGGCCGAGCTCGCGCCCAACGAGGCATGCAAGACCTTCAACATGGGCGTCGGCCTGTGCCTGATCGTCGCCCCCGAGGACGAGGCCGCCGTGACCGAGGCCCTGGTCGCGCTGGGCGAGAAGCCGTTCCGCGTGGGCGAGTGCGTCGAGGGTTCCGGTAAGGTCGTGTACTCCGATGAGCGCTAACGAGCAGATGGCTGCTAGTGAGGGCCTGGGCTTTGTGCCCTACACCCGTCCGACCGGCACAGATACGGCCGAGCCGCTCAAGATCGGCGTGCTTATCAGCGGTTCGGGTACCAACCTGCAGGCGCTGATCGACCTGATCGCCGTCGGCAAGCTCAACGCCTCGATTGAGCTTGTGGTGTCGAGCCGTCCTTCGGCCAAGGGCTTGCAGCGCGCCGAGCGTGCGGGCATCCAGACGCTTACGCTGTCCAAGGATGTCTATGCCGACCCCATCGCCGCCGACGAGATCATCGCGCATGAGCTGCTCGAGCGCGGCTGCGAATATGTGGTCATGGCCGGCTACATGCGCATGGTGCACACGCCGCTGCTGGCGGCGTTCCCCAATCGCGTGGTCAACCTGCATCCGGCGCTGCTACCGAGCTTTACCGGCGCGCATGCGATTGACGATGCCTTTGCGCGTGGCGTCAAGGTGACCGGCGTGACCGTGCACTTTGCCAACGAGATTTACGACAACGGCCCCATCATCGCCCAGCGTGCGCTGGCTGTTGAGGAGGGCTGGGACGTCGACACGCTCGAGGAGCACATCCACGCGATCGAGCACGTGCTGTACCCCGAAGTCGTGCAGATGCTCGCCGACGGTCGCGTTCACGTGCTGGAGAGCGGCAAGGTCGCAATTGATGCGGCGCGCTAGCGCGTGTAAATGGGTCGCCTAGGTTTCGTTGAGGTGTAAACAATCAGAATAGCCGATTGGGGCATATGGAATCACGTGTGACCCAATCGGCTTTTACTATCTCTTTGATTTCGGGCTCCTGATAACGTGACGGGTGGTCTCGAAAAATGAGGGCGGTTGGCTGCGCGCATGATATGGATATCAGCGGCGATATCTCCATCTCGATAAATAAAGATGGCTTCAAGTTGAGCATCGGTTCGGACTTCGAGGTGCGGCCCTGTTCAGCGAAAATTCTTACACTAACGCTCGTGCCGTGAGCTAGGATAACTAGCCGGTATAGGGTCACTTGAGCGGGTATGCGTCTGTTCAAGCGGCCTATTGGCTTGCTTAAGAAATAGTTAAACTACGTAGCGTACAGCGCGTGAGTGACTTACGACTCAGCGAAACTAAAGGGAATCGGAGAAGAAGGCCCATGTTTTGCCCCAAATGCGGTAGCAAAATAAGCGACGATGCGCGGTTCTGTACCGAATGCGGTCTGCCCTTGGGCGGGCTCTCGGGCAAGACTGCGGCCGAGGAGGGGCCCAAGGCCGAGCCGTCGGAGCGAGAATCATCGTCCGCTGAAGTCATAATGGAACCCACAGATACCGAAACGGACTCTGCGATAGGATCCGCGAATGCCGAGTCCACAGCAGAACCGAGCCCCGAGCCGGTCTCGAAGACCGCGAATAGCGGTCACTCCCAGATGTACAACTTCTTTATGCAACGCTGTCAGGTCGGTAACCGCCTAGTGCCGCAGTTTGCTATCATGATCGCCGCATTTATCGCCGCTGCAGGCATCGCTTACGCTGCTTTCATGCTCTACAAGAACGTCATCGAGCCCAATCTCCAGCAGCAATCCGTGCAACAGGAGCAAGCGACCGAAAGGCCCAAGAAGGACGAGAGAGCGGTCGAAGAAGTTGTCTATACGTTGGAGGCAAAGTCATTGACGGTGTCTGCTCCGGTCGACCCTATGCTCGAACAGGGCGAGCGGAGGGACATGGAATGGTCCTATCCGCAACTTAAGAGCTCCACCAAAGACGACGTTGCAGACAAAATTAACAAGGCGATTCTCGAGCCCCTTCAAATTGATGCGGAGCGAACGAATCGAGCATCAGATAATGAGCAATCAGATGCTGAGTTGTACCCCGACGGCGAATTTCCCTGCATATCGAGAAACGTGACGGTTACGTACATGGATGAGAACTTTTTCTGTATCCGTGACGAGCGCTATTCGACGGGATGGGGTCCGCATGGCGGCACGGTTGTGGCTGGTGTTATTTTTGATTTGCATACGGGTGATACTGTTAGTCCTCAGGACATGTTCGGCATTGATACCGAGGATCTTGCCAGTTCTATGAGTTCGGCAGTTTGGCCGTATCTTACGGAAATAGGCAGAGACAGAGAGTATCCGTCTGACTACAACTCTATGCTCATGCGGAGCAATTCTTCAGACTATTCAATCAAGGGTTCAACATGCTTGTATGTGACATCCAAGGGGCTGGTGTATCGCACCGAAGACTATGAGCTCGGTACTTTTGCGGACGGCAATTGCGAGATTTTGGTTGCGTCCTGGGATGATGAGTCTCAAGTTGGGTCCGAAGTAACCCCTGATGAGGTCAAGGACGGTACAACGGTGAAAGTCGATAAGGAGGACTAACATGTTCTGTCCCAACTGTGGATTTGAGCTTGATGGCGATTTACGATACTGCACCGAGTGTGGCTATGCACTCGAAGATGCAAAGGCGGTGCTGAACTCTGCCAGCGACGAAGTGGCAGAAGAGCCTTCCGTTATCAATGAGGCTGCGGAAGAGATTTTCGCTAGTGGCGAAACGGAGAAGGAGTCTTCCGCCGGTGCCGAGGCGGGGGAGGAAAAGTCGCCCGTGGAGAGCGAGCCCGTAGCGGACGAAGAAGACGACCGGCCCAAGGACGACGTGTCGTCCGATGCAACGCCTTCGATTCAAGCCGTGCGCGCCGACCGGCCAAAGCCGAGCAATCCGGTCGCCAAGCCCGTCGCGGCGCCAGCCCCTGCGCCTGCGGCGAATGTATCCGCACAGAAAAAGGAGCCCAAGGCGCTCTATATCGTTGGTATCGTCGTTGGTCTGGCAGTCATTGCCATCTTTAGCTATCTGCTGTTCTTTAGCAAGTCCGGCGACGTTGCCCATTACGGCCAGGACAAGGCCATCGTGGTGGTCCAAGAATCCAAGATTACCCCGACCGACGCAAAGGGCGAGAAGATCAAGAAGTACTCGGTGACCCTGAACGGCGACAACGGCTACAGCACCAATGCTGAGGTTAAGGGTGACGAGGGCTTCACGGTAAGCCAGTTTCCCGATGTCAAACCGGGAAAATACACCCTTACCGTTAAGGACTCCAAGTCAAAAGTCGAGTGGAGCATTCCTGTCAAAGTCGTCGATAACTCTAAATCCGCTGATGCCGTAAAAGAGGTTTCCCTCGAGGTGCCTAAGGTCAACGAGGCCGATACAAAGACAGACGAAGGCGACAAGAAGGATGGAGGCACCGCGGCGGACAATACCGCTGCGTATGCCGCTTACAAGCAAAAGTGCCAGGAATACCTCGCGTGCTATGGAGAGCCACAAATTGTTGAGGTGACTGATTCTGTCTATGCGATGCGAGGGCTTTGTCTTGTCGACCTCGTTGATTTTGATCAGGATGGCCAGCCTGAGTTCTTGACCGTTGTGAACGGTATGAGCGATGACGAATTAAAGAGTGCTTGGAATGGAGATATAGAGGGACTTCAGAAGTCCTACACCGTAGAGGTTTGGTCGGCAGCTGATGGTGGTGTCAAGAGACTTTACAGTCAAAATTGGCTTGATAACAGCAACGGAGGAACGATGTTTCTTCCACTGATTAAAGCAGATGGCGGCAGCATCCTCGTAAGTCAAAGCACATATGAGATGAGCAATGCGATTACGGCATTGCTTGCTGGCAGGCAGGCTTTGGCCGGGGACAATACTTCGGTATATGGCAAGAAAGGCGAAGTTTTTTCGCTTGTAGGCAACTACGAGTTCTGGGGAGTTGCGCCGAGCGAGGGCAATGGCTACGAAGGCTATTATGCGTCGGAGGGCAAGGAAATTTCCGAGACGGACTATAATGCCCTATATCAGCAATTTGGCTATGGGCACAATTACCGGACATACTACTTCCTTGATTTCTCGACCTCAGGTTTCGACTCTATTTCGGGGGAATCCCACGTCGATCCCAATCAAGTTGCGGAAGTCACCAAAGATACGCTCAAAAAGGTGGGAATCGAATAAAAACTGAAGGGGGCTTGGAAAACTGTTTCCAAGCCCCCTTCTTATAGTAGTCGCTCGAGCCCAACAAGCCTCACGCTGCCTGTTTGAGCCGCTCTATTTTGACACGCTTTGGTAAATCCACTCTTGCTAAACAAGTAGTACTGTTTGATCGGCCGGCCCAGCAGCGCCCCGCGCCGCTCGAGTGTTTCAAGAACGTCAGTATTTACAGGCTCGTTTCTCCATTTGCACTCGCCAACGATGAGCTCCCCATCGGCGTCCTCAAGCACAACGTCAATCTCTTCTTGCCGGCGCGTGTTCGGGTTCGTGCCCCACCAAGAGCCGATTGCCTTGGGCAGCACATCCAGCTCGCTCTCAACAACCTGCCGCATCAACCACTGGCGGCACACTTCTTCAAATGAGGGACCCACAAAGGTGGACAAATCATGCTTGGCGATACGCGCGGCCACAGCGGCTCCGAGCCCCTCCTCAATTGTTCCCGCGTACTGTGGAACAAACCGATACCAAAACCTAAACAAGTTGTCGCAGATCCGATAGATTACTTGACGTTTTGTTGCATTTACAACAGGCGTGACGCGCTCAACGATTCGCAGCTCGATCAATGCGTCGAGCAGTCGCGCGACCTGTGGCGTTGCGAGGTGGGTAACATCGGCAATCTCTTTGGAGCGTACATAGCCGTTGGCAATGGCGGTTATGACGGCATTGTAGATAGCTGGGCTGCGGACCTCTTGCAGCAGATAGTTCTGGGGTTCGGCATACAAAAACGCATCTTGACGCAATAGCGCATGTTCAAGGTTCCATTGAGTGGAACGCGTGCCATCGAGCTGCGATAGATAGAGCGGCATCCCGCCAACAACGGAATACAGCTCGATGACCCGTTCGATGGATGCATCGGGAAGCATGAGCGCCACGTCAAAGATGGTGAAGGGGTCAATGCGCAGCTGCATGGTGCGGCGCCCATAAAGAGGGCTTTGGTGTCCTAGTACCTGGTGTTCCATAAAGCTCATGGACGATCCGCAGAGTACGAGGAACAGCTTGCTCGTGTCTTTATGTCGATCGATAAGTGTTTGCAGGCACGACGAGACGCCCGGGTCGCTTTCGGCGAGGTAGGGATACTCGTCAATAATCAGAACGATTCGCTCTGTCTTGGCTTGTTCGAAGACGGATTCGAGTGCAACCTGGATAGAGGGGAACGCTGCTCTTGCGGCGCTATTGCCAAGTATCTCGCGGCTGAGCAGCGCGAGGTTTTCGCTTGCAACGGTTTGCTGCCCGGTAAAGAAGATCACATGGGGTTTGCCCTGTGTAAAGACGCGTAGCAGGCTGGTTTTACCCACGCGACGCCTTCCATAGACTACGGCAAACTGAAAGGAACCCTTTTGATAGGCGGTTTCCAGGGATTCAAGCTCTTCCCGACGTCCAACAAACATGATGTGCCTCGCTCATATACGTATTACTAACATATATATTACTAACACTTATATGAGCAACTTTTCACCCGTCAATCGGATGGCAAAGAAATGACAGCGTTTCTACTTAACGTGGCGCTTGAGTCTGGCATAGTCCTGAACCTGCTTTTTGCGCTTGGCGTTGAGGAGGTTGTTGAGGTCGAGCTTCTCGGCGGTGCAGCGTTTGAGTAGCTCGGAGCTGTCAAAGCCGTTTGACTCAATGTCTTCATCCAGATCGTGCTTGAGCTTGGTCCATTTGTTGAGCTGCGAGCGCACGTAGGCCGCGGGACGTTCTATTTCGTTGGCGATGTCGCGTACGCCGGCGCCCGTTCCAAACAACTCGCGTATCTTTGCCGTCTCCTTGCGCGTGCGCTCGTTTTTGGCATCGGTCTTGCATCGATCGCTGCAATAGTGCCGTTTGACGCCACGATGCCCGGCAAGTGAGTAGGCGCGTCCGCACTGCTCGCAATAGCCAATTTTGACGGTGCTCAGCTTACGCGAAAAATCAAACCAGAGCCATGAGAGATAGCTGTCAAAGGAGAGGAACCCTGTGGACTCGTTGCCCTGGAACACATCCACGTGCGCGCCCGAGAGATGCGAGATCACGAGCGCCTGTACCAAAGCGGTGAGTGCATCGCGGTCATCGTTGTCAAGTTCTTCGCGGCGCTCCTGGATATCTGCTTGAGGGTCGATTACATAGAAGCTCTCCTCGCTATTGTTAACCTTGAGTCGCGCTGAAATCTCCAAGCTGGAGTCTTCGTCCATGTAGAACATCGCCTGCAAAACACTGAAGTCATTGGCGGTGAGCTCGTGTTCAAAAGAGAGCACGTTGAGTGCAACGAGGGATTCTTCCTCGTCGATCATAAACATAAAGGCGTAGAAATATCCCGCATCGGATTCGATTTTGCGCACGATAGGCAGGCTTTTGAATGAGTCGGTATAATCTCCGCCCGCCCTCAGGATAGTGGTGTAGATCTTGAAGGATGACCCGTTTGCCGCGCAGGTCACCACTGATTTCTCGATTCTTTCCAATGCAGAGACCTTTGCGATGGTGCAGCTCCCGTTGAGGTATTCCTGGATGCGCATGGCAATAAGTGCTGCCATCGCGGCATTGGCCCAATCGCGTACGGATTCTATTGCGTGCTTGCCAAAAAGCGGCCCGGTCTGTTCGGCGTAATCAAGTACGCTAAAGAGGCTTGCGCGGAAGGGCTGCTCTTTAACGGCGGTGGGTTCGATGCATGATGCCAGCCTGATCAGATCGGCATGGCGCTCGCTGTGTGCGGGTCCTTCGTTGCTTTTGCTGCCGGCCAGCTCGGTGGGCATGTAGAGTTCAAAGACAAGCTGGGCCTCGCCAACGGGCCTATTGGGTTCGTTCTCTATGAGGTTGACTTTCTTAAACGGAATCGAACCTTCAACGGTGCGTATTTGGGAGAACTCAAACATTGTTACCCCTGTCTCTAGCTGCAGATTTAATAGCGTAGCACGTTTAGGAAAATTACCCGGTCAAAATCTCTATATCGGATAAACGACAAACCGTATCTTGTGATCGTCAAGAAAAGGGGTAACGAGAAAGGACCCGATTATGCATTGCAAACAGTGTGGAGCAGAGATTAACGACGGCGCCAAGTTCTGCGGCGTGTGCGGAACGCCTACGGTCGCGGTTGCGGCCAGCACAGCGGGAGATGCGCTTTACGTCGAGGCCCGGCCAATTGAGAGCCAGTCTGTCGAGGCTCAGTTTCAAGCGGCGGAGGATGCAGAGGCCGCTGCTTGCCTGCAAGATTCACTTCGCGAGTCCATCGGGTCCCTTACGCGAGCGTCGGTGATTTCGTTGCTCTATGTGCTCTTTTTCAATTACGTGCTGGGAGGGGGCTCGCTGGGGCTCGACTATATGATTCTGCTGGCGCTGCTTCTGATTGGTCCCTGGAAGGTGATTATCTCGCTGTACCGCAGCGGTGTAAGGCTTCCCTTTGTCTATGGTGGCGGCATTATCGGTATCACGATTATGCTAATCGAACTTGTGGTTCTCGTGGGCCTTCCTGTCGTTGTTCTGATGCTTTTTTACTGGTTGGGCAGCGTGATTCACGGAGCGGTTCCGGTTGTTCCCGAATTAGCACCGATGACGATGGTGGCACTTTGGCCTATCGTCTCGGTTGCCAACATCATCTTCAAGGCAATCAAGCTGCACATGGCTCGCGCCTAGCAAGTAGCCCGTCGCATGCCTTCCGCGTGGGGTCAGGCGAATTTGAAAGGTGAAAGAAAAGGTTTACAGTCGAGCAAATTGTCCTGGGCCTTTTCTGTTTGCAGGCTGTGGGCTATCGTTTCGATATGCTGAAGTTCTAGGGGGATTTATGTACTGCGCAAGCTGCGGGGCAAAGATCAAAGACGGGGCGCGATTCTGTTCCGCATGCGGAAAACCGTTGGATGTGGATGATGCGCCGGCGAATGCTCAGCAGCCGCTTCCTTCAGGTACAGCAAAGGCGCCTGCTGATAGAAAAGCGACGAGCGATCCTGCTGCATCTCGCGCAGAGAGCGCTTCTCCGGCGCCCTCTGAGCATATGTCCTTTGCGGCCTTTATGATGCAGCGTCGGCAGATCGGCCGTTTTGCTGTGCCTACGTTTGTCACCATTCTTGCAGCAATCATCTTTACCGCTGGTGTCGCTTACGCCCTGGTCAAAGCTTACGAAGCCTTTGTGCTGCCTCAAACGCAGCAGCAGGAGCAGCCGGCTGCAGTCGAGAAGAAGTCGTCTAAAAAGAAGGTCGCGGCAACAAACAAGAAAGCACGCAGGGCTTACGAGGGCGTGGTTGCGCGTTACGAGGACTTTGCGAGCTATTGCGAGCGGAAGGGGGCTGGTGCTGCCAGCTACGACGACTGGGCCCAGGGACGCGGTGATGATTCTGGACTGGGGCAGATATTCGTTTATAACAACCAGACTGCCCCCGGCTTTTTAAGCTACTACTATGCTTTCGATGATTTGAATGGCGACGGAATTGACGAGCTGCTTATTGGGTCTGTCGATGCGCAGAACGATATTTCGGCGATTGTAGGTGCCTACTGCTTTGTTGATGGAAAGGCCGTTTCGGTTATGCCTTCGTCAGAGATGGTAGAAGGCTCCAGCAATATGACAAATCAGTATGACGGTTTTATTGCTCAGGGTGAGAGCCAAGACATTACTGTCTGTAAGGACGGCATCGTTAAATTTACTTGTAGTCAGGATTGTAGCCAGGCAGATTTCTATATTTCGCTTACTGCAAAGGGTCCTGAGGTCGTAGACGCGGCGCAAATTCAAAATAAGGAATTCGATAGGCAGAATGGCGTCTACTTGGTGAGGACCGTTGAGGATGCTGGCAAACCGCAGGAGGCGATGGTCCAGGGGCGTGAGGAAGCGTGCAAAATTCTTGACGAGCTCGCCGGGAAGTATCCGGAGGCCGACATTGAAATGCCGTCCGCAAGCAGCGATATGTGGAAGGCATTCAAAGGGGCGGAGCCTTCGGAGAGCTCTTTGAAGGACGGTTCTGGCACTGCGGACGATCGATCTGGCGCATCTCAAGCACCATCTGAAGCGGCATCCGATAGCAGCGACGATGGGGAGGCCGCTGCGCGCGGCGATGGCGTTATCGCCGACATGGATGCGTTCATTGCAAACGCCAAGCGCGAGTTGATTGTGCCAGATGACGCCTCTATTACGTTCAAGGTCGCTGATAAGCCAAACTATTGGGAGGGGGCGGCAACGTACGTTTGGTACGTCGAGTTTTATAAAGACGGAAAGGTCGTAGCGTCTGCGGAATGCGGCTCTGAAGGGTACCCATGTCGGTCGATTATGGCCTATCACGAGAGCCGGTAACTTTAACCGAGCCGTTTTGGCATTACAGCGCGCGCAGCTCTTATACCTTTCCCCTTGTTCCATCCGACGAGTCTAGTTACGGCTAAAACGGCCGTTACGAAGAGCTGACCGAGAGGCCGAAGGCACTCGCCCGCTAAGCGGGTATGCCCCAAAAGGGTATCTGGGGTTCGAACCCTCCCGGTTCTTCGTCAGTTGACCAAAGGTGCGACATTATTACCGCTCATCGGGGGTGGCTAAATGAGATGACTTGAGGGCTATAATTAGCCAAGCTAAGTTGGGGACAGATTGAGGCGCACAGGCTTTCGATGCGCCTGTCGACTCGGCAGTTCGCAATTTATTAGACACGCGGAA
>ERZ1034865.1306-NODE-1306-length-11278-cov-13.885681_pt1 | contig 11278 bp, 22 predicted proteins | sample MGYA00520632_ERZ1034865 | MGnify/ENA primary metagenome ERZ1034865 (study PRJEB33766, sample SAMN09781738) | gut metagenome | biome: gut microbiome | host: Homo sapiens | place: Madagascar | study: EMG produced TPA metagenomics assembly of the PRJNA485056 data...
CCCCTCATAGGGGGTACCCCCGGCCCCCTGCTGCCTGCTGCTGGACAGCCCCATAAAAAAAAGAAGCCCCCGCCTCGTCTGGATGCAATGCACCCCCGGCAGGCTTTCGGCCTTCCTCTTTATGCTGCATGTACCTGCTTTTCCTGGCTGTATTTCGCTAAATACCTATTTAGCGAATATTACTTTTGCGTAGCATCGTTGTTTTGTAGTCTCTTCTGTACATTTGCCAGCAATTCGCGGTCTGCGTCGGTCATCATCTCGGCTGTAAGCTCCACCTGATCGGCAGGTTTATCCCCGGCAGAATCCCGCACAAACACCGCCGCTTTCACGTCTCCGGCCTTCGCTTTCGCCGCCATCGCAACCGCGATTGATTCGTACAGAGTGACGGGCTTTCCCCTCTCTCGTGCCATCTCTTGCACTCTCTGCGCTAGCTCCTCATCCTCCAGGCCTTCCACGCTGTCCGGCTGCTGTAATAGATCGCTGTATATCTCCTTAATAGTCCGGCGCTTCTTTTGGGCTTCTGCGCTTGCCCTCTGCCCTGCCCGCTGGATTTCTCGTTTCCGCTCCGGCTCCATATCCTTAATAGCAGTACCTGGCCGCAGATTCGCAATGCTGGCCGGGTTCATCCTGTTGCCGCGCTTGTCTACGAGCTCCCCGCGCTCTGCTGCCTGCCTGGCCTTCTCGACTCCTGCAATTGCCTTGCGGGTCACTTCTCCAAGCTGGACGGCCTGCGCCGCCTTGCTTTTTTCTGCCATGTTGCCGCCCTCCTACCTTAAATAGCAACAAAAAAAGCGCCCAGCGGTAAAGCTGGACGCCAGAAACCTAATTTTGTGCGTTGATACGTTAAAACTGTATAATGAGTGGAGAGCTTCGCGGGAGCTCGCTCCCTCGCGCTCTTCGCTCATTATACACATTTTAGCATGCAAGTGCGATTTTGTCAAGTGTTTTTCGGTTTATCGTGATTTTCGCGCTGCATGCGTTCAGAACATGCTTGCATTATGTAGCCCTGGACGCTCTGCCCGGCTGCTGCTGCTGCCTGCCGCACTGCTGCGCCGTCTTCCTTGCTTGGCCTAATTGTAATGCTGTCCTTACTTTGATTATAGCGGACGCTTGCACGGATTTGTGCTTCTGATGCCATGTTATCCCCTCCTTATATAGTAGCTACATTATACACGATTCGCCCGTATCAGTCAACTTATACAACTTGCACAAAATAAGTCGACTTACATTGTGCAATCATACAAACTATAAGTAGACTTATTGACAAATGCTATAAGTCGACTTATAATAAAGCCATCGAAACAAGAACAGCCGCCCAGCGGCCCCACAGAAAGGAACTTAACAATGACTATCAGCCAGCTCCGCGTGAACATTTCCAAGGAAATCGCCTCTACCATCGTCATCCGCTCCTATAACGAAAACGGAAGTTCCGTTGACACCCGCCGCCCAACCACCGAGACAGAGCGCGAGACCCTCTATCACATCATCGACGGCGCGCTGATCGCCGCCAGCATGACCACCGACAGCAAAGAGCGCCGCGGCATTGCAGATGCCGCCGAATGCATCGCCACCAACATGATCCACGGCTGCAACAGTTATGATACAGTATTCAACCCCCTGAAAGACGCCTTCAAGCACCTCGACGAGTTCCGCCGCTGATACCCTAGCGGGCCGCACAGTTCAAAGCGGCCCGACCCCATAACCGAAACAACCATCAACCAGGAGGAAACAATATGACTACCACCTATAAAACCTATAAATGGTTCACCCCTCGCCCGTCCACCATCACCGAAGGCACCGCAATGTATCGCCGCCTGGCTGCCGAGCACCACCCCGACCACGGCGGCAGTGTCACCGACATGCAGGAAATCAACGCCGAGTGGGACGAACTGAAGCCCACGCTGCCCCGCTTCTGTTCTGAGCAGGCCAAGCAAGGCCGCCAGCAGTACCAGCAGAACAAGGCCGCGCAGGACGCCGCCAAGGCTGCACAGGATGCCGAGACCGCCGCGATGGCCGACAAGCTCAGCAAGTGCCCCGGGTTGCAGTTCGACGTGGTCGGCTCCTGGATTTGGGCCGACACCAATTACAAGTATATCCGCATCCTCGAGGGTCTCGGCTTCCGCTGGTCCGCTAACCGCTGCAAATACTATTGGCACCCCACCGGAGACACCAGCCGCCGGAACCGCAAGGCCAGCTACCAGGACATCTACACCAAGTATAACGGCCAGTCCTACCAGACCCGCGACCGCGAAACCATCCCCGCCTGACACCTTCCAGGGCCGCACAGTAAAGCGACCCTACCCAACAAACCAAAGTAAAGGAGCTAACAACAATGACCACTACACGCGAGATTGTCCGCAAGCTGTACAACGAGGGCGAAGCCGTTATTCACGTAGACGGCGCCCGCTGGACGCTGTACGCCGAACTGTACGGCGTTGACATTGAAACGCCCACAGAAGAGATCACCATCACCCACCCCGCCGAGCTGTCCGACATGCTGGACGGCTGCACCGTAACAATGGAGGGTTGAACCATGACGGACACCTACCGCATCCCCTACCGCACCTACAAGCAGCACTACGCCGACTGCCAGACAGTCCCCGGCACCTACCACGAGCAGAACCGCACAATAGAAGTTATCATCCCACAGGAGCGGTTCAAGCCCTCCGGCACGCGCGGCAAACGCTACGGCTACTATTACTTTACCGGCACCGAGATCAACACCGGCCGCGCCGTTCATATCACCATCAAGGCCATTTGCGTTGAGAACGCCCGCAAGCAGCTCCCCCGGGACTGCACTTGGAACCAATAAGGAGGCCCACAACATGGAACACCTGCAAGCAACCTACACCGCCGCGTATACGGCTCTATATGATGGCATGGACGAGCTGCCAAGCTATCCGGCCACCGTTGCCCGGTTCGAGTATTTCACCGCCCACAGCGCCGCCTTCCGCCGCGCCCGCTTCCGTCTGGAAGAGCTACAAGGCGACTACATCACCAGCGACCGCGAAGCCGCCGCGTTCGTCCTGGCCGCTGAACAGTGCGGCATCATCTGAAAGGAGTAACAACCATGATTACCGGAATTAAGTGCACCGAGCCCCCGAGCCCCCGCCGCACGTTCTACACCTTCGAGGGCCTGACCCCGCGCGGCGAGCGCCTGCAGGTGGAGTTATCCGCCCACATCAACGACGGCAGCCGTTACGACCTCGCTAACATCTGGTACAAGCACGGTTACACCGCCGCCCGCCTTCCTTCCTACTGGTGCGTTAACACCTATGTATACGACCAGCGCGGATGCTGGGAGCGCTACAACCCCACCACCAAACTGCACGAAAGCGGCAAGCGGCTTGTCCTCAACTTCGACTGGATGCTCCCCGCCACCCCTGCCAACCGTCACAAAATCCTGGCCGAGATCATCCGCCGAGCCAACAAGGAGGACTAAGCACCATGAAAAAGATTTTTGTATCCGTCATCATCGCCGCCGCGCTATCCTTTGCCGCTGGCTGTGTCGTTACCATGCACGCCGCGCAGCCCGTCGGCCCCTCTACTGACGCGCAAGGCCGCCCCGGCTATGTGATCTCTTACCGATACGGCCCCGCATGGTTCAATGAAATCTACGAATAACAAAAAAAGCCGCCCAAACCGGACGGCTTTTTTCTTTTGCACCACGTTTGCACCATGATTTTCTGCACCAAATTTGCACCATAAGCGCACCAAAATCCCCATAAACAGGGCTGTATATCGTGTATGCACCATGATTGCACCACGCATAATATACATTTTTGAACGTTTTAAAGCGCACGTAAACAAAGAAAAAACCGCTTAGCTACGCGGCTAAGCGGTTTTTCTGCGATTCAACGCCCGGTGCATAAAAAGTCCGAGTGGCGAGAGTCGAACTCTATTTCCTTGTCGATATATCGTCATAAAAAGTGAATACGCACCAAGGCTGCACCAAACTCGAATTTAAAACTTATAGAAAATCCCGTTAAATCGGACTGTACTTTTTAGGCCACTTTTTCAGTCCAATTTATTTCCCTGTTAAAATATTCTCTAATTTCTTTCGTGCGTCCTCTATCATCTGGGGCTTTAGTGATAAATATACCTCGTGTATCATCTTGGCATTTGCATGCCCTACAAGCTGTATTGCAATCTCTTCGGGCACTTCCGCCATTGCTAACATGCACACATACTCATGCCGGAACTGGTGCCCACATACTGGAACTTTCCAATCCGTGTACGCGATCGTGTCCACTCTGCCGCGCCGCTCGACTTTCTTCGTGCGCGGCACTGCTTCGGCTATGCCGTATTTTTTCCAAAACTTTTGCCACATTCGATCGTATCGGCTTTTACTTACGGGTTTTGTATCCAGCCCAATAATATACGTGTCTTTCGGCATCTTCCGCACCGGCTTTAATGCTTCTTTCAGCATGGACAGCAACGGAACTTCCCGGATTGCAGCCGGAGTCTTTCCGTAGTCTCGTATAACTGCCGCATTGCCTTTGTGCTCTACGGTTTTGGTTATGTGGATGATATTGCGTTTAAAATCTATGTCCCGTAACTGTATAGCGCACATCTCCCCTTTTCGCTCCCCGGTGCACAGATAGGCCACTGCTGGCAGCGCATCGGGGTCTAGGTAATGCTCTTTTACTACGGCTACCTGCTCATTTGTAGGCGGCTGGCGTTTGCCCTTGCTCAACCCACGCGGCATTTTGGTTTGCGCTGCTGGGTTTACGTCGCCGCGCCACTTTGGGCTGTCAATCCAATACTGGTAAATGTTGTTTATCACGGTTTTCTGGTTGCTTACCGTCGTAGCAGCCCGCCCGGCCATCTCCGGCCCGCGCAAAAACTCCGCGATCATGTACGGCTCAATTTCTTTCATGCGGTATTCGCCGAACGTCTCACAGGCCCGCTTGATGGCTGGCATATAGCTTTTTTGTGTTCCGCTCTTCATACCAGCAACAACACGCTTATACTCTTCCGCAATCTCACTGAACAACGGCCCGGCGTTCGCTGTGGCTTCTTCTTTCCGTTCTTTTTCTTCCTGCTCTTCTTTTGCGTCCTCTATTTTTTGCCATACTTCTGCTGGCGTTCTGGCTGTAAAGGTTTTCCAGCTGTCGCCGATTTGCTCCTTGCGCTGGTATCTGCCATCTTTGCGCAGCATCAGCCCGTCCGTCAAATTTCTTTTCATGTTGACACCCTCCTAAAATATCTATATACTAAAAGATGCCAGCTAAATGCTGACACCCTTTGCCCTTGTCGGTGCTTGTCCCACCGGCAGGGGCTTTTTATTTTGTTACGGATTGCATCGGCTGCATGCCGTGTATCCTTGCAATATTGCTTGATTTATATCTATAGGGATACTGCTATTTTTAAGATACTGGCACCCCGCCGCATGATACTTATTCCCTGTTGCGGTGATATAAACAGTATATGTATAACTGCTTTGTGGTGCACTGTATTGGCTATAGCTTCCGGCACCGTCATTATAACCGGCATCGTATCCTTTGTTATAGCCGTTGTTATATCCGTCCTGATAGCTTGAATCGGTATCTACAGAATCTTTTCCTTTGGTATATCCTTCAGCGTATCCGCTTGTATATCCTTCGCGTTTTCCATAGTCATAGCCTGCGGATTTGCCGGTGTCATACCCTTCGCGGTAACGGCTTTCGTACGTTTCCGAATAATCCGTTTCTGCTGCAACATACCCATCGTTATATGCAGCATTTTTTATATCTGTGCTTTGTTCATTATAGTATAACCAGCAAAACAGCCATGTACACGCAACAGCGGCAAGCGTTGCAATCCATGCAGATGCCCTTTGTACTGTCGGCACACCCGCCTTGCTTTTTACAACAGCGGTTTCTTTTCTCTCTGGCAAATTCCGCGCTCTTTGGCAGTATGGGCAAGCTCTTGTATGCCCGCTTCTCTGTGCATCTTCAATCGACCCACACTGCACCGTTTTGGCGTCTGCTATTTCTACACAGTCTTTTTCTGTGTGTATATAGTCATCCGCTTCATCAGTACGCCAAAAGACTAACGGCTTCGGCATTTCTGCCACCCCTTTAATATCGTATAAACCCAACCGACCCAATACAAATATCAATAATAAGTATTATGCCGATTATCACAATCATAAGTACCAAAGCCCGCCACATTTTCCGCAGCCACTGTTGTTTCTGTTCCAATATCCCGTTTACGCTGCGCAGCTGGCGCTCCTTATCTGCAAGCAGCTCTTCGTAAAGCTCCCGCTCCGATGCCTGCATCGGCTTTTTGTCCGGGTCGCTCACGATGCCGGTCATTACGTCCAGGCTGCCATGCAGCGCCTTTACAATGGCCGTCACATTGGCAAACGTGGGGCAATCTGTCGAACCGTTTAAGATTCTTGATAATGTCCCCTGCGGTATCCCTGTCAATTCTGCAAGTTTCGCTTGCGTCACGTTTTCACGTTCCATCAGCGTTTTTATATACGATGAATCCAAAATATTCGCCCCCGTAAGTCGAGATATTCCGTCATGTATAGCAATTTCTTTTTTGGTTATTTACACGCTCTGACAAAAAGTCTATTGTGGGCGTAGTACACTTTAAACAAAAGGAGCTGCGATATGTGCAAAGTGCCAGAGCCACCGCCCGCCCATCACGGCAGAACCAGAAAAAGAAAGCGTCCAATAATCCGTACAGTAAAACCAATACAACCGATTTTGTGCATTTTGTCAATGGAATACAACTAACTGTTGTGATATAGTTGTTTCATCAACAGAGAAAGGGCAGAAAATATGGAACCCACTGAATTACAATTACTCGCAATACATAAGATTTTAAATATGTCCCCTGAAGAACTTGAACGTGCTCTCCGCTGGCTAGACGAAAACTCTTAGGGATTGCAGCGGCTACAAGCAGTATATCCTTGAGCAATTGCATCATTTACATCAATAGGATAGCAGCTATTCCGTAAATAAGAACATCCATAAGAATGATATTTACTGCCAGTTGCTGTTATGTAAACTGTATAGCTATTTGATGTTGCTGGTGCCTGGTATGTGTTTTGTGAATTGGAATAATAATTACTAGAGGATTTTTCGCTTTGGGCTTTTTTGTAATCATCTATGCCAGCAGTATAACCTACAGAATAGCCCGTTGAATATCCATTATCATACCAAGTTCTTTTAGCTTTTTCAGCGCCATCTTTTTCGCCGTCTGCATAACCGGCATCATAGTTTTGCGATGATGCCCGTACACCGTCACTGTAACCAATATTGTATTGGTCATCATAATAGCCATAACAGCAAAACCAAGTAAGAACAGCAAACGCAATTGACATTATCCATGCGGTACTGCGCTGCACCATTGATGCAGATTTCTTTGGCACTGGCGTAATTATTTCTGGTGTTGCTTTCGTGGTTTCGATTTCCGCCTTTTTCGGTTCGTGTGGTGGTACTGGTGAGCTTACAGTATTTGCATTTTTGTCTTTTTGTCTGCTGTCAAATTTCGCCTTGCATACTGGGCACACCATCTGCCGCCCTGTATTTATAGCAGTTTCAACGTTTCCCTTGCACAGTGTTCCATCAATTGCTACGGTTCCTAGTTGTGGGCAGCTTGGATATAAATGCCATACAACCTCTTTTGAACCATAGCGCCAATAAACTATCTTGTCATTTTCCGGCATCTTCATCACCGTTAATAAAGTTCAAGAAACTTTCTACTTTTGAATCTTTCATCTTTAATATCGCTTCGATTGCCTTTTTCTTGTTTTCAGTTATAGTAACGCCATCGCCAATCAATTCGGTGATGGCGCTTTCTTTTTGCCCAATAGCATCGCCTAAAAGTTCTGCTTCCGTAACGTCAAAATAGTCACAAAGCTTTTTTAAAACGGACTGCCTTGGCATCGCGCCGTTTTTCCATCCGGTGACTGTTCCTGTAGACTTTACGCCAACTTCTGCCGCAACTGCATTAGGGTATTTACCAACACGATTGCACAACCGCACAAAATTATCCCAAAACATACAAATAAGTACTCCTCGTTTTGTGCAAGCCGACGAAACTAATGAAACTAATTTAAAACTGTTGCAAAACTAATGTAAATGAGATATAATCATAACATACGAACAAGCAAAGCAAAAGCCAAGCCCCATGTTTCAGCGGCTTACCAATGATTTCTGACAACTTCATTATAACTTTGGCTCTCTTGTTTGTCAATGAGATTATCTCATTATTTCATATCGGGAGGTGAGATTTATGACATTTGCGCAGGCCCGCCAGAAAGCAGGTCTTTCCCAATCGCAGGTAGCAAAAGAGCTCGGCGTTGACCAGTCGGCTGTATGCCGCTGGGAGACCGGCGAAAACATGCCCCGCGCCGCAACGCTCGTCCTTATGGCCAAGCTCTACGGCTGCACCGTAGACGACCTTTTAAGAAAGGAGTAACCCCATGCAGGTAATAAACCTTATCGGACTTTCTGAGGACGATTTCTTAGCCTGCGCCGAAGATGGGCTCAACCGTAAAATCGAGCGCCACCAAAAGCATATGCTCACAATGGAATCACTTTGTATTTCACCCAAGAATAAAGAGTACAAAAAGCAGTGTCAAGAGGACAAGCTTTATGAAGCCCAGTTGACAGGCGCTCTCCATCAAGTTCAAATGCGGCGCTATGGCCTTAAATACGGTCATCCAGATTCAATGATAGTAAAGGAGTAACCCCATGACCAGCCGTGAATACCACGACCAGCAGCGCAAAGAAAAACGCGAGCGCGAAGCCTACCTCATGACTATTCCCGAATACGCCAAACTCAAGAAAGACTTTGACTACTTCCTGATGATGAGTGGCCGTCACGACGAAGCCATCGAGGACGACCGCCGCTTTGAAAATAGCGTTTCCTTTGTAGTCGGTTTTGTTCTTGCCGTCATTATCATGCTGATAATCCACTAAGCGCATTTTAACAGAAAGGAGTAACCCCATGACCCCACAAGAAAGAATCGCCCTTCTCGATAAGCAGCTCGAACTGCTTGCCAAGAAGAGCGAAACCGCAGAAGGTGACCAGTTGGACAAGCACATCTCCCTGATGGTCTCCATCTGCAACGAGATTCGATACAGCGAAGAAAAGACCCGTTAAATCTTTTCCAGCTGTTCCACCAGCTTGCTAAACAGCTTTGCAGCCTCGTCAATCGCTGCGTTCAGCTCCCCTGCCGTTACAGGTTCGCTGTCCGCCTTCCGTACTTTGGCATCGCTTGCAAAATTGTTTACAGCGTTCCGCAAATTCCAAACGTCCATCTTCTCACCCCCTCCCGCCCACCATTATACAGCGGGCAGGATACAACCACAAGGAGGTGCACAAATGCCCCGCGAAAAACCCCTCTACCGCGACACCCTCGCAACCGTCCGCGCCCGCGCTGCCGAGCTCTACCCCGGCGAGATGCTTTTCGGCCCCACCAAAATTGCAAAAATCCTGGGCCGCTCCCGCTCCTGGGTCTGGATGCACTTCGGCAAAGCCAGCAACCTTACTTGCGAGCAAATCGCAAGCCTTATCTGTTAGCTATGTATCCGCAGCGGAAAGGCGATGCAGTGTCTTGCTATGGAACAGATATGTAAAGACTCGTTCGGCTATGGCAAAGCTCGGATATGATACGCGACGCGGCGGAAGTGAACAGCCAAGATAGTCATTGCTACGGCATAGTATTGTGACGCGAATCGAAGCAGCGGCGTCGCAACGCCTAGTAGCGAAGCGCCTTGTGCGGTAAAGCATAAGCGTTGACCTGCGTTGAAATGCGTTGAAATGCGTTGAAATGCGGCGGAATGGAAGTGCATTGCATCGAAAGGGAAATGAACAGCTAAGAACGGAATAGCCACGCATCGGCACAGAAAAGCAACCGATATTTATTTAAAAAGGAGACAACCACCCATGAAAGTAAAACTCACACTTTTGGAAGAGGTCCTCGGTTCTTCCCCCAGCAATGAAGAACTGCTGGCAACTTACATTGCCAGCAAAGCCCCAACAGATGACCTTACTGCCGAAGAGGTAGACAACATCAAGGCGCAGAACGCTGAAGACCGCGTTACGGTATTTCCCAAAACCGCCGACGGCACGCCGTTCCTGTATGACTATCAGGTTAAGGGTATGTTCAAGGATTCCTGCAAGATGCTAGCGAAGGCTGGCAAGGCTGGCTACAAAGGCGGCAAGGCTTGCGCAGCTATCAAGGCATATAAACAGGCCATCGACGGCTTGATTTTCGTCTATCCCCGCGAGATTCCCTACGATCTGCACGGCATGAAGATGGACTACTGTGAACGCCCGCTCCGCGCACAAACTCCTATGGGAGAACGCGTCAGCATCGCCAAATCTGAGAGCGTTCCTGCTGGTTCTACCGTAGAGTTTGAGATTGAGTGCCTTGATGACAAGCTGGAAGATATGGTTCGTGAGTGCCTGGACTACGGCAAAAAGCGCGGGCTTGGCCAGTGGCGCAACAGCGGAAAAGGCCGTTTTGAATGGGAGGAAGTAAAAGAATGATGGCAGCAGGAACAAAAAAACGCCGCCCCTGTGCTGGCACACAGAGACGGCAAAACAAACAGAGCATCTCTAAACACTCTACGCTTATCTTATCACTCAAACTCCGCGCCGTCAAGCTGGCAATCACCGCAGATTTGGTGCTGCTTCTGGCCGCGCTCGGCAATCTCAACATCCCCGCCGCTCTCGCCGCCCTGCTGGTGCTGAATCTGCTGTGCGGGATGTATTTTAAGGAGGTATCACGCCATGAAAATGTATAAAGGCTTTGACAAAGACCTGAAATGCCGTGATTTCCAGTACGAAATCGGCAAGACCTACGAGGAACCCACCGCAGACCTGTGCAACAGAGGTTTCCACGCCTGCGAGTACCCTCTTGATGTGTTTAACTACTACGCCCCCGGCAATATGAGCCGCTACTGTGAGGTGGATTTGGACGAGGTGAGCGACAAGAAAAGCAGCGAAGATAGCAAGCGCTACGGTAAAAAGATTGCTGTGAAAGCAGAAATCGGCATTGCTGGGCTTGTAAAAGCTGCTGTTGAATACACGATGGAGAAAGCCATCCCTGAAAAATCCGAACATGCTACCGGCGACTATAGCGCGGCATCTGCTACAGGCGACTATAGCGCGGCATCTGCTACAGGCTTGCATAGCGCGGCATCTGCTACAGGCTGGAAGAGCGCGGTATCTGCTACAGGCTGGAAGAGCGCGGCATCTGCTACAGGCGACTATAGCGCGGCATCTGCTACAGGCGACTATAGCGCGGCATCTGCTACAGGCGACTATA
>ERZ1034865.1312-NODE-1312-length-11236-cov-7.189071_pt1 | contig 11236 bp, 9 predicted proteins | sample MGYA00520632_ERZ1034865 | MGnify/ENA primary metagenome ERZ1034865 (study PRJEB33766, sample SAMN09781738) | gut metagenome | biome: gut microbiome | host: Homo sapiens | place: Madagascar | study: EMG produced TPA metagenomics assembly of the PRJNA485056 data...
TTATAAACCATAAAATTCCAAAAAAACACTTGACTGTTTATAGTTTGTCACCTCTTTTCTATCTCTGTTCTGGTCTGCTAATACCGTTTCATTTTATGCATGTCTGCCGTTTGGAATTACCGGATACTCTCACATTTTCTGTATCTTCTTGCGGAGTTCCTGCATCTTCTGATCCACACCTGCGATCACGTCTGCATATTCCCTCGTCGCTTTTTCGACCGCTTCTAACTTCCCGGCATCCTTTTTGTAACACATCTGGGAATCTAACTCTGCCCAATAATCCATGGCGACTGAACGTATCTGTATCTCAACCCGCACAGTTGTTGTCTTATCCAGATAAGTGACCGGCACTCCTACGATCAGATGAAGGCTCTGGTAACCGCTCTTTTTCGGCTTCTCAATATAATTTTTTTCTTTAATGATGGCAAGATCTTTCTGTCTCCGCACTGCGTCCGTAATCTGATAGATGTCATCGGCGAAATAACACACCACCCGGACTCCGGCAATATCATTTAACGTATTGACTGCTGTCTCAAAAGTGACCTTGCGATCCTTTCTTTCCAGCTTTTTTGCAATGCTCTCAGTAGTTTTGATCCTGCTGCACAGATTTCTGATCAAAGGTCGTTCATTTTTTCCGGTCAGATCTGCATCGATCATACGAAGTCTTGTCAACATCACATCGATCGCATACTGATAGCGCGCCTGTACCATTGGCGCTTCCAATTTTTCTTTTAGTTTATTTATCTCCATATATAAAAAAATAAGACAGCTATGTAAAATCCATAGCTGTCTTATGTGTGTTTTCTGTAAAATTTATTTTTCGTCCTCTAGCATTAGTCTCTCTTCACTGCCGCTCTGATCAGATGTGCCGTTCCTTTGATCCGGTGTCCATTTGCCATCTCTGTTAAGGCTCTCGCCATCTCCATTGTGACAAAACCACCTGTCATTTTTGCATATCCACGAATTGGCATATTGTAGTTGAACAGAACATTTAAGTTCGGTTTACCCTGCCACTCGCTGATTTTTAACAAAATGCGGAGCACTCCGTAGAACAGTTTTCCGAAGATTCCCTTTCCGTAGTAGAGCTGGCACACTGCATCGTTCATCTGGATCTCACCGCTCCAGCTTCCATCCGGGATCTCTCTTCCATAAAGTTCTCTGTATTCAATATCATCTACATTTTCAATCTTACCGCTGAAATACTCCGGTAATATCTCTTTGCTGTAACCACCTTCTGCCACAGTTCCGGCAATTTCCAAGCTGCCTTCTAATACCATGGTATCTGCATCGGTTCCTACCATGATCTGATAGTTACCGGATTCTACTTCCCATGTATCCGTTCTTGTATCATAGAAACGGAAGGTCTTGTCATCAAATGCAATATGCACGGATTTTTCCTCGCCAGGAGCTAATGTCACTCTCGCAAAACCTTTTAACTCACGGACCGGACGGAAAATCGTCTCGGACTGTTTTCCGACATAAAGCTGCGCAATTTCTGTTCCTTCCACATCTCCGGTGTTTTTGATCGTGAAGATCACGCCGTCTTTGTCAACGGAGAGATTGCTGTATGCAAAAGCTGTATAACTCAATCCATAGCCAAATGGGAAACGGACTTTTTTGCCGACCGTTGTGTAATAACGATATCCCACATAGAGAGCCTCGCGGTATTCGCTGCTGCGCTCCTTGCTTGGATAGTAGTGGAATGCAGGAGTATCTTCGTAGTGAAGTGGATAAGTCTCATTTAATTTTCCGGATGGGCATACCTTTCCGGTGAGGACATTCATCATTGCAGATGCGCCTGCCTGACCACCTAAATATCCGTGAACAATACCTTTTACATAGTCAAACCACGGCATCTCAATAGAAGATCCTGCTGAGAGAACAACAACCACATTGGTATTCACGGCTGTGATCGCATCGATCAGTTCATTCTGTGCCTGCGGCATATGCATATGGGTACGGTCAAGTCCCTCGGACTCACTGATCTCATCCAATCCTGCAAAAACAAGAACAACGTCTGCATTCTTTGCTGCCTCCACTGCTGATTTTGCAAGTGCTGCATTCGGTTTACGGTTGCGGATATATCCCTGCTCATAAGCGGTCATTACAAGTCCGCTGTCTGCGATCACATCTAAGATGGATTCCGGCTGTCTGGTCGGATTTACAAGGGAAGAACCTGCACCCTGATAACGCGGAGTCTTTGCGAAATCACCGATCACGGCTACTTTTGTTCCCTGTTTTAATGGCAGGATATTATCGCTGTTTTTCAGTAAAACAACACTTTCTTCGGCTGCTTTTCTTGCTAATGCATGGTGTCCTTCAACATCAAATTTTTTGCCTTTTCCATCAACTGTTGCCTGATGGGTTGCAAAAACAACATTTAACAGTTCATCCAGACGCTGATCTAATACTTCTTCCGGTAATGTGCCGTCTTTTACCGCACAGACAATATCACGCATGCCTGATTTTCCGGTTCCCGGCATCTCAAGATGGCTTCCGTTCATAACGCCGAGTGCATGGTCGTTGCTTCCGCCCCAGTCTGATACGACATAGCCGTCAAATCCCCACTCATCGACTAAGATTTCCTGTAACATGTGACGATTCTCATTTGCATAGACACCGTTTACTTCATTATAAGAAGACATGATGGATTTGGATTTTCCCTCTTTGACTGCGATTTCAAACCCGGTAGTATAAATCTCGCGGAATGTACGCTCATCGACAACAGAGTCGCTCGCCATACGACGGAGTTCCTGGCTGTTTGCCGCAAAATGCTTTGGACATGCTGAGATTCCCTTGCTCTGGATACCTTTTACATAAGCGGCTGCCATTTTTCCTGCATGATACGGATCTTCGGAAAAATACTCAAAGTTACGTCCACAGAGCGGGCTTCTCTTAATGTTAAGTCCCGGTCCTAAGATGACATTGACATCCATGGTCACCGCTTCCTCTGCAAGTGCAGTACCGATCTCCTCCCCCAATTTTTCATCCCAGCTGTTTGCGATCGTAGCTGCGGTCGGGAAACAGGTTGCCGGAAGGCTGGCATTTAATCCAAGGTGGTCTCCTGCACCGGCCTGACGTCTTAACCCATGAGGTCCGTCGGACATTGCCATGGATGGGATTCCGTACTTCTCAAAATCTACGGTCTCCCATGTATTTTTACCGGACATCATCAGTGCTTTTTCTTCCAGAGACATCTGTTTTATGATTTCCCCATATTTTAAGCTCATTTTTCGTTCTCCTGTTCTTTTGGTGCTCACGGATTTTATTTGTTGTGTTATTGATACAAAAATGTGTGTTATCTGGATCACAACAATAAAAAATAAAACCCATGCTGCTATTATTTTTTGTTAGCATAATGGTAGCATGGATTTTATTTATAAAATGAAAAATGGCATAAATGGTTGTTTTTTTTACATAAACTGCATATGGATTTGCTGAAATAAGGAGAGCTGCCTTAACGGCTCGCTCCCCCGATCAGTACATTCTTACCGCAGAATGCAAATCCATATTTTCTGATATGATCTTTCGAAATTCCTTTTTCCAAAAGTATTTCCTCGTATTTCTTTTCTTCAATCTGCAATAATGCTCGCTGAACTGTATCCTGTAATGATTTTTCATCGTCTGTATCCTGCACTTTAAATTCCAGAATGATCGCATCGTCTTCTTTCGGATTTCTCGGTTCTAATACAACATCATATCTGCCAAAGCCACTCTCCCGATTCGATGTAATGACATATCGAACCTGTAACTCTACGATCAGCCCCAGTACAAAACCATGATAAAACCGTTCCGGCTCATCGCCAAACGGACGCTTACCTGTATCAAAATAACTGAATGTGCTGAGGGCTACTCGATTCATATACACATTCATTGCACGTACATCACCAATCAACAGTGCTTTGACAAAATCGTTGTAATCTGTCTCTGCCTCAGAAAACCACATACGTATCATATTCCGGAACATAAGCTTCACTTCCAGATTCGTCAGTGCGATCTCATATTTCGGCTGCATTCCCGGTAGAACCTTGTCGTATTCTTCATAGGAAAGTACTTTGAGATAACCACTTGCCAGAAGCAGACTCCACACCGCCTGTTCATTGCCATTGAGCTGATCGTATACAATCTGTTCGTCAAGGGTTGTCCTTATCGTCTCATCTTCCAACAATCGTTCAAACTTTTCTTTAATACTGCGGTTTCCTTCGCGGATCAGTTTTCCAACCAGACTGTTAGAGCTTGTGTTTGCCCAATATATATCAAATTTTCCCTTATCAAGAAAATTCAGGATCGACCACGGATTGTAAATGTCTCTATGTTCTCCAAAAATAAATCCGTCATACCATTCTTTTACTTTCTGTTTTTCCGAACCCAGTCCTCGCTCTTCCAGTGCTTCAAATACTTCTTTTTCTGTGAAGCCAAAAGCATCGGCATATTCGTCTGACGTTGTTGTGATTACTTTCAGGTTGTTCAGATCTGAAAATATGGACTCTTTGCTCACACGGGTGATTCCTGTCATGATTGCCCGTTCCAACCATGGATTTGTCTTAAACGCTGCATTTAACAGGCTTCGCATAAATACTGTCAGTTCGTTCCAATAGTCATTTATATAGGCCTCCTGCATCGGCGTATCATACTCATCCAGCAATATCAGTACCTTTTTCCCATAATACTGATACATAAAACTGGAAAGCTTATACAATGCGAGTGTGGCATCCACATATTCTACCTTTTCATTATGAAGCATCCGCTCAAAAAAAGATTTATCAGCACCTTTTAAAATCCCGCTTTCCAAAATATATGCTTGCTCTGTATACAACTGCTGAAGCTGATCACAGACTTTCTGTCTTGTCAACTCGTAAGATGGCTCTTTCAGATTCGCAAACGAAAGACTGATGACCGGATAAGTACCCTGAATCTCCCGATACGCCTTTGTCTCCCAAATTGCCAGACCTTCAAACAAATTGTGCTGACCGGCATATTTAACTGAAAAGAACTGCTCTACCATACTCATGGTCAATGTTTTTCCAAATCTCCTTGGTCGTGTGATCAATGTGACACTGTCGCCTTTTTCCCACCATTCTCTGATAAATGCTGTTTTATCGATATAAAAATAACCTTTTTTCCTGATCTCATTAAATTGCTGGATTCCGATTGCAACAGTTCCTGCCATAGTATGCTCCTTTTCCATCTCTCATAAAAAACCTTCTTCTTAAATAGTACACCAAGAGCCGGACTTTGCAAAGCCCGGCTCTTGATTTTTTAATTTCCCTCGTATATAACTTTTATTTGCATTTTTTATCATCTTATAGATAGACACATATTTTTTATAAGTTTTCTTCTAAGAAAGCGGAAAGTTTATTCATTGCCTCTTCTTCGTTTTCACCATCTGTCTTTAAGGTGATCTCCTGTCCACATTTGACTGCGAGTCCCATCACTGCAAAAATACGTTTTGCATCTGCCTCTTTTCCATCTTTTTCAATGGTTACTTTGCATGGAAATGCGACTGCTTCCTTTACAAATAACCCTGCCGGTCGTGCGTGGATTCCCTGTTCATCTTTGATCACATACTTAAATTCTTGCATTGTTTCTCTCTCCTCTTATCTTAAGATATCGTTAAGCTGCTTTCTTTTTCAAAATTCCAAGTAATACGCATCCAACTGCGGAACCGACTGCCAGTGAAACGAGATATAATAATGGATTTCCTACGGTAAGGAATACGAAGATTCCACCATGAGGAGCCATTAAAGTACAATTAAATGCCATGGATAAAGCACCTGCTGCTGCAGAACCAACCACACACGCCGGTAATACATGGAGTGGATCGGATGCTGCAAATGGGATTGCGCCCTCTGTGATGAAGGAAAGTCCCATAATGAAGTTGGTAGGACCTGCTTTTCTCTCATCTTCTGTAAATTTATTTTTGAAAATTAAAGTTGCAAGCGCAATCGCGATTGGTGGAACCATACCACCGACCATAACGGCTGCCATAATATTATAGTTTCCGGCTGCGATGGAAGCTGTACCGAACACATAAGCTGCCTTGTTGACCGGTCCTCCCATATCAACAGACATCATACCGCCAAGTAATGCTCCGAGTAATATTGCACTTGCACCGTTTAATCCGTTCAATCCGTTGTTGATTAATGTATTTAATGCGCCGATCGGCGGTTCTACTACATACGTCATCAAAACACCTATCATAAAGATACCCAATAACGGATAGATCAATACCGGTTTTGTTCCCTCTAAGCTGTCAGGAAGTTTACTGCAGATCTTCTTTAATAATAATACAATATATCCGGTAAGAAATCCAGCTGCTAATGCACCGAGGAATCCACTTGTTCCGTTTGCTGCAATTGCACCGCCGACGAAACCAACGGCAAGTCCCGGTCTGTCTGCAATACTCATCGCAATAAATCCGGCAAGGATTGGGAGCATGAAACCGAATGCCACACCACCGATAGACTTAAACATCGCTGCCATCGGAGTGATCGTACCGAAGTTTGATCTCTGGTCTAATGGAAGTGAATTCAAATCTACGGAAAAACCATCGATCAGGAATGCAATTGCGATCAGGATACCACCGCCGACAACGAATGGAAGCATATGGGATACACCGTTCATCAGATGTTTGTAGATCTGATGTCCGAGACTGTCTTTTCCCTCTTCTTCGTCATCTGCTGCTTTTCCGCCTGCCTCGTAAATAGATGCATGGCCATTTGCCGCTTTTGTGAGCAGTTCCTCTGCTTTGCTGATTCCGTCTGCCACTTTACACTGGATCACTGGTTTTCCTGCGAAACGATCCATTGGAACCTGTGTGTCTGCTGCAACGATAATGCACTCTGCCTCTGCGATCTCTGCTTTTGTGAGCACATTCTTGGCACCGCCGGAACCTCTCGTCTCAACTTTGATCCGGTATCCAAGCTCTTTTGCCTTTTCTCAAGTGCTTCTGCCGCCATATAAGTGTGTGCGATACCGGTTGGACAGCCGGTAACTGCCAGGATCAGTTTTCCGTTGGAAGCTGGTGCTTCTGCTTTCTTTTCCTCTTCTTTTTTCTCATCCTCAGCATCTTTTTCTGCCTCTGCTGCGTCGATCACGTGTAAAAATTCATCAACCGTCTTTGCATTGCGCAGGTTTGCTGTGAAATCCTCGTCCATCAGTAACACAGACAATTTGCTGAGCACGTCGAGATGCACGTTCTCTTTTGTGTTCGGGGCAGCAATCAAAAAGATCAGGTTTACTTTCTCACCGTCTAAGGAATCAAAGTCAACCCCTTCCGGTACAACCATCGCTGCAAGCCCCGGTCTTGACACCGAATCCGATTTGCAGTGCGGAATCGCAATTCCCTCGCCGATTCCTGTGGTGCTCTCCTCTTCTCGCGCATAGACACCTTTGCGGTAAACCTCTACATCATTGATCTTGCCGCTCTTTGCCATCAGATCGACCATGACGTCAAGAGTTTCTTTTTTGCCTGTTACTTTCCCATTCAGTTCAATACTTTCTGCTGCGAGTAAATCTCTGATTTTCATTTGAATAATCCCTCCCTTTCTATTGTTCCCCTGCAAACAATTTCTTATTACTATCGAGTAAAGCGATCACTTCTGCTTTTGTAGCCAGTTCCTCTGAAAATGCAGAGGCACTTCCGGTGCAGACACCCATCTGGAACGCTTTCCCGTAGCTTCCGTCCTCAAGGTATCCTGCGATAAATCCTGCCACCATGGAATCTCCTGCTCCTACGGAATTGACAACCTTTCCTTTTGGTGCTTCGGACTGGAAGATGCTTCCATCTTCTGCGACTAAAACAGCTCCGTCACCTGCCATGGATACCAGAACGTTTCTCGCTCCCTTTTCCTGCATTTTCTTTGCATACGTGATGACATCTGCCTTATTCCCGATCTTCACTCCGAAGATTTCGCCAAGCTCATGATTGTTTGGCTTGATCAGAAATGGATGATACTGTAATACATTGACCAGAAGGTCTTTTGTTGCGTCTACCACAATTTTCAGATCCTTATTCTGTAAATGTTTCATAATGTCCATGTACATCGAACCCGGCATAACATCCGGAATGCTTCCGGCAAGTACAAGGATATCGCCGTCTGACAGCGTATCAAGCTTTTCATAAAGCTTTTTTATATCCATCTCTGCGATTGCCGGTCCCTGTCCGTTGATCTCCGTCTCTTCCCTGGAACGGAGCTTTACATTAATTCTGGAAATTCCCTTTTCCACGCTGATAAAGTCGGTGCGGACTCCTTTTTCCTCTAACAGTTCCTGTATTCTGTTTCCTGTGAATCCGGCCAGAAAGCCAAGTGCTGTATTCTCAAAGCCGAGATTCTTTAAAACCATGGAAACATTGATTCCTTTTCCTCCCGGAAAAATAATCTCATCCGTTGTACGATTTACGATTCCGCAGGTAAAATTATCTACAGAAACGATGTAATCCAACGACGGGTTAAAAGTTACGGTATAGATCATTTTTTCGACTCCTTTCTGCTTACTGCTTTACATCTAGGACATTTTTACATTTTTTATAAGCCGGAAGGCTAAGTCCTGTCGTGATGACCGTTGCTCCTTCAAACGGTGCAAATGTCACACTGGAAATCTGATTGAATTTGCTCTCGTCTGCCAGAACAAAACATTCCTTGCAGTTTTCCATGGATTTCTTCTTCACCATTGCCTCTTTTAACTCCGGTGTGGAATAGCCTTTCTGAAGGCTGACACCATTTGCACCCCAGAAGCCTTTGGTAAAATTGTATTTTTCCAGTGCTGCGACTGCCTCTTCTCCTACGATCGCCTCTGTGACCGCTTTAAACTCGCCACCCAGGAGATACACGGTAAACCCTCTCTCTGCCAGACGCTTCGCATGGCTGATCGCATTTGTCACAAACACCGCCTGATGACTCGTGATGTATTCGATCATCAGCTCTGTTGTCGTTCCGGCATCCAGATAAACAAAATCACCCGGTGCGATCTGTTCTGCGGCGTATTTTGCAATTTTGTTCTTTGCGTCACGATTCTTTTCTTTCCGGCTGACGACGTTGTCATCCTTAGTACTGTACGCCATCGTTTTAAGGATTGCCCCACCGTGAACCTTCGTCAACTGACCGTTTGCATCCAGTGCATTCAGATCCCTTCGTATCGTAGATTCCGAAGCGTTAAGTTCTGTCATCAACTGCTGTACTGTCACACTCCCCATACTTTCCAGTATGGATAATATCTTCGCAAATCGTTCCTCTGTCAGCATTTATTCCCCTCCATTTTCCGTCAACATCATTCATATCCGTTCATCTTTATATCTGAATTATAGATTCACATTCCGTCACAGTCAATCATTTTCCGTCAAAATCATTCACAAAAATGATTATTTAAAATTGTGCAGAAGTTACAAGAGCGGCATTTGATAAACTTATTCCTCGCTGATTATGTAACAGAAACATTGCAACATAATTTTCTGTTACAGTCGCATCCCTGCGGAGCGTTTTACTTTATAGGAATATTGCTTCGCAATTTCCTATAAAGTAAAAACTGCTGCACAGTGAGATCTGATTTACTTGCGTCTCTCTGTACAACAGTTTCTACATTTTTGTTGTGATTTATTTATTTTCTTTTTTAAACCGTGCGATCGCATCTATGATCTTAAAGCTTTCGATCATGACTACTTCCGCATTTCTTGTCTTAAATTTCCGGACCATCTCATCAAATGGAAGCCCTGCAATGTAACACCGCAGTGCCATAATGATTGCACTGTGCGTCACGATCAGCACATCTCCGTTTTCCCGTTTCATAATATATTCCATAGCATCCAGCGTGCGTTTTACCACATCATTGTAACATTCACCGCCTCCCGGTGTGCGCACATAGCGGCGGTCTTTTCTCCACTCCTGATATTCCGGACTGTTTTCCCGCTCGATCACACGCCAGTTGGAACCTTCCCAGCTTCCGAGGTTCATCTCCACCAGTCCATCCAGCGGAATACAGGTCGCATGCAGCGCTTCCGCAGCGATACGTGCCGTCTCTGCCGCCCGAAGCTGCGGTGAATGATAGACATGTTTTACCGAAATATCTTCTTCCACCAGCTGGCACGCCAGTTCCTTCGCCTGCCGGATTCCATTTTCATTCAGTGGAATATCGGTTTTTCCCTGAATCTTCTTTTTTACATTCCACTCTGTTTCACCATGACGTACAAAATATAGTTTCATCGCTCGTCCTTTTCTATGATAAAAATAAGACCATCTGTATTTCATCCCGGTAGCTTCCGTCTTTCAGTTTAAATGCATGAGGTTCTCTTCCCCACTCGCGAAAACCTAATTTTTCATACAGACGGATTGCTGCCACATTGTCATCAAAAACACCCAGTTTCAACTGCTCAAGTTCTGTTTTTCTGGCGTTTTCGATCGCATATTCCATCAACTGCCTTCCAAGTCCCATTCCGCAGTATTTTTGTAGGATAAAAATTCCGATTCCCGCCTTATGCCGGAATTTGATGTGATTTCCCTCTTTTAAAACCATGACACAGCCAATCATCTGCTCTTTCCGAAACGCTCCGATCAAAAATTCTTCCCTGCGCTCTGCTATGTCTGATATCATCGCCTCTGCTGCTTCCGCTGTAAAATCTGTCTCCTCCGGGTATCTCGCCAGAAAGTAAGTCTCACGGTAAGTGATGTCTCGCACCTCTGAAAAAGTTTCTGCGTCCTGCTTCTTTGGACTGCGCAATATGATGTTCTGTCCATTTATCACAATCTGTTTCTCTTCTATCTGCATATACGGCTGTCTCCTATGAGGATATTTTAACATATGGGATTCGACTAACAAAGATTTTTTTTTCTTCCTGATAATGGTTCGATCTTCAAAGTGTACCCCAATGGTGTTAAAATTTTTAACAGACTGTCAATCTGGGGTGAATGCACTGCCTTTTCCATTCTTGCGATCACCGGTTGAGTCACATTACATTTTTTTGCCAATTGTGCCTGTGTCAGTCCCTGTTCTTCACGGATTTTTATCATTGTACGGATCAAATCCTTTTCAATCTGAACAATCGCTTCATCTTTGTCATCAATCTTTAATTCCCCACGAACAGTTTCCCATGTTTTTGCCATGCTATTTTTCCATCCTTTCTCTGTAATCTTGCAGATTATTGACTGCCTTTTCTAATTCTCTCTTAGGTGTTTTTCTTGTTTTCTTTTTAAAATGATGTAATAAAATAAATGTGTCATTCTCGTAATATGCATATAATATC
>ERZ1034865.1317-NODE-1317-length-11174-cov-5.583326_pt1 | contig 11174 bp, 7 predicted proteins | sample MGYA00520632_ERZ1034865 | MGnify/ENA primary metagenome ERZ1034865 (study PRJEB33766, sample SAMN09781738) | gut metagenome | biome: gut microbiome | host: Homo sapiens | place: Madagascar | study: EMG produced TPA metagenomics assembly of the PRJNA485056 data...
CTTATTACATATAATAAGGGTATTGATTACAAGAGATATACAAGTGGAGGGCTTATGGACAATCAGGCACCGAATAATTATAACAACGGAAACTATAACGGTGGCAATAATTATAATAACGGAAATAATGGAAACAACGGAAACAATGGTAATAACGGAAACAACGGTGGCAACAACGGAGGAAAGAAAGACAACCATAACGGACAGATGATCCTGGGATTTATCATGGTCACTCTGGTGGCACTCTTTTTCCTGTCATTTTTTGCCAACCGGTTTTCACAGATGAGTTCGAAGGAAACTACATACTCCGAATTCCTAAAACAGCTGGAAAAGAATAATGTCAAAACGGTGGAATTCAGCAATTATGAGATGGATTACACACTGGTGGACGATAAAAAACCATATGAGATAACATATTACACCGGAATTGTCAATGATCCGGATCTGATCACGACACTCAAGAGTGCAAAGACATCAGAGGGGAAAGCAATTGAAATTTCGGCATCCGTGCCGGACAATACTTCGGCATGGCTGGTAAACATTTTAAGCTTTGTTATTCCGCTGGTACTGATCTGGATTCTTTTTGGATTCCTGATGCGCCGGATGGGCGGAGGAGCCATGGGGGTTGGAAAATCAACCGCCAAAGTATATGTGGAGAAAACAACCGGTGTGACATTTAAAGATGTAGCTGGACAGGACGAGGCAAAGGAATCCCTGCAGGAAGTGGTGGATTTTCTGCACAATCCGAAGAAATACAGCGATATCGGTGCAAAACTCCCGAAGGGTGCACTGCTTGTCGGACCTCCTGGAACCGGTAAGACATTGCTGGCAAAAGCAGTTGCCGGAGAGGCAAAAGTTCCGTTTTTCTCCCTGGCAGGTTCTGATTTTGTGGAGATGTTCGTCGGTGTGGGTGCTTCCCGTGTGCGTGATCTGTTCAAGGAAGCGCAGAAGATGGCACCGTGTATTATTTTTATTGATGAGATCGATGCAATCGGTAAAAGCCGTGACAGCCGGTATGGCGGAGGCAATGATGAGCGTGAACAGACCTTAAACCAGCTGCTTGCGGAGATGGATGGATTTGATGCATCCAAAGGTATTTTAATTCTTGCGGCAACGAACCGTCCGGAAGTTCTGGATAAGGCACTGCTTCGTCCGGGACGCTTTGACCGTCGGATCATTGTTGACAAGCCGGATCTGAAAGGCCGTCTGGAAACTTTAAAAGTACATTCCAAGGATGTACACATGGATGAAACGGTGGATCTGGATGCACTGGCACTGGCTACTGCCGGTCTGGTGGGATCGGATCTTGCCAATATGATTAACGAGGCTGCCATCAATGCGGTAAAGAATGGACGAAAGTTTGTCAATCAGTCGGATCTGTTTGAAGCATTTGAACTTGTGGCTGTCGGTGGAAAAGAGAAAAAGGACCGTGTCATGAGTGATAAGGAGCGTAAGATTGTCTCTTATCACGAGGTAGGGCATGCACTTGTTTCGGCACTTCAGAAAAATACAGAGCCGGTTCAAAAGATTACTATCGTACCGCGTACCATGGGAGCATTGGGATACACGTTACAGACACCGGAAGAAGAAAAGTATTTAGAGACCAAAGATGAACTTCTTGCAAAGATTACGACCTTTATGGCAGGACGTGCAGCGGAGGTACTTGTATTCCACTCAGCGACCAGCGGTGCAGCAAATGATATTGAGAATGCAACAAAGATTGCGCGTGCAATGGTTACGATGTATGGTATGTCAGATACGTTTGGCATGATGTGTCTTGCTACGGTGGAAAACCAGTATCTGGATGGCCGTGCCGGTCTGATCTGCGGAGAAGATACCGCAGGACAGATTGATAAGGAAGTGCTTTCCATTATTAATAAAAGCTACGAGGATGCAATGCAGATGCTGACAGAAAATCGTGACATTTTGGATCATATCAGCGATTATCTGTACGAAAAGGAGACGATCACCGGCAAGGAATTCATGAAGATTTTCCGCGAAATGAAAGGACTTCCGCAGGAAGAAGATAAAGAGTCACTGATGCCGGATGACACAGCGGATGAGAAAAAAGCATCACAGGAACCGCGTGTGTTATCCAAAGAAAATAATGAAGCGAAAGACGACACTTCAATTGCAGAGGATAGCCAGTCCAAAGCTGCGATTGTGAGTGATGATATGTTTGAGGAATAATTCATGTTCGACTTTCAGGAAGAATTACGTAAACTCCCGGATCAACCGGGAGTTTATATTATGCATGACAAAACAGATGCGATCATATATATAGGAAAAGCAGTCAGCCTGCGCAAACGGGTGCGGCAGTATTTTCAGCCGAGTCATGATGAGGGCATCAAGAAAAAACAGATGGTGGAGCACATTGCACGGTTTGAGTATATTATTACCGATTCCGAGCTGGAGGCTTTGGTGCTGGAGTGCAATCTGATCAAAGAGCACACACCCAAATATAATACGATGCTGCGGGATGACAAGACGTACCCTTATATCCGGGTGACGGTGCAGGAAGATTTTCCGCGGGTTCTTTTTTCCCGCCAGGTAAAAAAAGATAAGTCTCGTTATTTTGGACCGTATACGAGTGCCGGTGCGGTAAAAGATACGATAGAGCTGATCAATAAACTTTATAAACTGCGCACCTGTAACCGTAAGCTTCCGAGAGATATCGGATTAGAACGTGCCTGCTTGAATTATCATATTCATCAGTGTGATGCTCCCTGTCAGGGGCATGTGGATAAAGAGACGTATGGAAAGCAGGTCAGTAAGGCACTGGAATTTTTAAATGGAAACTATGGACCGGTAATACGTGAATTAAAAGAAAACATGCAGAAGGCATCCGAGGAGATGGAATTTGAGCGGGCCATCGAATACCGTGAGCTGTTAAACAGTGTCAGTCAGATTGCACAGAAGCAGAAGATTACCAATACGGATGGGGAGGACAAGGATATCATTGCGTTAGCGAGTGATGACCGGGATGCGGTGGTTCAGGTGTTTTTTATCCGCAGTGGAAAGATTATCGGAAGGGATCATTTTCATGTGCGTGTGGGATCAGAAGAAAGCACAGGGGATATTCTGGTAAATTTTGTGAAACAGTATTATTCTGGGACGCCGTTTGTCCCGCGGGAAATCATGCTCCAGGAAGCAATCGAAGACATTCCGGTGCTGGAAGAATGGCTGAGTGCCAAACGCGGGCGGAAAGTGACGATACGGATTCCGCAGAAAGGACTCAAAGAAAAGCTGGTGGAGCTGGCTGCGAAAAATGCACAGTTGGTGCTCAGCCAGGATAAAGAAAAGATTAAGAGAGAAGAAGGGCGTACCATCGGCGCGGTAAAAGAGATTGAGCAGCTGCTTGGCATGAAAGGGCTTAATCGTATGGAGGCCTATGATATTTCTAATATTAATGGATTTGAAACCGTAGGTTCTATGATTGTATACGAAAAAGGACGGCCGAAACGCAGCGATTACCGGAAATTTAAACTCCGCACGGTATCGGGACCGGATGATTACGCTTCCATGCATGAGGTCCTGACCCGGCGGTTTACGCACGGCATGCAGGAACAGAAAGAACTGGAAGAAAAAAATATGCCACAGGAAGTCGGAAGTTTTACACGCTTCCCGGATATCATTATGATGGATGGTGGACGCGGCCAGGTAAATATCTGTCTGCAGGTGCTGGAAGAACTGGGACTGGATATTCCGGTCTGCGGTATGGTAAAGGATGACAATCACCGTACAAGGGGACTGTATTTCCACAATGTGGAAATTCCGATTGACCGGCATGGAGAGGGATTTAAACTGATTACCCGGATTCAGGATGAAGCACACCGGTTTGCCATTGAGTATCACCGGTCTTTGCGTTCCAAGGCACAGGTACACTCCATTTTAGATGACATTGAGGGAATCGGACCGGCCAGAAGAAAGGCACTGATGCGCAGATTCCAGTCTATGGAAAACATGAAAAACGCATCTGTGGAGGAGCTGGCAGAAACCGACAGCATGAATCTGGCAGCTGCACAGAATGTATATGATACCCTGCATTCCGGACCGGCTTAGCAACTTGTGATATGGAAAGATTCATGGTACAATCTGTTTATAAAAAGGCAGTCCGGCACAGGTACTGCTTAATATGAGCCACAGGGGGAAATGAATATGTCAAATGGAAGTGTTAGTGTTGAAAAAGTTGCGCAGGTTTTAAATCTGAAAAATTTTACGCCGGATGTAAGATTATTTCCAGCGATGTGAATCGTCCGGCATTACAGCTGACCGGATATTTTGAACATTTCGAAGAATCAAGAATACAGATGATTGGAAATGTAGAATATACGTTTATCCAGCAGATGAGTGATGCGGAAAAGAAAACCCGTTATGATGCGTTTCTGAAGTTTGATATCCCATGTGTGATTTTCTGCCGCAGTCTGCAGCCAGATGAAATTTTCTTAGAAGAGGCAATAAAAAATGAAGTGCCGGTTCTTGGTACGGACCGTCCGACTTCTGAATTTATGGCAGAGCTGATCTATACACTGGGTGAAGAACTGGCACCCTGTATTACCGTTCACGGGGTTCTGGTCGATGTATATGGCGAGGGTCTCATGATTACAGGTGACAGTGGAATCGGAAAAAGCGAGGCGGCTCTGGAACTGATCCGCCGCGGACATCGTCTGGTTACGGATGATGTAGTGGAAATCCGCAAGATCAATGAACATACACTGATCGGAACTTCTCCGGAAGTGACCCGGCATTTTATTGAACTGCGGGGCATTGGCATCATAGATGTAAAGACCCTGTATGGTGTGGAGTGTGTTAAGGAAAAGCAGCAGATCGATCTGGTGATCAAACTGGAAGACTGGAAGAAAGATGCGGATTATGACCGCCTGGGACTGGAAGAAGAATATATCGAATATCTGGGCAATAAGGTAGTATGTCATTCCCTTCCAATCCGCCCGGGACGTAATCTGGCTGTTATTTGTGAGACTGCGGCTGTCAACCACAGACAGAAGAAGATGGGCTACAATGCGGCACAGGAATTGTATCGCAGAGTTCAGGCAAATATGACAAAAAGCAATGATGAAGAATAGACGAGAGTAAATGAGGAGATGTAAGAAATCATGGAAAAAAAGAAGAATGCGTGGGAGAAATACCCGGAAGGAACCAAGAGACAGGATGTATTTACATTTGCGGAAGAATACCGTAAGTTTATATCTTCCTGCAAGACCGAGCGCGAGTGTGCAGCGGAATTCTACCGGCAGGCAAAGGAAGCCGGATTTACAGATCTGAGTGAAAAGATCGCGCAGAATGCAAAATTAAAAGCCGGAGACCGCATTGTTGCCAATAATATGGGAAAGGGTCTGGCTCTGTTTGTGATCGGCGAAAAAGGCATCGAGGAAGGAATGAACATTCTCGGCGCACATATTGATTCCCCACGTATGGATTTAAAACAGGTACCGTTATATGAAGATACGGAGATGGCACTGTTAGATACGCATTATTATGGAGGTGTGAAGAAATACCAGTGGGTGACACTTCCACTTGCACTGCACGGTGTAATCTGTAAAAAAGACGGCACAACGGTTACGGTCAATATCGGAGAAAAACCGGAAGATCCTGTTTTTGGCGTGAGTGATCTGCTGATTCATTTAGCGGGAGAACAGATGGAGAAAAAGGCATCCAAGGTGATCGAAGGAGAAAACCTTGATCTGCTTGTTGGAAGTATTCCGGCAGCAAGTGATGGTGAAAAAGAGAAAAAAGAGATGAAAGACCGCGTAAAGGCAAATATTTTAAATATTCTGTCCAAAGAGTACGGTGTGGACGAGGAAGATTTTCTGTCTGCGGAGATTGAAGTTGTCCCGGCAGGGGCTGCCAGAGATTACGGCTTTGACCGCAGCATGATCATGGGATACGGACATGACGACAGAGTGTGTGCTTATCCGTCTTTTGCGGCAATGCTTGAGATTGAAAAGCCACAGCATACCAGCGTATGTCTTCTGGTAGACAAAGAGGAGATCGGAAGTGTCGGTGCATCCGGCATGCAGTCCCATTTCTTTGAGGACAGTGTGGCAGAGATCATCAATCTGCTTGGGGAATACAGCGAATTGAAAGTGCGCAGAGCGCTGCATAATTCCAGAGTGCTTTCTTCCGATGTATCTGCGGCATTTGATCCGAATTATCCGTCTGTGATGGAAAAACGTAACTGTGCTTACTTTGGAAAGGGACTTGTCCTGAACAAATATACAGGAGCCAGAGGAAAATCAGGTTCCAATGATGCAAATGCAGAGTATATTGCAAGACTGCGCAGAATTTTTGATGATAATGATGTATCGTTCCAGACATCAGAACTTGGAAAAGTAGATCAGGGAGGCGGCGGAACCATCGCATATATTCTTGCAAATTATGGCATGAATGTTATTGACAGCGGAGTTGCCGTACTGAATATGCATGCACCATGGGAAATCATCAGCAAAGTGGATCTGTATGAGGCATTGCACGGCTATGTGGCTTTCCTGAAGGAGGCATAATGAATCAGTGGCTTGAAGAAATCAGGGCGGCATTGCCTGAGTTGGTCGTATATCAGCAGGAACCGATGAAAAAACACACGACATTTCGCGTGGGAGGTCCTGCGGATCTTTACGTGTGTCCAAAGAAACAGGAACTTCCGGTAATTCTTGGCCTAGCTAAAAAGAAAGGGCTTGCAGTGACAGTGATTGGAAACGGAAGTAATCTTCTGGTTGGAGACAAAGGAATCCGTGGACTTGTTATTGAAGTCGGGGCCCAGATGAATGCGGTGGAAGTGCAGGGAAATATCCTGCGTGCGCAGGCAGGTGCCCTGCTTTCCCAGGTGGCTGCAAAAGCGGCAGCTGCCGGTCTGGGCGGCATGGAATTTGCTGCCGGAATTCCGGGAAGCATGGGCGGTGCAGTGACCATGAATGCGGGTGCCTATGGCGGAGAAATGAAAGATGTCATCCGGCAGGTGACAGTGCTTACCCCGGAGTGTGAGCAAAAGGTACTCTCACGGGAGGAACTGGATCTGTCCTACCGGCACAGCTGTATTCCCAAGAATCATTTCCTGGTACTGGAGGCAGAGTTGTCCCTGACGCCGGCACCGGAGCAGGAGATCCGTGCAAAGATGGCAGAACTCAGGGAAAAACGTGTGGAGAAGCAGCCGCTGGAGTATCCAAGTGCAGGCAGTACGTTTAAGCGTCCGGAAGGCTATTTTGCAGGAAAACTGATTATGGATGCCGGGCTGAGAGGCTATGCAGTGGGGGATGCCCAGGTTTCCGAAAAACACTGCGGATTTGTGATAAACAGAGGAAATGCCACCGCAGCAGAGATTTTGCAGCTGATGAAAGATGTACAGGAACGTGTGAAAAAACAGTCTGGTGTGACACTTAAACCGGAAGTGAAAATGATAGGAGAGTTCTAGATGAGATTTGTAATTGTGACGGGCATGTCAGGAGCCGGAAAAAGTACAGCAATGAAAATGATGGAAGATATGGGATTCTTTTGTATCGATAATCTTCCGGTTCCGCTTCTGGATAAACTTGTGGATTTTGCAACAAATTTTGATACGCAGATGAAAAATGTGGCGATCGGAATTGATGCGCGGAGCGGTGAAAATCTGGATAAAGTGCAGGATATGCTGGAAATTTTAAAAAGTAAGGATGTCCAGTATGAAGTGCTGTTTCTGGATGCAGAGGATGCGGTTCTTGTAAAACGCTATAAAGAGACCCGAAGAAGCCATCCGCTGGCACAGGGAGAGCGTGTGGATAAGGGAATCATGCGGGAACGTCAGAAAATGGAATTTCTGAAAAAAGAAGCGGATTATATTATCGACACCAGCCGTCTGCTTACGAGAGAATTAAAAACAGAACTGGAAAAGATCTTTGTGCAGGATGAAGAATTTAACAGCATGTATGTTACTATCCTTTCTTTTGGATTCAAGTATGGAATTCCGGCAGATTCTGATATCGTCATGGATGTGCGGTTTCTGCCAAATCCGTATTATGTGGAAGAACTTCGTCCAAAGACAGGAAATGATGTGGAAATCCAGCAGTATGTCATGAAATATGATGAGGCAAAGATCTTTTTAAACAAGCTGGAAGATATGGTGACATTTCTGATTCCACACTATATTTCCGAGGGCAAGAATCAGCTGGTAATTTCCATCGGATGCACCGGAGGAAAACATCGTTCCGTCACACTTGCCAATGAATTGTACAAGCGTCTGAGTCAGAAAAAAAACCGGGAATACGGATTGAAAATTGAACATCGCGATATCGGGAAAGATGCGCTGAGAGGAAAATAGGATGTCGTTTTCGAGTGAAGTAAAAGAGGAACTGGCAAAACAGTTCGGACGGAGCAGACATTGCCAGATCGCAGAACTGGCAGGAATACTGGAACTGGAAGGCATGCTGGATGAAGAGGGAAAGCTTGTAGTTTCCAACGAAAATTCTTTGCTGCAGACAAAATATGGTCTGCTGTTGCAAAAAATATTTGGAGAGAAACAGGAGGTTTTACAGATCATGCAGACACTGCACTGGGATCAGGAACCGTACCGGTCCCGGAAAATAAATCACCGGAGAGCGGATGGGATGCTGGTGCAGCAGACATGCTGTAAGAGGGCATTTATCCGTGGAGCATTTATGGCAGCGGGATCGATCAGTGATCCGAATAAATCCTATCATTTTGAAATTGTCTGCCATACGCTTGAACAGGCACAGCAGCTGAAAGAACTGATGGAATTTTTTGAGACGGAGCCTAAGATTGTAGAACGCAAAGAGCGTATGGTGGTTTACCTGAAAGAAGGTTCACAGATTGTGGATCTGCTGAATGTCATGGAAGCTTATGTATCTTTGATGAATCTGGAAAATGTAAGAATTTTAAAGGAGATGCGCAATTCTGTGAACCGCAAGGTAAACTGTGAGACCGCAAATATCAACAAAACGGTGAATGCAGCAGTGAAACAAATGGAAGATATCAAACGGATCCGGGATACCATAGGGTTTGACAACATCCCAGAACCGCTGGCGGAGATTGCACAGGCACGTCTGGATTATCCTGAGGCAACTTTAAAGGAACTGGGAACTTATCTTGATCCACCGGTCGGAAAATCGGGTGTGAATCACAGATTACGGAAACTTGCCGCAATTGCAGAAAATCTTATATAAAGGGGAACTACGTATGAGCCAGAAGCTATTATTTATTTTTAATCCGCATGCAGGAAAAGGACAGATTAAAAATCATCTTGTAGATATTGTGGACATGATGGTGAAGGCAGGATTTGACGTGACAATTTATACCACACAGGCACAGGCAGATGCGACGCGCAAGGTGGTGGAAGAGGGTGCGGGATATGATCGTATTGTCTGCAGCGGAGGTGACGGAACACTTGATGAAGTGATGACCGGGCTGATGCAGGCGAAGCTGCATATTCCGATTGGATATATTCCGACCGGAAGTACAAACGACTTTGCCAATTCTCTCGGAATTCCGAGGGAGATGCTAAAGGCAGCGGAGCGGGCGGTTGGACAAAACAGATTTCCATGCGATATCGGAGATTTCAATTCGGATACCTTTGTCTATGTAGCAGCGTTTGGTCTGTTTACAGAGGTTTCCTATAAGACATCCCAGCAGCTGAAAAATATTTTCGGGCACGTGGCGTATATTATGGAGGGTGTCAAACAGCTCCGGGACATTCCATCGTTCCGTATGCAGGTGGAATATGACGGAAAAGTGTTTCAGGATGAATTTATATACGGAATGGTTACCAATTCCGTTTCTGTCGGGGGCTTTAAGGGAATGACCGGAAATGATGTAAAACTTGATGACGGTCTGTTTGAAGTGACTTTGATCCGCAATCCGAAGAATCCGATTGAGCTGAATGAAATCCTTGCCTGCCTGACAAATATGATTGATGATTCGGATCTGATTTATTCGTTTAAAACCGATGCCGTACACATTACGGCGAAGGAAGAAGTATCGTGGACACTCGATGGTGAATTCGGTGGAGCACACCGGGAAGTAGTCATCCGAAATTTGAAGCAGAGAGTTGAAATATTTTGTTAAAAAATTAACTTTATTTTTTGGGAAAAGTGTACTATAATCTAGGTAACTTATGATTAGGAGGAAATACAAATGTTAGTATCTGCAACAGAAATGCTGAAAAAAGCAAAAGCAGGCCACTATGCAGTTGGTCAGTTCAATATCAATAACCTGGAGTGGACAAAGTCCATTCTTCTTACCGCACAGGAATTAAAGAGCCCTGTAATCCTTGGTGTATCTGAGGGTGCTGGTAAGTACATGACAGGTTTCAAGACCGTAGCAGCTATGGTTAAGGCTATGGACGAGGAACTCGGAATCACAGTTCCTGTAGCACTTCACTTGGATCATGGAACATACGAAGGATGCTACAAGTGTATTAAAGCCGGATTCACATCCATCATGTTCGACGGATCTCATTATCCATTTGAGGAGAACCTTGCAAAGTCTACAGAATTAGTAAATGTAGCACACAACTTAGGACTTTCTATCGAGTGTGAAGTTGGTTCCATCGGTGGAGAAGAAGACGGTGTTGTTGGTATGGGTGAGTGCGCAGATCCGGACGAGTGCAAGACAATCGCTGATCTTGGTGTTGATATGCTTGCTGCCGGTATCGGTAACATTCATGGAAAATATCCTGCAAACTGGAAGGGATTAAGCTTCGAGACTCTCGATGCAATCCAGGCAAAGACTGGTGTTATGCCATTAGTTCTTCACGGTGGTACAGGTATCCCTGCAGATATGATCAAGAAAGCAATCTCTCTTGGTGTATCTAAGATCAATGTTAATACAGAGTGCCAGTTATCTTTCGCAGATGCTACACGTAAATACATTGAGGCTGGTAAGGACTTAGAGGGCAAGGGATTTGATCCTCGTAAGCTTCTTGCTCCTGGTGCAGATGCAATCAAAGCTACTGTTAAGGAGAAAATGGAACTGTTCGGTTCTGTTGGAAAAGCTGAATAATAGAACATGTACAAAAGGAAGTGCCGCATGACACTTCCTTTTTTCATTTCATAGGAAAAAGGCTGGTATGCCTCATACAAAGAAATTAGAAAATGTACCTGTTTTGTAGTAGAACTGGAAGAAGTAGACAAAAAAGAAGTAGATTTTGATAGAAAAACGTCAAAATGTAT
>ERZ1034865.1320-NODE-1320-length-11154-cov-4.679521_pt1 | contig 11154 bp, 9 predicted proteins | sample MGYA00520632_ERZ1034865 | MGnify/ENA primary metagenome ERZ1034865 (study PRJEB33766, sample SAMN09781738) | gut metagenome | biome: gut microbiome | host: Homo sapiens | place: Madagascar | study: EMG produced TPA metagenomics assembly of the PRJNA485056 data...
CTATACGTTTACCTTAAATTTAGTCTCGCCTCTAAAAAATAGATTAAAAATCCTATGTTTTTATTGATTTTTGTATTGCATATATGTTTTAATCAATATAGTTACCTTTTTATATGAAATGGAGGAATTTTATGTCAGAGAACTACTATCTTATTTCCGATAACGATGTACACATGCCGATCCGGTGTACGATGCAGCGATTTGATCATATCCGCCAACAGATGCATGATTATTTTGAATTGTCCATGATTGTTTCCGGAAGCTGTACATTACAATTTGATGATCATATGTACAGTCTCAGGGAAGATGATATTTTTTGCATCAATCCACTTACACTTCATGAACTACATGGTGTCAATTGTGTCATCATAACCGTTCTGTTTAATCAAACATTATTTGAACAGATTCTGCCGGTTCCATCACATCCCCGCTTCTTCTGTATTAGTCCCATGTCGGATAATCAGGAAGCAATTGCACAATTACGCTCTCTGATTGCTCACATCATCAAAACAAATGTGGACAAAAAAGATGGCTACGAACTTCGCAACTGGTCATATATCTATAATGTTATGGATATTATGTACCTTCATTTCCGTGTAAAATTATCGACTGCAAATGAAAAGAAAAACCACAAATACGCTATCCGGATAGCAGAAATATCACAATTAATCCAACAGCGCTATACAGAAAACATAACCTTAAAAGAACTTGCCGATGAAGTTCATTTGTCCGTTCCCTATCTTTCAAAATTCTTCGTTGACTATTTTGGGATGAATTTTCTAAGCTACCTGAATCAATACCGCCTTATGCATGCGGTGCAGGAACTTTCCATAACAGATAAAAATATTGATGAAGTAGCGATTGACAGCGGATTTCCTAATAGTCATGCCTTTGTAACTCTTTTAAAAAAAGAATATGGAATGCTGCCAAAAGAATATCGGCGCGAGCAAAAAAAAGAAAAGCAACAGACCTCTCAACAATTAGAACAACATAATTATATTGCAGGATTAAAGAAATATTTAAACGACAATACACATACCCACGTCGTATCCCCTATATCAAAAAAACAAATTGATTTCTCTGTAAATGGAAGTTCTTACGTATTGCTACATACATGGAAAAAAATGATGACAGTCGGTCGTGCCAGTGATGTGTTAATCTGTGATATTCAGGAAATGTTGACCAGATTTCAAAATAGGATTGGATTTGAATATATTAAATTATGCGGTATATTTTCAGATGATCTGCATGTGTACAATGAGAAAGCAAACGGTACACCTGTGTACAGTTTTACATATATTGATAAAATTCTTGATTTTGTAACCAAACTTCATCTTAATCCATGGATTCAACTTTCTTACATGCCGGAAAAGCTCGCCAAATATCCAAATAAACGCTTGTTTGGTTCTAATGTCAGCCAACCCCATTCCATTGCCGCATGGTGCCGGCTTGTTTCAGAGTTTCTGCAACATATCAGCAACCGCTATGGACTTGAGGTAATTCGCTCATGGAAATTCGGTCTTTGGAACCAGCCCAACACAAACATGGATCTTTTCGGATTTTCAAACGAAAAAGACTTCTTTCAGTTTTATAAGGAAACTTTCCTTTGCGTAAAAAATTTCTGTCCGGATATTGAATTTAGTCTTCCGCCGACTTACTACATCGTATCCGAAGGCTACGAAAACTGGTATCTGAACTTTCTGGAATGGTGTAAACAAAACGACTGCATCCCTGACAGTTTAAGTTTCACTTATTATGACACCAAACTGATTTCCAATAAAAATCATTCAAAAGAATCTTTCGGTTTCATATATGCCATGAGTTTATCGGAATCACCAGACGGACTCAAAGATTTTGTCATGCAGGTTCTCAGAGAACGACGCCGGCTAAATCTTGGTAAATTGCCAATCTACTTATCCGAATGGAATAATACACCAAGCCAACAGGATCTACTGAATGATACCTGCTTCAAATCCTGTTATATTGTCAAGAACATCCTTGAAAACTATGACCGTCTGGAAAGTTTTACTTATCAGGCGCTCACAGATCTTATGGCAGACAGTTCTTTACCAAATATGTTATTTTTCGGTGGACTTGGTCTTTTTACCGTAAATGGAATTCCAAAAGCCAGTTATTATGCCTACACACTTCTTCAACAATTGGGTGATCAGTTTCTTGGGCGTGGAGACGAATATTTTATCACCCGTGAAAATGATAGTTTTCAAGTCATGCTTTACAATTACAGGCATTTTAATTACTTATATGCGAATGGAGAACGTTTTGATATGACAGAAACAGACCGCTATACCGTTTTTGCTGATTCGGAACCGGTAATGATCTCCCTGTGTTTATCTGATATTCCACAGGGAAACTATAAGATTTCTGAAACCTATGTAAATCGAACGCATGGAAGTGCTTTCGATCAATGGGTTTCTATGGGTGCATTGGAACTTACTACACCTCAGGAAATTGATTGGTTAAAAAAATCATCCGTTCCTGGATTTCATCAGAAAATTGTGTCTGTCAACTCCGATGAAATCCTCGAACTGGATGTCACATTAGAATTGTTAGAGGTACGATTAATTCAAATTACACCTCTCCACTGACTTTTTCACAACTTATCAATGGAAAGCAGATCCGAAAATGTATGGATTGGATATGTCACATATTTATGACTCGCGGCATCTCCAATCCCTGCACTTATGAATCCACCGGCATAAGCCGCATCAATTCCTGCAAGTGCATCTTCTACAACAAGACAATTTTCCGGCTTTTCCTCAACCATTTCCGCCGCTTTTATAAAAACCTCCGGATCCGGTTTTGACTTTGTAATGTTTGTTCCATCGCTGACCGCGTCAAAATATCCATCTAATCCAATTTGCTTTAAAATCTTCTTTGTATTCTTACTGCTTGATCCGATTGCAAGCTTGTAACCGCGCTGTCGCAAGGTGTCCAACGTATTTTTTACTTCATCCGAAAGATCCCTTGGAGACATCTTTTCCAATAGACGAACGTAACTTTCATTCTTTCTTGTAGCAAGCTGTTCTTTTTCTTCCTGTGTATAGCATCTTGATGCTCGCTCCAAAATGATATCAAGGCTTTCCATACGGCTTACACCCCTTAATCGTCCATTAATTTTCTCATCAAAATAGATTCCTTCTGCATCTGCCAATTCTTTCCACGCCTGATAGTGATAGTTATCTGTGAAACAAATGACCCCATCCAGGTCAAAAATAATAGCACGTATCGTATCCATAAAACACGCCTCCTTTTTCATTTGCTTCACCATAACAAAAATAAGGACAGCTTTTTAGCCTCTGATTAGACCAAAAAGCTGTCCTTATTTGATATTTTTATTTTTGATGTGTTATGCGATAAGATCTCGGTGTCATACCAAATCTTTTTTTAAATTGCCTGAAAAAATAACTCTGATTCTCATATCCTACATCAAGTGAAATATCTTCGATTGACAGATCCGTTTCCTCAAGAAGTTTGACCGCAGCCTGAAATCGCCTCTGTTGCAGTAAATCCTGAAAATTTGCCCCTGTCTTTTGCTTGATCAGCTTACTTAATACGGTAACTGACTGATGTGTATTTGCTGCAATCTTTGTCAAATTTGCATTTTTACAATCACTGTTGATATATTCAAGAACCGACTGCACAATAGTCTCCTTGTAATCCATAGAAGAATTATGGCTCAAATTCTCCAAATGATTTAACAAATACAAAAAGACAAGTCCCATGGAATACTGATTGATAACATCTTCATTCATATATTCATAAAGCATGGATTCTATCATATTCTCCATCAGATTTTCAATCTGGGGATTCTCCTTTAAACGAAAAATCAGATAATGAGGAACCGGACTCTTCTGCCGGAATGCCCCTGCAATGAACTCCGCTAAAACATTTTTTTCCTGAAGCATTCCAAGCGGAATTTCAAAAAATTCCGGCAAAGCAATAAAATTGATTCCAATGTCTTCAAATTCAGCTCTGTGAATCGCATGTTCCACATACTGATTGAGCATCAGTAAATCTCCTTTATAAAGTGTTAATTCTTTTCCATCAATTACATGTGTAATCTCCCCCTGTACCACATACATAAATTCCACATAATTATGCCGGTGCAACGGAAATTCCACAAATCTGCTGTGACGTCTTACAGTAATCAGTTTTCCCCTTCTGAGCAGTTTTTGACGATCAATCTCCTGTATGGACGCTTCGCTGTATAACTGTTCCTCAATCGCTGCCTGTCCTGCCTTATATTTACTTTCCTCTTCTGATATCTGCATAAGTTCATCAAGAAGTTGTTGTCTCATTCCTTCTTCTCCATTAAATACCCGGTCAAAGTCTGCATCACCAGATTTTGACTTAAAAGGGGGCATGATTCAAAGAATCATACCCCACTATTTACATGCCATTACCAATAAACAGCTTACTATTGATTTCTCAATGTCTTTCCCACAGAAACCGTATAATTAGATACAACCGTTGTCTTATCGGAAAGTGTTGTGGTTGCCTGTACAACAACAGAATTGATATTGACAGACATTCCTGAAGTAACGGAATAACTTGCGCCCGGTACACTCGATCCGGTGACGGTACAGTCTGCAATCACCCCGCCATCCATTCCCTGAATGCTCAGGCAGTTCTTTGCCAGATCCAGTGCTGTTTTACAACTTACAGTAGATGTTGTACGGTCTACGCTGACCACCGGATTTGCCTGATTGTCGGTAACTTCCAGATATCCCGTAGTTGTAGCCAATGATGTGCTATCTGTTGGATAGAATTTCAGTTCTATCCGGTAAGTACCTGTCTGTGCCTTTGTCACTACATTTCCATTCAGTGATACTGCTGAAATCGGAATCTCTGTTCCACCGCTGATTGCAGGTTCTGTTGAAGATCCCCCCATTGACAGATCCGTTCCATAATATTGTCCTCCCTTGCGGATCTTTGCAGATGCAATATCTACATACCGATAAAATACACCTCCGCGATACTCTGCAAGACGCAACGTAGTCGCTTTTGATGCAATCAGATCCGATGCAGATGCTCCGGAAGTAATTGCCAGATCAATGACTGGCTTGCTGATATCGATTTTGTAAGAAGATGCTCCGTTATCAGGAGGGGTCTGTACAACAACGGTGACATTAACGGATGCCTTATGTCCGTTCATGGTCAGGGTCAGGGTATAATTGTAAACGCCTGCTGCCCTTCCGGATGCGTCAAATACCATACGGTCGGTTGCCGGATCATAGGTAGCCATGGATGCTTTATTGGTACTGTTCTCTACGATCTGGTATGTCTCATTCTCGAGTTTCAGACCCTGTCCATACTGATCTTTTCCCTCAATATTGACATAACCCATATAGCCTGTTGCATAGGCGTTTGACATCCTAATCTGCGTATTGTCCGCAGTCAGTGTTGCAAGGTATGCAGGTTCTGAAATTGTGATCTCATATACATATGTGTATTCCTGCTTTGCATAGGTTGCGGTAACAATAATATTTGCAGTACCTGTCTTGATTGCTGTTGCATAAGCAACATTATTCTTTCCGGAATTTATAAGCAATGTGTCCGGATCGGAAGACTCAAAGCGGATGCTGTCATACTTCAGCTCAGTATTGTCTGTATCCAGAGCCCGGAAATGTACATAATAATTGCTGCCGGATGCCACATTATGATTGTCCTTGTAACTGGATGCACTGTAATTTGGCACTGCTTCCGAAGAGGTAAGTGTAAGGTTTGTGTTGTTTGACACACTGGCTGCCTTACATACAAAGGTGCCGCTTCCGGTCAGCACCAGATTCGGATCGCTTGCACATTTATAAGTCAGTGTAACCGTTCCGGTATCCCCCACTCCGGTCATATAAATCTTATTATCCTTTGTACGGTAACCATTTGTAATCCGTTCCGTATAAGTAATATTTCCCGGATATGCTGTCTTGACATCAATTCCGTTTGCATCAAGAATCGCGTACTCGATTGGTGTCTCTTTTCCGACGGTCACTTCTGTTGTCACAACCCTAAGGCTGACCGGTCTTCCCACGGATGCGGTAAAGTCATATGTTGACTGTCCATCGGTAACCGTATAGATTGCACCATCTTTCAGCTGATTGTAGGTGGTAAGAAATACCTGTGTTGCGTCATCGGAAAATACCGCCGACTTGATTTCCATCTTTGCGCCTGCCTGCGTCCGGATAGAAAAATCTCCTGTTTTCACAAGATTTTTGGCATTTCCGGAATATACAGCCGCTACCTTGTTTGCTGCCATCTGTGCAATTCCGGTCATGGAAGTTGCGACAGTGATAACCTTGCTGTCGGAAACCACTTTATTTCCCGCTTTTGCCTGCACGGTGATGGTATAAGTGCCTTCTTTTGCCGGGGTAAATGCACCAGTCTTTGTCATCATGTCAGAAACATCATTTCCGTTTCCGTCCACAGCGGTCCATACATTGGTGCTGACGGCATTTGCCGGAGTAATACGGAACTGGAACTGATAGGTCTGTCCCACCTGATATTTTAAGACTCCGTTATCTACAACAGAAATTGTTTTCGGCAATATTCTAATCTTGGCAGACTTAGTCCTGACCGTGCTCACGCACTTTTTCCCTTTGTAAACTTTTGCAGTTACCATCACGGTTTTATTCTTGGCATCTGCCATTCCTTTTGTACGGATTGTCAGACTGTTTACCGATGTCTTACCGCTTACGGATGTCGTTGTTTTCTTCAGCTTTGCATAACTTTTTCCGGTTCCGGAAAGACTCCATTTTACTCTCTGCCCTTTGGTAAGATTGGTTACGGTATATTTATACACCCCCTTACCGGTGCTGTTTTCATAAAGAACCGTATAATTCTTTACAAATTTTGGTTTGGCTGCCGCATCTGCCTGTACTGGAAATACGGAAATAATCATTGCCAGTGCGCACAATACAGCAATCAGTTTTTTGCTTTGCAAACGCATAATCTCTCCTCCTTATCTGATTCACTCGTTGCTTAAGGACAACGTCCTTTTGTCTTATATTAGCACACCCTCCCTCCTTTCGCAATTGTTCTGGCCGTAGGTGTTTCTTAAGATTTTTTTAATCCAGAGCGATCGCTTCTTCTTCCCGTCTCCGGAGAATATCATATTCATCCGGTTCCATCCCCAGATCCACATAAAAGATCTGCTGCGGATGCGGACAGGATTCCATCGGCTCTCCCTTTTCATCCATCAGTCCCCGCACCGTAACGGTCACATTGCGTCCGTCCGGTTTCATCACTTCGATCTGTTCTCCGACAGAAAATTTATTCTTTTGTTCCATCCGGTACATTCCCTTTTCATTTTTCGGACCGACAATTCCCAGATAGGTATATCCCTTTTCATACGTGTTGTTATCGTAAATCTGTGTCTCCTCCGAAGGTTTTCCGTAAAAAAATCCCGTGGTAAACTGGCGGTATGTGCAGCTTTTGATCTGTTCGAGATACCATGGCATATTTTCCTGATATTTTTCCGGAGATTCCAGATAATCATCAATCGCCCTGCGGTAAGTACGTGCTACCGTTGCCACATAAAGTGCGGTCTTCATACGTCCCTCAATCTTAAAACTGTCAATTCCTGCTTCCAGAAGATCCGGAATATGCTCAATCATACACAGATCTTTGGAATTGAAAATATAGGTTCCGCGCTCATTCTCATATACCGGAAAATACTCACCCGGACGCTTCTCTTCAACCACAGAATATTTCCACCGGCACGGATGTGTACATGCCCCGCGGTTGGCATCCCTTCCTGTAAAATAATTGGACAGCAGACATCTTCCAGAATAGGAAATACACATAGCGCCATGTACAAATGTCTCTATCTCCAGATCATCGGAAATGTGTTCCCGGATCTGCCGGATCTCCCGCAGGGAAAGTTCTCTTGCCGTTACCACACGGGTAGCACCGAGTTTCTCCCAGAACTGAAATGTTCCGTAATTGGTGTTGTTTGCCTGTGTACTGATATGGCGGTCAATATCCGGGCATACTTCTCCGGCGATCGTAAAGATTGCCGGATCTGCAATGATCAGAGCATCCGGCCGATCCGGCTTCATGTTCTGCAGTTCCGTAAGATATTCCCGCACACCGTCAAGATCATAATTATGTGCCAGAATATTTGCCGTCACATAAACTTTAACTCCCCGTGCATGTGCAAATGCAATTCCCTCTGCCATCTCTTCCATGGTAAAGTTTTTTGCCTTGGCTCTGAGTCCGAATGCCTCTCCCCCGATGTAGACCGCATCGGCTCCATAAATAACTGCAATTTTTAATACTTCCAGACTGCTTGCCGGAACAAGCAACTCATTCTTTCTCATCGTTTTCTACCTCTACTTTTGTACTGACTGTAATTCCATCTCCCACCGGCAGCACCGCTGTTACCAGATCTTTCCGGTGCGTTAACTCATACAAATATTCCCGCATCCGTTTGTAAATCGTCCGGTTTCTGCGGATCACCGCATAATGGGACTCAATAATGTCCCCATCCTGCAGCACATTATCCGAGACAAGTGTCCCTCCGGTTTTCAGCAGACGCAGAATATCCGGCATAAAATGAATATACTGTCCTTTTGCGGCATCCATAAAGATCAGATCAAACGGCTCGGTGAGTGTCGGAAGGATTTCCGCTGCATCCCCTTCAAGCAGTGTAATCTGCTCTTCTTTCCCTGCTCTCTTAAAATTTTCCCGGGCAATCGGGATTCGCTTTTCATAATTTTCAATCGTGACAATCTCACACGGTACCGGATCATATTCTGCCATCAGAATGGAAGAAAACCCTACCGCAGTACCGACTTCCAGAATTCTTTTTGGTTTTGTCATCGCCAGCAAAAGCTTCAAAAAGCTCTGCATCTCCTTCCGAATAATCGGAACATAGGAATCCAGAGCTTCTCGTTCGACAGCATCCAAAATTCTGGTATTTCCCGTATCCAGGGAATTGATATATGTTACCAGTCGTTCATCTACTATCATATTTATTTCTATTGTGCCTCCGTGCTTTCCACATCCTGCGTATCCGGTACCATCTGCTTTTCTGCAAAGAAACGATACCCGTAATCATAACAGGTCCTGCATAAATGAACGGTTCCATATAAAATCAGCAGGATCAGCATAATAACAAACGCAATTTTAATGAAAGTGAACAAAGCTTTATTCATAATACCCCTATACTTCCATGATAATCGGCATGATCATCGGACGTCTCTTGGTCTCTTTCCAGACGAAATCACCCAGAGCATCTTTTACTTCATTTTTGATCTTGCCCCAATCGGTAATGTTGTGATCCATACAATAATCCATGGTCTTATCGAGAACGGTTTTTGCTTCATCCATCAGACTCTCGGAATTACGTACATAGACGAAACCTCTCGATACGATATCCGGTCCTGCAAGTACCTGTCCGGATCCGTTTTCGAGTGTCATGACGACAATAATAATTCCGTCTTCTGCCAGACGCTGACGATCCCGAAGAACGATATTTCCGACATCTCCGACACCAAGTCCGTCTACCATTACATTGCCAACCGGCACATGTCCGGTCACTTCTGCACCATTCTCATCGATCTCAAGCACATCTCCAGAAGAAAGGATTTTGATATGATCACTGTCATATCCAAGCTCTTCCGCAATCTTCGCCTGTGCAATCAGATGCTTGTATTCTCCATGCACCGGAATCGCGTACAGCGGATTTACCAGAGAATAAATCAGCTTGATATCTTCCTTGCACGCATGTCCGCTGACATGTACATCTTCGAAAATCACATCTGCACCCTTGCGCATCAGTTCATTGATCACACCGGTAACCGATTTCTCATTTCCCGGAATCGGATGGGAACTGAATACAATGGTATCATTTGGCTTAATGGTAACTTTGCGGTGCATGCCGGATGCCATGCGGGACAATGCGGCCATGGACTCTCCCTGGCTTCCCGTTGTAATGATAACCGTCTTTTCATCCGGATAATTTTTCAGCTGATCCACATCAATCAGAATGTTATCCGGCAGGGAAATATATCCCAGTTCCGAAGCGATGGATACAATATTGACCATGCTTCGTCCCTCAATCGCAACTTTTCTGCCAAACTTGTCTGCAGAATTGATGATCTGCTGCACACGATCCACATTGGATGCAAATGTCGCAATAATAATTCTTGTATTTTTATGCTCGGAAAAAATGTTATCCAGCGTTTTTCCTACTGACTTTTCGGAATCTGTAAATCCCGGGCGCTCCGCATTGGTACTGTCACAAAGCAGTGCTAACACTCCTTTTTTACCGATCTCGCCGAAACGCTGCAGATCAATGGCATCTCCAAATACCGGTGTATAATCAACCTTAAAATCTCCTGTATGCAGGACAATTCCTGCCGGGGAATAAATCGCAAGTGCCGCCGCATCCTGAATACTGTGATTCGTGCGGATAAACTCTACACGGAAACATCCAAGATTGATGTGCTGTCCGTATTTGACAACTTTTCTTTTTACTTTTTTGAGCATATCATGCTCTTCGAGTTTGTGCTCGATCAGGGCATTGGTCAGTCTGGTCGAATAAATCGGCACATTGACATCTTTTAAAACATATGGGATGGCACCAATATGATCCTCATGTCCGTGCGTAATAAAAAATCCTTTGACACGATCAATATTTTCCTTTAAATAAGTGACATCCGGAATCACCAGATCCACTCCGTACATGTCATCTTCCGGGAATGCGAGACCGCAATCCACCACAATAATACTGTCTTCGTATTCAAAGGCAGTAATATTCATACCAATCTGCTCAAGACCTCCCAACGGTATAATCTTAAGCTTACTGTTATTCTGTTTTTCCTGTTTTTTCATAAATCCTCCAAATATAATATTCCGCTCTAATATAAAAGCTGTGTTTCTTCATCCGCAAGTTCAGCAAATATTTTCGCGAGTGCAGCAAACTCTGTATCATCATCTACCATCTCGTAAAATACTTCCTCATCCTGTGTCTTTATTTCTTTTAATATATATGCTTCACTGTCCCCGTTTTCATTGCCATCAGAGACAAGTAAGTATCTGATTCCATTCAGCTGTGTCTGTTCTTCCACAGCAAATTCCACCACCTCATTGGTGTCCGGATCTGTAAACTGAATTTTTTCCATTTATTTTTTC
>ERZ1034865.1321-NODE-1321-length-11138-cov-7.365154_pt1 | contig 11138 bp, 8 predicted proteins | sample MGYA00520632_ERZ1034865 | MGnify/ENA primary metagenome ERZ1034865 (study PRJEB33766, sample SAMN09781738) | gut metagenome | biome: gut microbiome | host: Homo sapiens | place: Madagascar | study: EMG produced TPA metagenomics assembly of the PRJNA485056 data...
ATGTGTTGTATCTTGGCTGCATAATTGTCCGAAAACAAATGCCTTATTCGTGAAGTTTTTTTCGCGAACGCTTAACGATAGTATTTGGGATGATGTAATTGATTATAAAAATGGATCCGTTTTAAAGGTACATCTTAAAGGAAAGCCATATTTTATATTTGGAAATTTTTCGCATTTAGAAGAGCACGGAGAGGATTCGTGGATGTCTATTAATAAATATGCGAAATATAAGGAAGATCCAAAGGGTGAAGAGGACGAACTATTTGGCAATGAAGTTTCTTATGATACAGAAAAGGATTATCATATCGTCATTCGACTGTCAGACGTGGACCACATCGAAGTGTTTAACTTTGGAGAGGGCGAAGAACAGGAAGAGAACCCGCAATAGGGTTCTCTTTTGCGTACTTCTACTCTCCTATCTTAGAATTTGCTTCCGCAATCTACACACTTCCACTGTTTTCCCAGATCAGACGATGCCAGCCCAAACAGTCCCGTAGAAAGCCAGCGATGTCCGGCGCTGATCTTCTTAGTATTGGTCAAACAAAATGTAATTGAATGAGGTACTATTATGAAAACATATATTAAAATTAAAGTAAATGAAATTAGCATCGAGTGGGACGGGAGGTGATTAAATGAGCAAAAGCTATAATCTTGATCTTTGGATCTCTACATTTGAGTTCAACTATTATGTTTCAGAATTCCATCCATTATTTCTAAAGGTATTTGAAACCATTGAAGAAAGTGGCATCGATATTGAAGACGATGGATATCTTAAAGACTTTTTTCAGTATTGCTATCATGTCGTTAAAAACCCACAATGCCTGATCCGTACACCATGGAATAGCTTTAAAGAGTTTGTAGAGGAAACTAAAAAGCTTCCCCTACATGATGATGCTAATGATTCTGAATAAATTCCATTCCAAGAGGTGTGATCTCACCTATTGAACTTGCAGCACATTTAATGGTGGATCCGGAAAACTTAAACTCAATCTGTGCCAATCCCATATTTTTGCATTGAATAAGATTATATGCGACCTCTTCGAGAGAGTATTTTTCTTTACTGAGAGAGTCTAAAAGCTCTGTGACGCCAGGTGTTCTTATGTCGATGTCATGATAACCATACTTCTCGACTTTAACAGACGTATTCTCGTTGATATATACCAGAATATCCTTTATGCAATTGTCGTTTTTTACCATACTCTTACCCTCCTGTGTATTTTGTATAAATACATCATACCACTCGTACTGTTTCTTGTGTAGTCTGAACATTCGTTCTAAAACATACTCTGCACAAACACCTTGTAAAACTTGTCATCAAGACAGATCAGAGACTTCTCACCGTTCTTCCATTCTACTGCGATCAGATATTCAGAAGTCTTTTTGCCACCAATTCCGGCAACAGCACCAACGCCGCCAAGCAAAGCCACACCTAATGCACCCTTCCAGAACGAATACTGACTTTTGTTGTTTTCGTTGATGAGGGTGTAAGAAGTTACGTAGGGTTTTTGCAACGAATATACGTCTGTAAGCAAATATGATTTATATTGTGAAATATTACTGCCTTTTCCTGAACCTTCAAGAATCACGTTTACACTTTTCATATTAATCGCCTCATAATATTGGTTTAAAATTTTATGAGCATTGATTTTATAAGTGTTTCGTAGTTATCCTTATCGATGCAGATTACAGAATCATAACCGTTTTTCCAGTTTATTGCGATTAGGTACGTCGTTTTTTTCTTTCCGTCAATACCTGCAACCGCACCAAAACCACCTAAAAAAGCTACTCCCAACGCTCCTTTTAAAAAAGAATACTCTTTTTTATCTTCTTCCGTTAATACCGTATACGATTTTACCGTTTTGGTATAGATCGTATCCATATCTAATCCACTTTTGCTATGAATACTTAAAAAATTTCCTCTTTTGATTTTGCATCCGTTATATAATCCTTGAACAACCGTATTTATTTCTGACATATTCGTCCTCGCTTTCATTTTTATATACAGTTATTATAACAAATATTCATTTCACATTCAATTACATAAACAGAAAATCTCGACTGTAATAAAAGATTTGAACGATGTCGAAGATGCGCTTAAGAATTTAACTGCAATAGGTCTTGATTCTTCACTTGTATCGGCAAAGCAATTAAAAGTTCTGGGAACCATGATCCCAAGTGGTGACACATCTTTTGTTGAAGAGTATATTGCAAAAATTCAAGAAATACGCGATGCTCAAAATCTTACTGGTATAGCTGACGATTTATTCAACTCTGAACAACTTATAGGTTATACGAACGCTCTTAAGAATCTTACTCCTGTACAGCAAGCTGCAATCCTCTCAACCCAAGGATTATCAAATGCTCAAATACAACAAGTTCTTTCAGCTAAAAAGGCAGAAGACGGTTCAGTAGCTCTTACAGCACAAGCCCAATACGAGGCTATGGCAGATGCTGGGCTTCTTACTTCTAAAAAAGCTCTTACGGCGGCGCAGATGGAACAGGTGGTTCAGACGGCTCTCGGAACAGATGCCGATGTCGCTGCTATCGCTACGAAGCTTGGTCTTAAGACTACCATTGATGCAGAAGGTAACACGATCTACAAGGTAACTGCCGCGAAGATTGCAGATGCTATTGCATCCGGAACTCTTACCAAAGAGGAAGGTCTTTTACTTGCGAGCGCGGCGGGTGTTAATACACAGCTGATTTTACAATCTAAAAGCGTTCTCCCGGCACTTATCAAAAAGTTAGGGCTTACCGCTACTGCTATTTCTACTGTCGTTAAAGAAACCGCGAAATGGCTCATAATGACTCCTGCAGGTTGGGCAACTCTCGCAGTTGGTGCTCTTGCGGGCGTAGCATTTGGTTTTAAGAAATACCAGGAAGCTGTCGAGGAAGCTCGAAAAGAGACTGAACTTGCAGCTGATCAGCACAAGGAAACTGCTGATAACCTCAACAATGCAGAGGAGAAATATAAAGAGTACGGTCAAGCTCTTAAAGATGCTGGCGATGACGAAGAAAAGATCTATGCGGCTAAGAAAAATCTTCTCGACTTACAAAATGATCTGAACGAAAAGTACGGCGATGCTTACGGTAAGATAAATCTTGTAACTGAGGCTTATGACGAACAGGCTACTGCTATCCGGAATCTCAGCCAGGCAGCCGCTAACGAATTTCTGAACGACAAAGACAATCGTAAGTCTATTGATCGCGCAGAAAAGAAAATGACTGAGAAGAAGACTTATACTCTCACACCGTATGATTTGAGTTATGGCTCTGAGTATAATGCCGAACTGCGTAAGATCGCAGAAAAATATAAAGACCAGGGTATGCAGATTTCCGACGGTTCTTTTGATGACACGTTTAATATCAAACTTGTTGATGTAGACCCGACTCAGGCATATCAGACAATTCAACAGTTCGAAACTGATGTTCGCACAAAAGCAAAAGAGCTTGGAAACGAGCATCTTTTTGATAATGTATTAAATATTTCCGGTGACGCATCGGATAAGGCGAAGGATATCATCGACAAATGGAAGTCTATTCGTGAAGAAGGTCAGATGGCTAATATAGCCGAAGATGATACTCTTACAAAGCAAATGGACGAGGCTTCTGACGCGGTCGAGAAATATAACGACGCATTATTAAAGAGTAAGAACCCTTACGAGGATGAAGACGTTAAAGCGGCTTATAATGATATTCAGAAAATTAAGGCGAGTCTACAAGACGAGGATGGAAATTGGATTGAGAACTGGCAGAAATATGGAAACATTATTGCCGACGTTTTCGATAAGGCTGACACAAAAGTATATGATTTCGCACAACAGTTAAAATCAGATAATGGTCTGAAAGAATATACTGATCAACTCAAGGGCATGTCCGATGTTGATGTAAAGGCGCTTCTTGATTCTGATGATAAGAGCATTGCGGGTCTGAAACAATCTGCGAATGAAGCAGGTATTGGTATTGAACAGTTAATCTCGGTTCTCAAACTGCTTGGGGTTATTGAAGAGACGGTCTCTACACAAGCAGAGGAAGTAACTAAGCCATTCACAAAGTCTGAGATGATCTCAAAGATTAACGGTCTCTCTGAAGGCTTCGAAGAACTCGATAAGATCATGGCGTCTATCGTGGCGAAGGATAAAGCATTTGACTTCTCTCTTCTCGATGATAAGAAATTCAATGATACTTTTAAGGGATTCACGAAGGAATACAATAACTTCGTTGATACAATTTCCAACAATCCAAAGGACATTAAGGCATGTCAGAGTGCATTTAATGATCTCGTGACCGTATGGGTCAATTCCTCCGGTGTTTTAGATGGGGTAAGTGAGGATACCGCCGGATTAACTGCGGCGATGCTTTCTAATATGGGTGTCGCAAATGCGGAAGAAGTTGTTCTGAACGCACTTGCCCGTAAACATGCGGAAGCTGCCGCAGAGAAATATTACAATGCAAACGCATCGAAGCAATTAGAAGGAGCTACCATTGATGAATATGTGGAAATCCTCAATGAAGCGGATGTATCCGATGCGTGTAGGAAAGCACTGGCTCAATTGGAGCTTGCTAAAATCGCTGTCAATAAAACGAAGATCAATACCGTAGACGATATTAAGTCAATTATCGCATTGGCGAATGCTGCGGGTGCAGGAGCGGCAAATATTGCAAAGCTTAAGACGATAGCGACCACCGTTGATCAAGTTAGTAAGACATTAAAGACCAGTATCAGCAATCCGATGAACCTTGCTTTGTATAAGGGGAATCCTAATCTTCAAGAGCAGGTGAAAAAAGGGCTTGAGGAAGTCGGTAAAGTAATCAATGAGGTACAGAACAGCACCTTTGATTATGGATTTGAAAAGCTGAATGCGGAAGATTTCATCTATCAAGGTGGAAATGACACGGCAAATCGTCTTAATTCTGATGCCAAGTCCGGTAAGGGCAAATCCGAAAAAGATGATAAAAAGTTTGACTGGATCAAAGTTAAGATCGACAAGGTGCGTGAGTCCTATGAAAATCTGATGGATGTAGTAAACGACTCCGACAGCGCTTACTCCACTCAGCTCAACTTCCTTGATGCGGCAATCGACCGTCAGAAAGAGTTAATTGAGACAGAAAAACTCGGTATTGCAGGTTATCAGAAGGAATGGGAAGAAACTTCTTCTAAGATTTCAGATGACATCAAAAATCAGATCATGAATGGTGATGATGTTGTCTCTACTTATGATGGTGACAAGGACGAAAAGCTCATCAAACTGATTGAAGCGGCTCAGACTGCATGGAATACTCTTGATGACGCACAAAAGCAGTACATCACAGACCAGAAGACTCTTGAAGACAACGAGAAGTCCCGCTATACCAAATCTATTGAGTGGAAACAGTCCGAGATTGATGATCTTAAGGAAAAAGCTGATATCGAGCAGACTTCCTATGAGAAGAACATTCAACTCATGGACGAGGCTGTCAAGAAATCCGAGGAGCTTGTAGCAACCGAAAAGCAACACGCCGAAGAGACTAAAAAAGCTTGGGAAAAGGTTCGTGACCAGTTAAAGCCGGAAGATGTCGCAGGAATTCTTAGCGGCAATGCCAACTTTGAGCAGTATGCGGAGTCCGATCCGGAATATTACAAGCTGATGCAGGAAGGTTCTAAGCTTTATAGTGAGTATGACAATTCTGCAAAGAAAGCGCGTGAAGACGAGTTAAAACTTGAAGAAACTCGCAAACAGGCTTACGAAAAAGGCATTGAATATATCCAGAAGCAGCGTGATGCGATTTCCGGTTTGAATGATAAGGTTCAGGCAGAAATGGATCTTGTTGAACAGTTGGGCGGTATCACCACAGAAGGTATGTATCGTGAACTGATCGACAACAGCAAGGACATGATGGAACTATACGAGTCTGAGGTTGATAAAATCAAAGGTCGTATGGAAGAGGTGAATCCAAACTCTTCTGAATATTATGAGCTTCTAAGCAATCTTCAGTCCTGCGAGACCTCCTTAATCGAATGCCAGAAGAATCAAGCAGAATGGAATGAAGCTATCATTCGTCTGCCGATTGAGCGTATTCAGAAGTACCTTAATGAGCTTGCGAACATCAAGCAGGATCTCAATAACTACCTTAGTCAGAAATCTTCCGTTGGTATTGCAACGAATAAAGAACAGTATCAGCAGCTCATTAGTATTGACCAGGCACAGATCGACAAGTATACCGAACAGCAGAAGAAGCTTCAGAACCTTCTCAAGAATTATAAATATGGTTCTGAGAAGTTCAATGAGACTTCCAGTGAGATTCAAGAAATCGACAATGCCATCTCCGACCTTATTGTAGAGATGCAGGACTACAACTATCAGATTGCCCGTATTCCGGTTGATAATCTGCAAAAGGTTGTGGACACTCTGGATAAGGCCCAGACATCCATTGAGAATCTGACAGCACAGCAGGATGCCCGTGGAATTGATACAACTATTGATCAGTATCAGACCATGATTGATCTTGCATCGAAACGGATCGAAGTATTATCAACTCAGCGTCAGATGCTTGTACAGTTACAGTCACAGTTTGAGAAGGGTTCCGACCGCTATACAGAAATTGGCAGTGAGATTCAGGACATCGACAATACAATTTCCGGATTGATTGTAAATCAGTATGAGTGGAATAAGGCGATGCTCCAGATTCCAATTGATAAACTTAGTAATGTCAATGATGAACTGTCAGCATATTCCAGTATTCTCTCTGACGTTCTGTCTGAGTACGATTCCGCGCTGTCTGGTGTGACTGGAACCATTGACGAACAGATCGACAAGATTAACGAGTTAAGAGATGCAACTGAGAAAGAATACGAAGAAAAGATCAAGCCATTACAGAACGAACTCGATCTACTGGAAAAGACCAACGAGGCTCGTTCCGTTCAGATCGCATTAGAGAACGCCCAGTATGAACTTGACAAAGCTCGTAACCAGAAAAAGACACAGGTAGAAAATAACTGCCTACTATTGCAGTAATGTAATATATGCAAGTAGCTATAACGGTTAAAATGCGATGGGACGCACAAGACCGTGGAAAGACTAATTTAAGATTATATAATTGAAGATAATATCAAGCCATAGTATACTAAACATATCATCTGATATGGAGGTATTGTTATGAGCTTGATTATGGGGATATTAGATAAAGATTTTTGTATTTTATGCTCAGACAGTCGATTAAATAAATTCGATGGCACAAAAGATTTTATACAAAAAGTATCAAATTTTAGAAAGGATTTAATATATGCAATTGGCGGTGATGCGGCGATAATGATGAATATGGTAAATGAAATAAGTATGACCTTAGATATGAATATTATTTCCTTCTATGATCTTTATATTGCATTAGGTGAGAAATTTCAAAAATATGCCGCAGACCCTACGACTCCAAATATATCAATTTGCATTGGTGGATATATGAATGAGAAATTTATGATGGCAGATTTTCTTATATTGAATTCTGAATTTTCAACCAATTTTTATGACGGAACTAATATCCCACAAAGAAGATTGTATGGTAATACAGAATTACATATAGGATCGATTAAGAAGTATTTCTCCAAAAAAGAAATGACGGTAGAAGAAATTTTAGAAGGGTTCCAGAACGTATTGAATGATGGAGCTTTAATTGATAATGCAATCGATACAAATTGTCAATATGCATATATAGCAAATGCCAAAAATGACATATCAAATTAACAATAATACATTTTATGATGAAGAAACTGGGTTTACATTTATAAACCTCCCTCAAATCTCTTATTCGAAGGAAATAATAAATAAATACTACAAAACAGGCAATGGGAAGTTAGTCCCCAAATCTTGTATTCATCTTGAGGACGGGAAAATTATCCCGCCTTTATCTACTTTGTAAATCTTAAATTAGAATCCGTAGAGACTGTAATACCTGCATAGGTAACTATGTGGGTTTCGCTACTCTCCTATTTATAGGATGAAGATACAGTCCGAACTCACACAATAATCCCAAACAAATGAAATGTGAGAGTATGCCAGAAATGACATACCGCCATAGAAATATGGTCAGTACCGTGCTAACGGGAAAGTAACAGATTTTGAGTTAGAAATGGCCAGCTTACATACGAGAATGATCCGGACGAAATCAGAGACAAACAGCAAGCTTTACAGGACGCTGAATACAACAAGGCAAAGTATGATCTCCAAAAGCAGATAGATTCCCTTGAGGAAGAACGTGATGCTCTTCTGGAAAGCTACGACAATCAGCTTGACTCCTTAAATAAAATTAAGGATAAATGGTCCGAGATCACGGATCAGATTCAGCTTGCGGCTGATAAAGCGAAGGCCGAAAATCTCTTCGGTGCGGGTTGGGAGGATAAAGTTCTTTCCGGCAACGACGATGACCTTTATAACATGTTCAAGAACCTCTACACGGCAACATCCGAGCAGAAGGATAAAGTAGATGAGCAGATTTCCAGCAATGAACGTATTGCGGATATGATGCAGATCTACGCCGACAGATTCCAGAGCGGAGCCATGACATATGATCAGGCTATGGCGGGAATTAACAGTCTTGCAACTTCTATGAAGGACGGCTATTCTGCACTGGAAAATCTCGGTGATCTTATGAAAGCTGATAATATTGCCGACCTTGGCAGTATTGCAAGTTCTGCAACGAATAAGATTTCTGAAAGTCTTGCCGACCTATCTTCTATCATGGAACGTGTGAAGAACAACTATTCCACAATGGATCCGGCAACGTGGGAAGAAGTCAAGCATGATGTTAAGGAACAGGCAAAGGCATCTGAGAGTCTTTCTGCGTCTATGAACGAGTTCAACCAGTATCTTGGTACATTTAAAGAGAACACCGAAGCGATCAATAAATATACCAAAACTTGGGACGAGATGCGCGACGATCTGCAATCTCAGCTTGAGTCCTTGAAGAAAGCGGCTGAAGCTCTTGAAAAGATGTCAAGCAGCAGTTCTTCTGGCAGAAAACATAGTAGTTCCGGTGGAAGCAGTTCAAGTGGTGGATCGTCCTCTGATAGAACTGGCGTTTATTATGGTGGTCATAAGGTTTATGAGTCCGACAGTAAGGGCAATTATTATACAGAAAGCAAAGACAGTAGCGGTAAGGGTACTGGCAGGTATGATAATAAAGTAAGCGCATCTGAGAAAGACAAAGAGTGGAAGAATTACACGAAAAAGCATGACGGTATTGCGTCTGGTCTTGTCGGCAATAATAAAACAATGTCTGACAACGAGCGGGAATCCCGCTTCAAGAAACTTGGAATGCGTGAGTTGGACACGAATGAGATATGGGTAAAAGCCCTCCGTGATGAAGTAGTTCTCACAAAGGGACAGCAGGAAACCCTACTGAAGAACTTCGATGCTTCCATGAATGTTGGTATCAGAACCGGTGCTGCGATTGGTATGCCAACGGTACAGCCGAGTAAACAGGTGATGAACGATGTCGTAAATGTGGAAATCGGTGATATTCATGTTCATGATGTCGGTGATGTGAATGGTTTTGCAAAAGCAGTTAAGACGCAGATCAAGCCAATCATGACACAGACATTCTCAAGAAGATAATTGTTGGGAGTCGCGAGGTAATACTTGCGGCTCCTATTTTGAGGTAGAAATGGATTATACAGCTATTATTAAAGAACTATGTGATGCAATTTATAATAATATACAAAGAATGGCGGAAAAATTCAAATTTGACCGTACTTTTGATGCAGTTGTAAAGGAAGTTAGATCAAAAAGTAAATGTGTTGTTAATTACATGGGAAGAAATTTTACAGTAGACTACTCTTCTATTGTAAAAGTTGGAGATCGTGTTAAAATATGTGCTCCAAAGAATGATTGGAATCAGCTATATGTAGTTTTCAACAAGACTGCACCAACAATGCAGACAAAGAATGCTTCTGGCAGTTTTTACTTCAATGAGGAAGAAAAAAAGTGTTGTCTTTTATGGCACGGAAACAATGAAGACTGGAAATTGACAGCAGATGAAACAGGGCTTTCATTGGATAAAATTGTGTCTGGTAGAGCCACAAATGTATGGAAAAAATGATAAAACGAAAGGGTGTGATGATATTTGGAAGCGTCTATTTATAAAATATTGCCATTTGACGCAGAAGTCGGAACGACAGTTAAATTCTATTGGACCGGAAGCCAGGTTTTTTACAATAGATGTGTTGTAAAAGATGTCGATACCGGTACGACAATATATGATAAAAAGATCGAGGATTTTAAGCTTCAGCATGTAATTGGAACGGATAGCGGGCTTGAAAACGGAAAGACTTATAATGTATTTTTAACTGTATTTGACGCAGACGGAAATGAGTCTGATATGCAGACTATCGGAATGCAGTGTCTTTGTCTTAAAACACCAGTGTTTGGGTTTTCAAATCTTACTCAAAACGCGACTCTTGAAGTCACTGCATATAAGTTCCAGTTAAAATATAGCCAAGAAAATGGAGAACTTTTAGACTCGTGGTCGATCTCTGTATACGATAAAAATCGCACTCTTTTAGCAACCTCCGGAATTCAATACAATCCTGATAACACAAGTGATTTGGCATATAAATTTTCCGGATTCTCAAACGATGATGAATATTACGCCATCGGAGAAGGAACAACTATAAATGGAATGCCGCTTAAAACTGAAGAAATTCATTTTTCTATTAGTTATAGTACATTCTCTGTGTTTTCACTACTTGAACCGCTAAACATGCCTAAAATCGGAGCGATTCAGCTTCGCTCAAATATTGTATCCTCAGAAGGACACATTACTAAGAATGCGGCTTTTATCGATGGTGAGTTTATTGATCTTAGAGACGATGTGATGACATACAGTGAGGGATTTGCTTTTAAGGGAAATTTCTCATTTGTTTCTCTTTTTTATGGAATGAAACCAAATAAAGATTTGATTGTTTTCTATGGTGAAGATCCTGCAAAATATACTGCAACGCTTCGATATGAAGAAAGAACTGTCGAGTCTGGTCAGCGAAAAGGACTTATTACTTTGGAAATATGGAGCTATGGTTATGGAACCTATTTAGCATCTAATTATATAGAATTACCTGGCGAGACTGGTGAAGTCGGTGTTTGTATAGTTAGAAATAACATGCAGTATTC
>ERZ1034865.1322-NODE-1322-length-11130-cov-6.425734_pt1 | contig 11130 bp, 7 predicted proteins | sample MGYA00520632_ERZ1034865 | MGnify/ENA primary metagenome ERZ1034865 (study PRJEB33766, sample SAMN09781738) | gut metagenome | biome: gut microbiome | host: Homo sapiens | place: Madagascar | study: EMG produced TPA metagenomics assembly of the PRJNA485056 data...
TTCACGCCCTAGGAAAGCACCACAGAATCTGCGACACTACGCCAGTTAAAACTCCGGTTATTTAAACAAATTTTTGAAGAACTCCCCAATCGCACTAAAGATATTTCCAAAGAAGTTACCAATAGATGCAATGATTCCGGAAGAACTTCCTCCATTTTTAAAGGAATTGTAGAGAGAGGCTGCGTAATCCACCAGTCCACTTAAATCAATTCCAAGAGAAGTAATTTTCAAAAGAAGATCAACGATTTTCTGTCTCTCATCATCAGATAAAGTGACGCCATATTTATCACAGGCTTCATCAATTGCTTCGTTGATACTCTTCTCGTCAGTCAGTCCTTTTTCTGCGATCAGTGACTTGATGTAAGCAATAAACTCCTCCACTTCCTGATCGGTCAGACCCTGAATGGAAGCTTCCAGTTCTCCGGTGACAACAAGTTCATTTAACGCTGCATCTACAACGTTATCCTGTACTGCTTCCCCGGTCATTGCCTCATATGCCTCAAAGATTCCAACCAGTGCAGCGGTTCCGGAAATTGGCTTAGGACCTGCAACGATGATATCTGCATCTTTAATTCCAGCAGTTGTCAGCGCATTTTTGTACATACCAACGGTACAGTATGTGATATTGTTCGTAGAAATGTTTAATCCATTTCCTTTTTTACGTTTTACGATCACGACAGAAGACCATGACTTGCTTCCAATTTTGGAAGAATCCACATAGGAATCCAGATACTGATGCTCCTGTGCATTTGTAACGTAAGTCACGTTATAATTTGCCAGATTGGCAGGATCGATTCCCATAAGGGATAATACGGTATTTTTCTGGTCATCGGACAAATCCGCGCCGAGTGCAAGATAAGGTTTATCATCTTTCTTAATCTCAACATTATCGTTATTCTCATCCACAATGACATCTCCAGTCACATTTTCTGTGGATTTTTTATCATCTTCTACCGTTACCCCACCTGTAACATTATCGGTTGTGCCACTGGTGGAAGTATTTGTGCTGTCAGAATTTGTTGTTGTACTGCTCTGCGAATCTGAAGCAGCATTATTGGTTGTATTGCTCTGTGAATCTGAACCTGTACTGTTCTGTGTATCTGAACTTGTGTTGCTCTTTGAATCTGAAGCTGTGCTGTTTTGTGTATCCGATCCTGTATTTCCAGTCGATCCAGCATTGGTATCTGCACCTGTTGCACTGCTGTCATTCTGCGTTGCTGCATTATTCTCTGACTGTGTTGTCTGGGAATCACCGGATGTGGCATTGCTCTCTTCCTGCCCGGTGGAGTTCTGCGCAGAAGCATCTGCTGCAAATGATGTTACATGTGTTGGTATCATCATCACTGCAGCTAAAATAATTGCTGCAATTCTCTTTGTCATTCTCTTTCTCTTCACTTTTTCTTCCCTCTCTTTTTATTGCGGATCGCAGTATTTGCTCATATGAAAACCATCATTTCCACATAATAAAAATCTGCTTTGAGATTCCCCAAAACAGATTTTTATTTTACTACATCTCACTATAAATCACAAGTTAACATAATATGTTTATAAAAAATTAAGAAACCTATATACTTTTTCCTCATCATTTCGTAATACCCTATAGGAAAAATTATCTGTATCCATATTTTTACGTATCGATCCGCACTCTCATCCATGCAAGAAGATCTGCATACACTTTATCGCGGTCTGTCTCATTTAAGATTTCATGTCTGTCATTTTCGTAGAGCTTATATGTAATATCCAGAGAACCTGCCTCTTTGAAGAGATCATACACTTTTTTCACACCGACACCGTTATCTCCCACCGGATCATCCTGACCGGATACAATAAAAATTGGAAGCTTGTTTGGCACTTTCTTCACATTTTCCAACTGATTATCGTAGAGAACTGCTTCCATCAGCCCCAGATAGCCGTTTAATGTAAATTTGAACGTACACCGCGGTTCGCTATAATAAAATTTTACAATATCCTCATCTTTTGTAAGCCAGCTGTTGGAAAGTGTTTTTCCGGAAAGATCATATTTCTTATATGGTCCGCCAAACGACAGCGATTCTACCAGTTTGCTTCTGTGATGCCAGCCAAAAATTTTTGCAAGGAATCTGCATACATTGATTCCGAGTCTGGTCATACTGTCCGGCACACAACCGGTTCCCATAATGATCGCCCCTCTTAAATCATCATTGTAAACGGTGAGGTATTTCCGAAGCATATAAGATCCCATACTGTGTCCCATCATAAAATAAGGAACACCCGGATTTTCTTTCTGTACCATTGTGCGCAGTGTATGCATGTCTGCGATCACCGTGTCACTCGGATTTTCCGCAAAATATCCCCAGTCCTCTCTGGACGCAACGGAATCCCCATGTCCTAAATGGTCATGTCCCACCACCATGAAAGCATTCTTAGTTAAAAAATCAGCAAATGGTCTGTAACGCTCCACAAATTCGATCATGCCATGTGTGATCTGTAAAATTGCCTCATACTTTCCATCTTCCGGAATCCATTTGACTGCATGGATGGTTGTTTTGCCATCCGCTGATAAAAATGTAAACTTCTCCCCTTTTGCCATACTTTTCCCCTCTCTTTTCCATGATTATAAATTAGATATATTTTAAAACCTGTGGCTTCTTTATTCTGTCTGGACGAAACGATGGACTTCCTCCACATTGCGTTCTAATTCATCCGCACATTCTTTGTGCTCTTTCCACTCCTGGCGCAGTGTTTCCGCTTTGGATAACACTCTGCTCTGCACTTCGAAAAATTCATTTTCACCCTGACAGAGACTTTCTAATATTTCTTCAATATTTGTTTCTTCTTCCACATTTTCATGATCCGTTTCCACTGCCTCTGTGTCCCTGCTTTCCAGAAGTTTTACCATGGCGCTGTTATTTTCTTTTAAAAGATCATTTAACAACTGGATCTGTTTCTCTGCCGCTGTGGCAGTTTCCTCTAAACCGCTGATTTTCGCAAGCACATCCGCAACCGCCGAAGTATACTGCTCTGCGTTCACACGCACTTCCTCTGCCGCTGTCACAAATTTTCTTCCGTCTTCTCCCATGCGTCCTGCCTCGATTGCTGCGCCGAGTGCCAGAACTCCCATATTCTGTGAAATATCTGCCAGTTTCTGTAACGCCTCTTCAACAGACTCTCTCTCCTGACAATATGCCTCATAAAATGATGCAATCTCCTTCATTGGTGTTGTGACATGCTTGTTCTGCTCTACAACTCTGGCTATTTCCCCGTGTTCATCCTTCATCTGACGGCAGAGTGCTTCTTTTTCCTGCTGCAATCTGATATTCTGTTCATTCTTTTTTGCAAGCTGCTGTTTCAACAGTACGGTCTGTCCTGAATTCGCCTCTGAACACTCCTTTAACAGTTCCAATTCCTCTGAAACCGCCGTGATTGTCTCATCCAGTTCCGTTTTTGAGATCGTCATCTGCACCACTGTCTCTTCTGCGCTGTCTTTTGCTTTTGTAATATTAGAAATCCGCTCCTGCAGACGGTTCTGTTTTTCCTGTAATGCCAGAAGTTCCTCTTCCAGTTCTTTTGCTTTCTTTCCACCAAACATATGCCATCCTCCAGTTTTACTGATAATTTCGAATGATAACCTGTACGCTTTCCACTCCATTATACTCGTTAATCTCCGGATAGTACACAATCATTATCCTCAATTTGTTTATCTGTCCGCGAAAAGCTTTTTCCACTTCCGCACTTCCATACTTTTCCGCATAATATGCTTTAAACGCCTCAATATCGCCAAAATAGACTGCCGTCACTGCCTCACCGGCGGCTGTCAGCAGGTTCAGCCGCAACACATTCTGATTTTTCCCGACCACAAAAGCCCTTGTGATACTCAGATTTTTATCGGCAAACTGCGGCTTGATATTGGCTTTTCCAAAAGGCTCCAACACTGCAAATTCCCGGATAAGACCGGCATCTGCATACGCTGCGGGCATCGGAATATCAATTTTGATCTTCGGGATCAGGTCATCCTCCGTGAGTTCTGCACAGGCATTGATTTTTTCACGGAACTTATCCACGTTTTCTTCCGGGAGAGATAATCCTGCCGCCATCGGGTGTCCTCCGAATTTGTCTAAAAGCTCCCGGCACTTACATAGTTCCTCATACATGGAATACTCCTCAATGGAACGCCCGGAGCCTTTCACGCCCTCCTCTGCCTTCGTCAGCACAAATACCGGCTTATGATAGGCCTCCCGGATACGTCCTGCAATGATTCCTGCAAGACTTTCGTGCACCTTTGGCAGATAAATGACAAGGACTTTATCCGACATGTAATGTTCCTCAACCACACGTTTTGCCTCCTCAACGCCATCTGCTGTCATATCTTTGCGCTGCTGGTTTAACTCCACAAGCTCCCTTGCCGTTTTTGCTGCGTCTTCCTCTCCCTGTAAAAAAAGAGACAATGACAGCTTTGCCGTATCAAGTCTGCCGCTCGCATTGATGCACGGTCCCAATACAAAACCAAAATGATATGCATTGACCTGTTCCGGTTCTAAATGATTCTGAAAGATCAGGGCGCGCATCCCCGGATTTTTTGTGCGGTGAATGCGGTTTAATCCCTCTTTCACCAAAATGCGGTTTTCGTCTGTCAGATCCATGACATCGCCAACGGTTGCAAATGCGACATTTTCCAGAAATTCATAGGTTTCTTCCAGGGCAAAACCCATTTTTTCATACAATACCTGCAGCACTTTCCATGCGACTGCTGCTCCACATAACTCTTTAAAAGGATACGCACATTCCCGCTGCTTTGGATTCACGATTGCATCTGCGTTGCTGCGAAGAAACTGTTTTTCCCCATTTTCCTCTGTATAGGGAATCTCGTGGTGATCGGTCACAAGCACGGTCATCCCAAGTTCTTTGGCATGCGCAATCTCTGAGATTGCAGCAATTCCGTTATCGCACGTAAGAATGGTATCCATTCCGTCTCTTTTTGCCTGATCGATCAGATTCTCATTGATTCCATAGCCATCCTTCATACGATCCGGAATCTGCGTGGAAACATTTCCACCACAGTGTTGGATTCCCCGGTATAAAATATAGGTTGACATAACTCCATCTATGTCATAATCGCCGATAATACGGACCGGCTTTTGTTCTTCTATTTTAACTTTTAAAATATCTGTCAAACGATCTGCATCTTTCAATAAATGTGGATCGTATAAATCCTTTAAACTTCCATTCAGATATCTTTCAAATGCCGCCTCCCCGATCACCTCACGGTTTCGGATAAGACGCGCTGTGACAGGGCTGATCCCGAACTCTTTTCCTAGCTTTTCAAAATCAGCCCCCTTGTTGATTACAAACCATTTTTCCATGTAACACCTGCTGCCTGTTTTTTCTTATGAATTTATCTTTTAATAATGCACTTCCATGAGCATCAGTCCACACGCCGGTGCTGTATACCCGGCATTTTCCCGGTTTTTGCTCTCTAAAATGTGTGGCATTTCCTCCGGCGATCTTCTGCCATCCCCAACCTCGATCAATGTTCCGGTCAGAATACGCACCATATTTTGTAAAAATCCATTTCCCCGGTAATCAATCCACAGATTATTGCCCTTCTTCGTAAAATTAATCTCGTAAATTGTGCGGACTGCCGTTTTTTTCATTTTCTTATTTCCGCAAAATGAAGTAAAATCATGTGTTCCGATCAGATAGGAAGCGGCTTCTTTCATGCGCTCCACATCAAGTGTTTTCTCATACTGGTACTCATATTTCCGCTCGAAAACATCCGAGATCTCTCCCATATGGATGTGATAGCGGTAGGTCTTTTTCTTTGCGGCGTAACGACTGTGAAAACGCTCGTCCACCTGCTCAACCGCAATAACGGCAATGTCATCCGGCAGATAATGATTCAAATAGGACAGGATCTTTCCCTCCGTAAAATGCTCCTCAATATGAAAATTTGCCACCTGACCTTTGGCATGCACGCCCGCATCCGTTCTCCCCGAACCGATGACTTCCACCGCGTGTCCTGCCATCTGTCCCAGCACTGCTTCTATTTTTCCCTGAATGGTCAGACCTGTGCTGTTCTGCCCCTGCCAGCCCTTGTATCTTGTTCCGTCATACTGGATTGTGATTCTATAGTTGTTCATACTTTTTATCCCTGCTTTACTGCAATTTAAACTGTCTTTTAGTTTAACACATTTTCCACTCAAATCCTAGTCTGCGATCTGTCCTGAAACGTTTTTGTGCCGGGGAACTGAAAAATACCAATCCCCCGGCACATTTACTCTGCATTTTATACCAGTTCTGCAATTCTTGTCACCGCAACATAGATTTCTGAAATTTTATACCAGGTACGATAATCTACCACTCCCGTCACAGGCAATCCAAAAATAGACTGGAATTTTTCTACTGCTGCCCTCGTTGCTTCTCCGTAAATCCCATCCGGTGTGATTGTCGGGATTGCCGGATAGGCCTGTGAGATTCTCGCTAACTGTTCCTGGATCTGCCGGACCTTATCTCCGGCAGCGCCCACTTCCAGATTATACCGCGGCCAGGATGCCGGGATACCGGAAATCTCCTCCGCTGTATTGATAAACATATTATCACCATAATAATAACGGAGAATTTCTATCGTTTCGTAGTTCTGATCCCCAAGATATTTGCTTCCCCACTGACTCAGCCAGTTGCTGCACGTCACGCGCTGTCCGTCACAATACTGTGTCAGGATTGGCTGTCTCACATTCGGTCTGGAAAGATAATTCTGAAACATTTCATCTACCACATCCGAGATACTCTGAAAAATATTTCTTCCATAGACGAATTTCTGGTCAAAAGCAGTGGATGTCGTGATGGTGAAGTTATAACCTTTATTCCGGTACCATTCCGTGTAAACCCTGTTTAATGTAAAAGACATGATTGCAAGGATATTGGCACGCAGCGTGCTGTCCGGCCACGTGCTATATATCTCGCTGGATGCCACATTTTTGATGTAATCACGGTAACGCACATAATAATTTGCCGCGTTGTTATCCGAAGGAGGTCCGTCGTGAACGACGACAAACTCCGGGATCACCACTTTGCTCAACACGATCTCCCCGGATTCTGAGACAGGCTTGATCTCGGACTCTGCTATTTTCGGCGGAAAATCTCCAAACAGCGTATTCACCGGAATCACAATGGAATCTATCTGGGTTTCCTCTTCATTTTCTTCCGCCATTCGCACCTGTTGCAATGCGAGCTGCTCTGAAAAAACCTGAACGCCCGAAATACTGACGGGACGATATCCCGGTGCGGTAACTTTAACCGTATATTGGGCAAACGGCTGATTTTCGGAGGGTTCCATCGAGTATTCAAGCGGAGGCGCATCAAGCGTAAGTTTCTCCGACATTCCCGAATCATCTGCGCTTACCTCCTCCACTGTGGAATCCGGCTCGCCCGAATAGGAAATGGTGATTCTTGCTCCCTCGATCGGCCGTCTGGTCCGGTTGGTAAGTACTTCTACTTTGAGGCTTCCTTTATCTACAGCCTCTGTCTGGGCATATTTGATATCTGGCATGAACAACCTCTTCATACATTTCCTTATATTATATGCTCAGACATGCAATCCTGTTCTGCTTCCTGTGCAAAACATTCGATTTCCCAACTTCTCAATTTTTATTTCCGTTCTTTATCCAAATCCCCCAAAACTTAATTCTTACTCTACCGTAACTACCTTCGCCAGATTTCTTGGCTTATCAACATCAAATCCCTTATCGGATGACACGTAATATGCTAAAAGCTGTAATGCAACCGATGCAGGTAAAACCATAAATTCATCCTGCATATCCGGAAGCCTGATCACCTGATATTCGGTATCAAGATCTCCGGAAAGTGCCTCTTTGATAAATAATACAATATCTGCACCTCTGGATTTTACTTCCTTAATATTGGAAAGCTCTTTCGACATGAGTTTTTCCTGCGTTACAGTTGCTACAACCGGTGTATTGGTCGTGATCAGTGCGATCGGTCCGTGTTTTAATTCGCCGGAGGCATAAGCCTCAGAGTGAATATAAGAAACCTCTTTCAGTTTCAATGATCCTTCCAGTAAAATAGAGTAATCCAGTCCGCGTCCGATCATAAACAGATCCTTTGCTTCCAGAATCTTCTTTGCGATCACATGGATGTCACGTCTTTTCTCCAATACTTTCTGCATCACTTCCGGAACACGCTCTAATTCTGCGATAAAGCTCTTTGTCTGCTCCTCTGTGTAGACACCTCGCAATAATGCCATTTTTGCAACCACAAGATAAAATACGGAAAGCTGTGTTGTGTAAGCTTTTGTACTTGCCACTGCAATTTCAGGTCCTGCTGCGGTGTATAACACATAATCACTTTCTCTTGCAATGGAAGAACCTTTTACGTTGATAACGGATAAACATTTTGCGCCCTGTCTCTTCGCATATTTTAATGCTTCCAAGGTATCAATTGTCTCACCAGACTGTGATACTGCGATCACCAATGTTTTCTCATCAATGACCGGATCGGAATACATAAACTCTGATGCAAGTTCTACGTCCATCTGCACATGAACGATAGATTTTACCAGAGCCTGTGCCACAAGTCCCGCATGCATGGCTGTTCCGCATGCTACCACACAAATTCTGTCACAGTCTGTAAAAAGAGAATCCGGCACACCATCCGCGGTAAAATCAGGCAGACCGTTCACGATACGGTCTTTGATCGTATTCTTGATTGCTTCCGGCTGCTCCATAATCTCTTTTTCCATATAAAATGGATAACCATTCTTTCCCGCGCTGTTCAACTCCCAGTCAACGGACAAAAATTCCGGTTCTACCACATTATCATTTAAATCCGTAAGTACCACATGATCTTTGTGCAACTCTAAAATGTGATATTCCGGTACAACAAAGTATTCATTTGTAAAACGGCAGAGTGCAGTCAGATCTGATGCAAGCATTGCTCCCTCTTTGCATATGGTTGCAACGATCGGGCTGACATTCCGGATCGAGTAGATCACATCCGGCTGATCTTCAAACAGGATCACAAGCGCAAAGGTACCCTTTAATTTGCTCACTGTTTTTTTGATCGCTTCCTTTGGATCTCCCTTGTAATAATGATTTAATAATGCAGCCGCAACTTCACTATCTGTTTCAGAATGAAGGATTTCCTGCAAATCGTAATCGGCGATCAGCTCACGATAGTTTTCGATGATCCCGTTATGAACCAGAGTCACTTTTCCCTGCTGATGCGGATGTGCATTCTGGTCTGTAACTCCACCGTGAGTTGCCCATCTTGTATGTCCGATACCGCAGGCAGACAAAATCTTCTTCGAATCACAAATTGCTCTTAAATCACTTACTCTTCCGGCACATTTATAAACATTTGTCACATGGGAAGTTTCGTCTTTCACTGCGATACCCGCACTGTCATATCCACGATACTCTAATAATTCCAACGCATCTAATAAAACATCTTTTACGTTTTCACTGCCTGTATAACCTATAATTCCACACATATTAAATTTCCTCTTCTTTTCTATTTAAAATTTAAGTCATATTCGAATTCAATTGTCCCATTATACCGTATTTGTTTTGCAGTCACCTGCATATTTGCCGGCATATCTCGCACTGGGAGGTACGAAAGGGCGTCCGCCGAATTTTCGATAACCCTTTTCCTCGTTAACCTGTGTATGGTCGTCCTCACAGGTACATGGCGCTAGAAGAGAAACCTAAATGTCTGCAATCAGTCACAGACAGGATTGCATATCTGAAAATATAAACCTTATTCGATTATCAATGTGCTATATATATTGTAAATGCCTTCATAAATGCTGCTACATCTATGAAGGCATCTATAACATGATTACTATACTATGATATGCGAAAAATGTCCAGAAGTTATTTTACTTCTACTGTCCATCCATATTTATCCGGGATTCTTCCCCACTGGATGCCGGTTAAGGTATCATATAATTTCTGTGTCAGTTCTCCAATCTCAAAGTTGTTGACTGTCACAACATCATCTTTGTAACGGAGTTCTCCAACTGGTGAGATAACGGCTGCTGTACCTGTACCGAATACCTCTTCCAATGTACCGTCATGTCCGGCTTTCATCAGATCATCTACGGAAAGTCTTGTCTCATTTACTTTGTAGCCCCAGTCACGAAGCAGATGGATCATGGAATCTCTTGTAACACCCGGAAGAACGGTTCCTTCGATTGGTGCTGTGTAGATTTCACCGGCAATCTTGAACATGATGTTCATGGTTCCGACTTCCTCTACATATTTACGATGCTCACCATCTAACCAGAGAACCTGTGCATAACCAAGTTTTTCTGCCTTCACCTGTCCTAAAATAGAACCTGCGTAGTTACCACCACATTTTGTAAAGCCTGTACCACCTTTTACAGCACGGACAAGTTCATCCTCAACCAGAATCTTAACCGGATTAAGACCTGCTGCATAGTAAGCACCTACCGGACAACAGATAATCATAAACTTGTATGCGTTTGCCATATGTACGCCGAGTGCTGCTTCTGTTGCAAACATAAATGGTCTGATATAAAGGGAAGTGTTTGGTTCAGAAGGAACCCAGTCAGCTTCCACTTTTACAAGTGCTTCCACTGCTTCGACAAACATATCAACCGGGAATTCCGGCATGCAAAGTCTTGCGTTGGAATTGATCATTCTCTTTGCGTTCATCTCTGGACGGAACAGCTGGATTTTTCCTTCTGCTGTACGGTATGCTTTCATACCTTCAAATGTTTCCTGTGCATAGTGAAGTGTCACACATGCCGGATCCATTGTGATAGGTCCTTCCGGAACGATTCTTGCATCTTTCCATCCGTCTTCTTTTGTCCAATCCATGACAAACATGTAATCTGTCATATACTTGCCAAAACCAAGATTCTTCTGGTCTGGTTTCTCCTTTAATACCGGTCTTTTTTCAAATCTGATATCCATAATATCCTCCTTTTCCCATTGCACTTTTTAGATAATTGCGAAACTCATGAGAACATAAATTGAATTGTGAAAAATTAACAAAAGCTCGAGAAAACACTGGGGAGCGGTCGGTTCTTAGAAGGCAGGTACAACTGTAAGTTGTGGCTGGCTTCTTAGTACCGTTACCAGCGACACGTAGCGAAAGCGTGTTTTCGAAAAT
>ERZ1034865.1327-NODE-1327-length-11108-cov-9.401520_pt1 | contig 11108 bp, 7 predicted proteins | sample MGYA00520632_ERZ1034865 | MGnify/ENA primary metagenome ERZ1034865 (study PRJEB33766, sample SAMN09781738) | gut metagenome | biome: gut microbiome | host: Homo sapiens | place: Madagascar | study: EMG produced TPA metagenomics assembly of the PRJNA485056 data...
ATCTCCTTGCATTTCAGAATCTCCGACTGTCCCGGAAGGAAAGCCAGAATATCTCCCTCGTATCTATCTGCAGCCTTGAGGATGGTAGCTGCCACCTCTTTATATATATCGTATCGCGCAATATCGGTCTCAGAATAAATGGTCTCTACAGGGAACATCCGTCCTTCGCTCTCTATCAATGGTGCCTGAAGAGCCTCGCAGATGGCGGAAGCATCGATGGTTGCCGACATGATGATGATCTTCAAATCGGGTCGGATGATTTCCTGTGCCTGTCGGGTGAGGGCAAGCGCCAGGTCGGAGTTGATGCTTCGCTCGTGAAACTCATCGAAGATGACGGCGCTCACTCCTTCGAGCGTGGCATCATGGATGAGCATCCGGGTAAGTATTCCCTCGGTGAGCACCTCGATGCGGGTTTCTGAAGAAACCTTGTTCTCGAAGCGTACCCGGTAACCCACGGTCTTGCCCACGGGTTCGCCCAAGATACTTGCCATTCGTTCAGCTATCTGACGGGCAGCAAGGCGGCGTGGTTCCAGCATCAGAATCTTTCCCTGTGGGGTGGCTCCGAGGAGGGTGAGTGGGAGTATGGTGGATTTTCCTGCTCCCGGCGGAGCGGTAACAACAAGGTTTGCCGACTCCTTCAGGGTGCTGTTGATGGCGTCGGCTATCTGGAAGGCAGGAAGATGACCTGCCTGCTGTTTGATTCTATCGTAATTCATACTGCAAAGATACACATTATTTTTGTGATGGGCAAATGATTAGAAAGGTAATGCATGAGAATGGCGAATCTTGTAGATTTTTTCCCTTATCTGGTTCCATTTTGCAAGGACCAGATAGCCAGATACGACTGCCAGATAGAGAAGCATCAACTGAAGGAGTGACAGATGAAGATGGTCTATGCTGGCACCCGGCAACAGACTGGTAAGCCGGAATGCGGTATGGGTGGCTTGGGTAATGCTGGCAAGTACTGCTGCTACATGTTGCATCAGCCAGATGCCGACGGAGGCAAGGCTGGAAATGTAGGTAAGGGGAGAAAGCAGCAGGAGCAGGGCACAAAGATAGAGGATGAGGGTGGCTGCCGGGATGGCGATGAAGCTGGTGAGCAGGGAGTAGCAGGATATTCTGCCGAAATAATAGACGATGAGCGGAAGCGTACCTATCTGTGCCGCCAGGGATACGCTGAATAGTCCCCAGAGGCAACGGATGATCTTGCCGTGGGATTTGAGCAGGCCGAAGAGTGGGGGATAGAATATGAGGATGGAAGCCACTGCGAGAAAGGACATCTGGAAACTGATGTCGAAAAGATGGAAGGGATTCAGAAACAGCATGATGACATAGGCTAGCGCCAGGGTGTTGAGCGAAAGGTCGGGGCGCAGGGCTAACAGGCAGAAACTGTAGATGCTGAGCATGGAGGCTGATCTGACGGCACTAGGGGGAAAGCCGATAAAGACGACATACGCCCATACGGCAACGAGGGACAAGGCAATGGTGGGTCTGGAACGGCGCTTTCCGCCCAGAAGAATCACGAAGAGCTGGAAGATAATGCCTATGTGCAAGCCGCTAACTGCTAGTACATGACTTGTGCCGGAGATGGAAAAGCTCTCCTTGGTTTCCTGGTTGAGTGAACCCTTATCGCCCATCGCCATCGCAGAAATCACGGCGAAATCCTGTCCGTCGATATGATAAGTATGCAGCTGCTGTTCCAGCTGCTGGCGGAAGGAACGGCTTGCCAGGATGGTGCGGTCGATGGGGGAGAGTGACTGGTAGGTCATGATGCTGCCAGGCGTTTTCGTCTTATCGATATGATGGGAGGTGATGAAACCGCCCAGACAGAACAGGCAGAGCGACAGAAGGAGGCTCTGAAGAAGGACCAACTGCTTGATTTTTCTGAAGAAGAGCCGGAAAAGCTGACGGTTTTCATTGAGTACATAGCAGCAGCCGGCTAAGGCTATGGCAATGATGGCTGCAATGAGCCAATAGCGCGTGGAAAAGTAATCATAGCTGTATCTGGCTGTGATGATGCTAAGTGATAGTATGAGGCTGAAGAACATCAGCGGAGTGACTGGGAGTCTTTTATTTCTGTCCATTTTAGCCGTGTTTTCAGGTTCGTTTAAAAAAGAGAAGCCCGACAAAAGGTTGGGATAGTCCAACTCTCTTATCGGGCTTCTCATATATATATAATAATGTATAAGCCTGCCTGGAAGCAGAAATATATCATTTCGGGAGATTACTCTCTCTTGAGATTATTCTCTCTTGAGATTATTTGCCGAATCCGAAGATACGCTTGATGAATTTCTTCACAGGATTATCGTTCTTCTGTGGATTGACAACAGGAGCGTACTTGCGAGGACCGGAATTCTCAGTTCCCTTCTTCTGCTGGTTCTGAGGAGCTGTGCCCTGTCGCTTCTGCTGGTTCTGCTGGGCGCCACCCTGCTTCTTCTGGGCTACGCCTCTGCCTCGGCCATTGCTGCCTGGACGAACATTGTTCTCATTGCCCGGGCGCTGGTTGCCGTTAGACTGCTGATTGCCCTGCTGGTTGCCGTTCTCTTTGTTGCGCTGCTTATTGTTGTTGCGGCGCTTGTTGTTATTGCGATTCTTCTGCTCGCCGTTGCGCTGCTCAGCGTTTCTCTGTTCATTGTTCTTGAACTCGCGATTCTTCTGCTCGCCGTTCTCGTGATTCTTCTGTGAACCATTCTCGCCATTGTTCTGAGGAGTCTTTTCCTGACGCTCGTTTGGCTTGTTTGGCTTGCGCTTGTGTGAAGTCTGGTCGCGGTCTTTCTGTCTGCGGCTCTTGGCGCTGGTCTTGGTCTTGCCCTCGCCATCGCCGTTGCTGTTATTGTTGCCGCCGCGGTTGCCGTTGCGGTTGTTTCCGCCCTGCTTTCCGCCCTTGCCCTTTCGACCATTGTTGCGTTTTGAAGGCTTGTTGAGCTTGATGTATTCAGGGCCTTCGCCGCAATCTTCCGGCAGAGGCATCTTCTCTACCACCTTCTCCAGGAACTTCTCAATCTGCTGGAACCAGTACTGGTCTTCTTCGTTGACGAAGGTGATGGCTCTACCATCGCGGTTGGCACGGGCTGTACGGCCGATGCGGTGAACATAATCCTCAGTATCGTGAGGAACGTCATAATTGATGACCATCTCGATATCATCAATATCGATTCCACGAGCCACGATATCCGTAGCAACCAGTACGTCGAACTGACCGCTCTTGAACTTGAACATCACATCATCGCGCTCTGCCTGCTCCAGGTCGGAGTGCATTGCACCGCAGTTGATGCCAATCTGCTGAAGGGCAGCAGCCAGCTGCTTCACCTTCATCTTGCTGCCGCTGAACACGATGACGCGCTTCATATCGCCAGCCTTGAAGATATCCTTGATGATGGTCATCTTCTGGGTCTCGTAACAAACGTAAGCCTCCTGCTTGATCTTCTCGGCAGGCTTGCTTACGGCAAGCTTAATCTCTACAGGATCCTTGAGCAGGGCCTTGGCAAGTTCCTCAATCTTCTCAGGCATGGTGGCAGAGAACATGATGGTCTGGCAGGTCTTTGGCAACTTGGAAGCGATGGTATTGATGTCTTCTGAGAAGCCCATGTCGAGCATGCGGTCGGCCTCGTCGAGAATGAAGAAGCTTACCTTGCTCAAATCTACATTACCCAGGGAAATGTGGGTGATGAGGCGACCTGGAGTAGCAATCACGACATCAGCACCCATGCGGAGGCTCTTCAGCTCCTGATCGTAGCGGTTGCCGTCGTTGCCGCCATAAACAGCCACGCTGCTCACATCCTGCAGGTAGTAGCCGAAGCCCTGCATGGCCTGGTCTATCTGCTGGGCTAACTCGCGGGTTGGCGACATGATGACGCAGTTGATGGCGTCTTTCGGATAGCCGCCATCATCAAGTTTGCTCAATACTGGGAGCAGATAGGCTGCTGTCTTACCCGTTCCGGTCTGTGCCACGCCCAATACGTCGTGACCTTCCAATATCTCAGGGATACATTTTTCCTGTACAGGGGTGCAAGTGTCGAAGCGCATGTCGTATAATGCGTCGAGCACGTTGTCATTCAAATCTAATTCGTCGAAATACATTCTTTTCCTTTCTTTTGTTGACCATTGAGCCGGATGGATCTTCATCCGTTCCAATGGTCAAGGTTCTTTGTTTCAATGTTTAATTACCTTGGTGCCTTGCGGTAGCAGAAGTAGGCAACGAAGGCGAAGATGATGTTCGGCAACCAGGCTGCAAGTGCCGGAGGGAAGTTTGCCTGGATGGCAAAGGTTGCCGATACGGTTTGCAGCATGATGTAGCCGAAGCTCAGTGCAAGACCGATTCCCAAGGATAGGCCCATACCTCCCTTTCGCTTGCGCGATGAAAGCGAAACACCGATGATGGTGAGGATGAAGGAGGCAAACGAGGCGGCGATGCGCTTGTGGTATTCTACCTGATACTGTACCACATTGCCCGAACCGCGGTTGATCTGCTTGGAAATATACTCCTTCAGTTCCGGACTGGTGAAGGTTTCCTGCTGACCCTTGGAATAAACCAGGTCGGTAGGCTCCATCGTAATCAGCGTATCCTTCTGTGCTCCGCTGGTGATGTGCTCCTTCATACCTTTCAGCTGGCGCACCTTCCAGTTGCTCAGTTTCCAGTGGTATTTGCTGTCGGAGATCGTATCATACTGAATCTCCATCGCCGTAAGGTGGCTTACGAGTTTCTTGTCCTGGAACTTGTCGAGACAGAATCCGTAACCTCGCTTCGAGTTGTTGTCGTAGTGCTGCATATAGGCAATCACGCCCTTATCTACCTGCAGCTGTACGTTTTCAGCAGAAGTATTCTTCTTCTTGTTCTTGTACATCGTCTCAAAGTTCTGGCGTACTACCGTGCCGTGTGGAATCACGTAGGCAGAGAGTACATAGCTCAAGGCAGAGAGCATGATGCAGGTGATGAGGTAAGGACGAAGGAGTCGCTTGAAGGAAACACCTGATGCCAGAATGGCGATGATTTCAGAGTTGCCTGCCAGCTTCGACGTGAAGAGGATGACCGCCACAAACACGAACAACGCACTGAAGAGGTTGGCGAAGTAAGGGATGAAGTTGGCATAATAATCGAAGATGATGGCCTTGGCCGGTGCATGATACTCCGTGAACTTCGCCAGGTTCTCATTGAAGTCGAACACGATGGAGATGGAGATGATCAGTGCAATCGAGAAGAAGTAGTAGCCTACGAACTTCTTGATAATGTACCAGTCTAACCGCTTGATGTATCTCAGTGGGTTGAGATACCTGAGCACCCTGAGGAATCGCAGCTTGTGCCCGATCCAGCCTAGAATGCGGGCTATGCGCTGCAGGATGGCAATGAGCCAGCCGAAGCGAGATTCGAAGGCTCTGCCCATCTTGAGCAGTCTGCGATGTTTTCTGATGTATTTATAATCTTTCATCATTTAATGTAAAATATGTATAGGAGCATCCTATAAAGTTCAATGCTCAACGCTCAAGCTAGATTCGTCGGCCGAGCTGATCGATGATAGAGCGTTTCCACTCTACGAAGTCGCCCTGCTCGATATGGTGGCGTGCATCTGTAACGAGACGGAGATAGAACGACAGGTTGTGGATGCTGGCAATCTGCATGGCAAGGAGCTCCTGGGCCTTGAAGAGATGGTGCAGGTAGGCCTTGGTGGTAATCTGGTCGATGTCGCAGCCGTCTGGATCTACCGGACTGAAATCCATCTCCCACTTCTTGTTGCGCATGTTCATCGTACCATTATAGGTAAAGAGCATCGCATTGCGGCCGTTGCGGGTTGGCATTACGCAGTCGAACATATCAACACCGCGCTCGATGGCCTCGAGCAGGTTCTGGGGAGTTCCTACGCCCATCAGATAGCGAGGCTTGTCCTTTGGAAGAATCTCATTCACCACCTCGATCATCTCGTACATCACCTCGGTAGGCTCGCCTACGGCAAGACCGCCGATGGCATTTCCGTCGGCTCCCTTGTCGGCAATGTACTTGGCAGCTTCGCGGCGCAGCTCTGGGAAAGTACAACCCTGGACGATAGGGAAGAGGCTCTGCTGATAACCGTAGAGAGGTTCTGTCTCGTCGAAGCGCTTGATGCAGCGGTCGAGCCAGCGCTGGGTCATCTCCAGACTCTTCTTCGCATACATAAAGTCGCTCTGTCCGGGAGGACACTCATCGAAAGCCATCATGATGTCGGCACCGATGATGCGTTCTGTATCCATCACGTTCTCTGGTGTGAAGAAATGCTTGCTGCCATCGATGTGGGAACGGAACTCGCAGCCCTCTTCTCTGAGCTTGCGGATTCCGGTAAGCGAGAATACCTGGAAGCCGCCACTGTCGGTGAGGATAGGACGGTCCCAGCCGTTGAACTTATGCAGTCCGCCTGCCGCCTTGATGACTTCGAGTCCCGGGCGCAGGTAGAGATGGTAGGTGTTTCCCAGGATGATCTGGGCCTTTACCTGCTGGCGCAATTCTTCGAAATGTACACCCTTTACGCTGCCCACAGTTCCCACAGGCATGAAGATCGGAGTCTTGATCTGTCCGTGGTCGGTGGTGATGATGCCGGTGCGAGCATCGCTTGCCTTATCTGTTACTTGTAGTTCAAATTTCATTTCTTTTCTTTTTTGTCATTTTCAGGAATGGTGAAGTCGATAGGGTGCTTTACCTTCTCGTCGGTGAGGGCAAACTCCCAGACATCTGCTACATCTTCTACATAATGGAATTCTACGCCCTTGAGATACTTTTCTGGAATGTCGAGGATGTTCTTCTTGTTTTCCTTGCAGATCACGATGTCGGTAATGCCGGCACGCTTGGCTGCCAGGATCTTCTCCTTGATGCCTCCCACTGGGAGTACCTTGCCGCGAAGGGTAATCTCGCCGGTCATGGCTATGTTCTTGCGAACCTTGCGCTGGGTGATGGCCGAAGCGATACTGGTGGCAATGGTAATACCTGCCGAAGGACCGTCTTTTGGCGTTGCTCCTTCAGGTACGTGGATATGGATGTTCCAGTTTTCAAAGATGCGGTAATCCACGCCCAGCAGGTCGATATGCGCCTTGATGTATTCCAGGGCGATGATAGCCGATTCCTTCATCACGTCTCCCAGGTTACCGGTCAGGGTAAGCTTGCCCTGTCTTCCCTTGCTCAGAGAGGTTTCGATAAAGAGAATCTCGCCGCCCACAGAGGTCCATGCAAGTCCTGTTACTACTCCTGCATAATCGTTGCCCTGATAGATGTCGCGGGTGAATGGGGCGGTGCCGAGAATCTCCTTCAGGTCTGATGCGGTGATGGATGGCTTCTCCAATTCCTTGGAATAGGCGAGCTTGTAGGCCATCTTGCGCAGTCCCTTGTTGATCTGTTTCTTGAGCTGGCGCACACCGCTTTCTCGGGTGTAGTGCTCGATGATGCCCTCGATGGCTGCCTTGTTGAAGCTTACCTTCGGGGTGAATTTGTCGAGACCTGTATTCTCCAATTCCTTCGGAATCAGGTGGCGCTTGGCAATCTCTATCTTCTCCTCCGTAATGTAGCCGCCTACTTCGATGAGCTCCATTCGGTCGAGCAAAGGACGTGGGATTGAGCTGATGTCATTGGCGGTTGCGATGAAGAGAACCTTAGAGAGATCGTAATCCACATCCAGGTAATTGTCGTGGAAGGTGTTGTTCTGCTCAGGGTCGAGTACTTCAAGCAAGGCTGACGCTGGATCACCCTGGTGGTTGTTGGCTGAAACCTTGTCTATCTCATCGAGGATGAAGACTGGGTTGCTGCTGCCTGCCTTGAGGATGTTCTTGACAATGCGGCCAGGCATGGCTCCGATATAAGTGCGGCGGTGACCGCGAATCTCGGCTTCGTCGTGCAGACCTCCCAGAGACATTCTTACGTATTTGCGCTTCATGGCCTTGGCAATGCTCTTGCCCAGACTGGTCTTGCCGACTCCCGGAGGACCATAGAGGCAGAGAATCGGACTCTGCATTCCACCCTTCAGGGATCTTACGGCAAGATATTCCAGGATGCGTTCCTTTACTTTCTCCATGCCGTAGTGGTCCTGGTTGAGAATCTTCTGGGCATGAGACAGGCTGAGGTCATCCTCGGTGTATTCGCCCCAAGGCAAATCTACCAGCGTCTGCAGATAGTTGAGCTGGATAGGGTAGTCTGGGCTCTGAGGATGGATGTTGTCGAGTTTGGCCAACTCTTTCTGAAAAACCTTCTGGGTTGCCTCGTTCCATTTCTTGGTCTTGGCTTTTTCGAGCAGCTCCTTCTTTTCCGGACTGCTTTCGCCTTCGCCCAGCTCTTCCTTGATGTTCTTGATCTGCTGCTTCAGGTAATATTCCTTCTGCTGCTCGTCGAGATCAAACTGCGTCTTGTTCCTGATTTCATTTTGCAGGTAGAGCAGTTTCTGCTCCTTGTGCAAGGCCTTGAGTGCCTCTATCAGTCGCTCTGACAGCTTCTCCTGTTCCAGCATCTTGATCTTGTCTTCTGCCGTAAAAGGCAGGGAGGTGCAGATGAAGTTGCATTTCACGAAGCGATTGGTAATCTCATTGATCGCATAGACAGCCTCGTTGGGAATGTTCTCATTGTACTGAATGAATTTGATAGATTCCTCGAAGAAAGTTTGGGTCAATGCCTTGAACATAGGATCCTTGGCTTCCTTTTCGGTAGGCCAGGTCTCTGGCAGACTTTCTACATCTGCAAGATAGAATGGATCCTTATCTACTATCTTCTTCAGCTTGCATCGGCCTAAACCCTGCACGATGATGGTCTTCTGGTGCTCTTCGTTTGGCATGTTGATGACTCTCATCAGCTTGGCAAATGTTCCGGTTTCGTACAAGTCTTCCTGATTAGGTGAGTCTATGTCCGCATGCTTCTGGCAAAAGATGCAGAATACTGTTTCTGGATTTTGCTCCAGCATGTTTGCCAGCTCCTTGCTTTCCGCCCTGCCTATCAAGATAGGAGTAAGCACGGATGGAAAAACCACCAGGTCGCGAGTGCAGAGGGTAGGATAGATTCCTGCCTCCCTTTCTTGTATCAATACGGATGCATCGCCCTCAAAGTCGGCTATCATCTGGATTTGTGTATTCGAATTTCTGTTCATATTCTATTTGATAAACACTTTTTGGGGTGTATATGAATTTCTGTTCTATTTTGATAAACACTTTTTGGGGTGTATATTCTCTTGAATATATATTTATAGGGTGCAAAGTTAGTAATTTTTGCCGAGAATCCCATCGTTTTTTCCGAAAATCACCTCTTTATTAGATATTATTATTAATATAAGCAAGAAGACTGTAATAAAATGCTGATTTTTGCGTTACTATTTTAAAAGTAAAACTATGACTGGATTTAAATTCAAACAATTTGAGATTCATCAGGATCGTTGCGCCATGAAAGTGGGAACGGATGGTGTGCTGCTGGGGGCATGGGCACCTGGCGGTAAACGCATATTGGATGTCGGGTCGGGTACCGGACTCATTTCGCTGATGATGGCGCAGCGCTTCCCTGAGGCGCAGGTGCTGGGTATTGATATGGACGGAGAGGCTTGTGAGGAGGCTGCAGAGAATGTGGCGGCAAGTCCTTTTGCCGATCGCGTCGGAATAGAGTGTTGCAGATTGCAAGACTTTCATTCTGAGGAGTCTTTTGATGCAATCGTAAGCAATCCTCCATTCTTCTTGAATAGTCTAAAAAATCCAGACAGTAAACGTACGATGGCCCGCCATACGGATAGCTTGCCTTTCAGAGATCTTTTCAGGGGAGCAAAAATGCTGCTGAGTGATGATGGAGTTTTTTCAGTGATAGTTCCTTCTGAGGTTCTTGAGGTGGTTGTGTCGGAAGCTTGTATGCTAGGATTTTATCTTATCCGGCAGTGTGGCGTTAAGACTGTAGAGCGCAAACAGCCGAAACGTTATCTTCTGTCATTTGCAAAACATCGGTATAATGGAATGGAAAATACTATAAAAACAATGACCGATTCCGAGGGGAACCGGTCAGAGTGGTATGCGAAAATTACGGAAGAATTCTATATTTGGTAAGGGCTAGAGGTTCAGCTTTCTCTGTACGAGCTTGCTGATGGCTCCTACTCGTTTGCTTTGGCGCTGGATGTCTTTGTGAATGTCATCGCGTACAACATTGATGTCGTTGAAGAAATCGGCAAAGGCTGATTGGATGACGTTCGGCTTGCGCACACTCTTGTCTGCAAACGGATTTACAATCATCTTGATGCCTTTTTCTTCCATGTGCACATCTATGTCGGCGCCGGTCATCACAGGGTCGCCATCATAATGGATGACACCTGGCTTGCTGCGGGTGATGTGGAGCTTCTTGCACCGGAAAGACTTGATCTTCGAGTTTTTGTCGAGGGTCTTGTTGAACATGTCGAAACTAACCTGTGAAGCTTCGATGACATCAAACGGTTCCATGATGACTACATCCATCAGTCCGTCGCTCATAGATGCCTGTGGGGCAATATAGGCGTTGTTGCCGTATTGGGAAGCGTTGGCACATGAGATGAGAAACGCTTTATATTGTTTTGTTCCTGTCTCATCCTCCAGAGTATATGTTTCAGGCTCATATTTTAAGCCTTCTCTCAGGATGTTCTCTGCATAGCTGATCGGTCCACGCTTTCCGCTTTCTGCAAACTTCATACTGACAAAGGCGTCGAAGCCCATTCCGCAAGTGCAGAAGAATGGGTATTCGTTGATGACTCCGTAGTCTAGGTCGTGTATTTCGCAGGCGTTGATGATCTCAATGCTCTTCTTCAAGTTCATTGGCAACAGCAGGTGGCGCGCCAGGCCGTTTCCTGAGCCGCAAGGCAGAATGCCTAATGCTGAGTCGGAATGGACGAGGGAACGGGCCACCTCGTTCACGGTACCATCGCCACCTACAGCAACCACAATGTCTGCATGGTTGTCTCTGGCTTCGGCTGCCAGTTCTGAGGCGTGTCCTGGTCTTTCAGTCATTTTTATCTCGTACTCGAACTGCTCCTTGTCCAAAGTAGAATCTATCAAACTGGGAACCGCTGCTTTGCTGCTGGTTCCAGAAATCGGGTTCATGATGAAAACTATCTTTTTTTTCATATCTTAGTCAAGAAATTGTTTTTTAAATTGCAAAAGTAATAAAA
>ERZ1034865.1331-NODE-1331-length-11077-cov-31.930593_pt1 | contig 11077 bp, 6 predicted proteins | sample MGYA00520632_ERZ1034865 | MGnify/ENA primary metagenome ERZ1034865 (study PRJEB33766, sample SAMN09781738) | gut metagenome | biome: gut microbiome | host: Homo sapiens | place: Madagascar | study: EMG produced TPA metagenomics assembly of the PRJNA485056 data...
GATACCCGAAAAGCGGACATGGTGCATATTCCCCTGCCTGAGACGGCGTACCGCATTTCTTTCGGCTGCCGCATGAAAAGCCCGGCATGGAGCATCCGTGACAGGTTCATGGACTTCACCATCAAGTCGCTTCGGGGTGAGGCCGGGGGAGCGGCTGCGCCTGAGTGAGCAGAGAGCCGGCTTGTTTCGCTTACGGCAGATGGTGCCATCAAAAGGATGATGAGCCCAAGCAAAAAGTGCTGTGAAAATGGAGTCCTATTTTCACAGCACTTTTTTAGCATGGCGGGGTGTATTCTGCAATTCTTACTGTCGGATTCTTGTCAGATCACAATTTCTTCCAGTGGAATTTCCATTTTTCCCAGGTCGAGAGACCGGACAGACAGCGAGCCCTTGTCTGCTTCACGATAGAGAGGATGATTTTCTTTTCCTCATTGGTGAGGGGCTTTCCGGAGAAGCGAGCGGCGACGAGGCGGGTCAGCATGGGGACAAAGTCAGCAAAGCGTGGATCTTTGGCATAGGCGGATTTTCTGTCTTCGTAGGAGCCGCGGGTCGGAAGGCCTGCCCAGTGGGAGAGTCGGTCCGTGTAGGCGATGAGGCCCTTGAAGTGGGCGTCATCCGTGAGTGCTTTGGCGAGGAGTCGGGAGGCGGCTGTCATGCGGTAGAGCGGATAGGCGGAAAGAAGTGTAAGCACGAGCAGGACGGTGAGCAGTATCGGGAGAAGCGGGCGGGAAACGGGGGCGTCCGGCGTCCTCGGCTGGGAGAGCGGGGGCTGTCCCTGCGGCTGTCCCTGCGGCTGCTCTGGCTGCTGTTGTGGCTGCTGCGGCGCAGGCGATTGCTGTTTCGGTGCTTCCTCACGTGCGTTTTTCTCGTCGGCCGGTTTGTCCGGCGCGCCCTGTTCATTTTTCTGCTTGTCAGGCGGGATGGGGAAGGGGTTTTCCTCCCCTTCCCTGCCCGGGGTCATTTCACAGGGACGCCAGCCGAGGCCATCGACATAGACTTCGACCCAGGCGTGGGCGTGGTGATCATTGACGGAGAGGGCGTGAAGCCCTTCCTTCGTCAGGGGGGCGCTGCCGAGATCTTCACTGTCGACGGAAAGACCGACTGCATAGCGGGCCGGGATCCCCGAGGCGCGGAGCAGCATGACGGCGGCAGAGGCAAAGGAGGTGCAGTAGCCTTTCCTGCTTTCTGTCAGGAAGTAGGAGATAAAGTCTTTATCCGCCGGCGTTCTGCCCGGATTCTTCGTATAGGTGTAGTTCGTTTCTAAGAAATGGCGGATGGCGTCGATGCGTGCGCGCTTCTCGGAAAGGCTTTGCGCGGGGCGGGTCTTGCCCAGCGAGGCGATGGCGTCGCGTGTTTCTTCCGGAATGGTGAGGTAGTGCGCGTAGACGAAGCGGCGGTAACGCTTTTCCGCTTCAAGATAGGTCGTGTAGTAGGGGTCTTGGATGGATTCGCGGGCCATCATCGAGAGGAGCGCACCGGCAGGGAACTCCCATACGTCGGTGCTGTAGGCCTTGCCCTCGCGGGAGATCGGCGAGCGATCATACTGGAAGTAGGGACCGCCGAAGTCGGCATCATAGGGGAGGAGCAGGAAGCGGCTCTTTTCGTAGAGGGCAGCGAGGGTGAAGGGCTTCTTGAAGGCGGAAAGGTCATTCTCTTTGGTGTAGTTCAAGAGCTTCTGTGAGATCGATGGATTTCTGGCTGCGACCTCCATGAGCCATGCACCTTGGTCGTACCATTCGCCCTGGTTCTTGGCGAAGAGGGCTTCTGTCCCATCGTAGGTGCTGTCCGGGAAGTCCTTCCAGCGGCTGTCTTCGTAGAGGCCGCCGATCCAGCTTCGAATGTAGAGGTGCTTATCGCTTGCCGCTTCGATGTCTGCGATGACGCGGCCGGTATAGCGGATGCTGGCACTGCTGCCGAGGCGCTGATGTCCGGCGGCGCCCTTCATCATGCCCGTGTAGGCATTGCCGGCGTGGAAGATCGGGTCATAGGGGTCCGTCCAGCCGATGATCTTCTCCTGCATATGGGAGAAGATCGCCGGCTGTTCATACCGGCTTTCCGGGAGCGCGAGGAGAAGCCCTGCGCCCAGAAGCAGGGTCAGAGCGAGGGTGGGGATCTCCGGCATGCCGAGTCCGTGGTTTTTGAGAGAGGCAAAGACGGAAAGGCCGTAGGAGGCGCAGCAAAGAATGGCGAGAGCGGGCGGGTTCACGCCGAAGTAGAAGCCGAAGAGAATGAGGAAAAAGGAAAGAAGCGCTGCCATAGCGCGGGCCGCTTTCGACCATGCGCCGGCCGTAAAGAAGAGGGAGAGAAGGCAGGCGAGCCACCCTTTGGCAAGAGCCGGGCTTGCGATGGCTTTCGCAAGCGGTGCAGTCATGTCAATGTCATATGGCTCTTTGAGTGTATCGACGAGAGGAATGAGCGCAGAGAGGAGGCTCGAAAGGAAGGTATCTCTCATAAGGAGTGGGAGCGAGAGAAGGAGGAGGGCAAGGAGCGCAAGAAGCGGCAGCCGGTGCCTGCCGGGCAGTCTGGAAAGAGCGAAAGAAAGAAGGGGCGCAAGGAGCGCAGCGCAGATCGCATAGGGAAGCGCACCGCCGCCGAAGTAGGAGAAGAGTGCATAAGAAGCACCGAAGGCACCGAGAGAAGAGAGGAGGCGTGTCATCATGCTTCACCTCCCAGCGCGCGGGCAATGGCGGCTTTTCCGGAAAGGGCAGCGCCCTTGGCATCACGCACGCACCAGATGGAGGGGTGCAGAACGGGCGAAATGGCAGGCGTAGGATTTCCTGTTAGGTAGCAGATCGGAATATACGGAGAGAGATGGCTCGACTTCAGCGCGTCGCCGCCGCCCTCTCTCAGGAAGGTGGCGACAGCCTCTTCCCAGCCGGCCTTGTCTTTGACGGAGGTGATAATCTCCTCGCCATGGATCGTCATCCACGCGAAACGAAATGGCATACGCGCTGCAGTGAGAGCGAGGCCGCAGGAAAGGAGCGCATCGGCGAGAAGATCCCGCAGGGCATCATCCTCTTCATAGTCTGCCGCCAGGATAAGGCGTGCATCGTCTGCAGGCATGTGATCACGGACATAGACATCCTCTGTGCGGGCCGTGACCTTCCAGTTGATGAGGCGGGGATTATCCCCCGGCTGGTAGGGCGTCGCGCCGAAGTACTCCATCTCCTCATTGCCGGAGAGTCGAAGGAGACTCTTCAGCGTATGTGCGTAGTCGCCCATCGGATGGGGCAGGACGAGGAGCGTGGCGGCTTTCGTGTCTTTTTGGAAATGGAAAAGTCCGAACGGGTCTTTCCAGGAAAGGCGGGGAGCGGGGAGCGTGATGCGTCCCGCATGCGCGGTGTCTATCCGGAAATAGAAGCGTGTCACATCCTTCTCTGTTTCATAGCTGTCGTATTCCTTTCCTGCCATCGTTGCCGTGAGCGAAGAGACAAGGGGGAGGAAGCGGCCTTTGGCGGTGAGGCATACTTCGGCGGCCGCTCCTCTATGTGCGCGGTGCGGGGCAGAAAAAGTCACCGATACCGATCGGTGCGCCGCATATCCCAGCGCAAGCGCAAGGAGCGGCACCAGAAGGAGCGTGGCGGCGAGCAGGAAGGCTGCGTATAAGTCGTAAAGGATCATCAAGAGAAGGGCGATGATCACAAGAAAGAGGTAAGATAGATAGTTCATAAGAGGTACACTGCTTTACAGGGTTCAGGGTTCAGGAAAATTAGAAATGAGGAATTAGGAATGAGGAATGAAGGTGGCGGCTTCGCCGCGAATATATATGGGGATATGGGGCGATGCTCGAAAGTCGTATGCAAGTCACTGGTATTGCGTTTTCCAAATCACTGGCATGGAAGTCAACTTCTAAGTCAAGTGAGGAGTGAGGAGTGAAGGTACGGCGCATAAAAACAGGGAAGCGCCGCGGAGTTTTGAAATATACGGTATTTACGAAAGATGAGAAACCTGTGAACCTTTTGAACCTTCAGAACCTCTTAACCTATGAAGATTCTCATAAAGGATAGATTGTTCTTTCTGCTTTCAAACTTCAGGGTTCAGGGAAATTAGGAATGAGGAATTAGGAATGAGGAATGAAGGTGGCGGCTTCGCCGCAAATATATATGGGGCGATACGAGAAAAATGTTGTCGCACCCCGTTCCGCATTCTGGCTTTCAAAATTCAAGGAAACGTGGAATGATGGTGCATCGCATAAAATATAAATGCGCGGAGGTTTGAAACTAGCGGTTTTCTCGTATCGCAAACCTAATCCCTAGCTACTAATCCCTAGTCACCAGTCACCAGTCACCAGTCCCTAGTCACCAGTCACTCCTAATCCCCAATCCCTAATCCCTAGCTACTAGTCACTATTCCCCAGTCACCCGCTATTACACCAGCTCCGGCATGGGGACGGATTTCAAAATATCATCAAGCACGCTCGCTGCGGTCTTTCCGGCAAAGCGGGCATCGCCGGAAAGGGTGATACGGTGGGAGAGGGTGTAGGGTGCGACGGCGAGGACGTCATCCGGGGTCGCGTAAGCTCTGCCCTCCATGAGGGCATGGGCGCGGGTCATGGCGGAAAGCGCCATCGTGCCGCGCGGAGAGATACCGAGCGAGATGTCATGGCTTTCTCTGGTAGCAGCAGCGATATCCACCATGTAGGCGAAGAGGCTGTCTTCGACGTGGACCTCTGCGGCTTGTTTTCTAAGGGAAAGAAGGTCGTCGGGCGTGATGACGGCGCTAAGGGACAGAGCGGCGCTCCGGCGGCTGCCCTTCAGGATCTCGATCTCGTTCTCACGGGACGGATAGCCGACGGTGATGCGGATCATGAAGCGGTCGGTCTGCGACTCGGGGAGCTCCTGCGTGCCGGAGGAGCCGAAAGGATTCTGCGTCGCCATGACGATGAAAGGCTGCGGGACGGCGTAGGTCTTGCCGTCGACCGAGAGGCGTCCTTCCTGCATGACTTCGAGGAGCGCGGACTGTGTCTTCGGAGAGGCGCGGTTGATCTCATCGGCGAGGAAGAAATTCGTCATCGCACTGCCGGCCACGTAGCGAAAGCTGCCGGAGGTTTTGTCGTACATGGAAAATCCCGTGATATCCGAGGGCAGGACATCAGGGGTGAACTGCATACGCTTGTAGTCAAGCCCGAGCGTGCGGGTGAAGGCGACGGCCATGGTCGTCTTGCCTACGCCGGGGATGTCATCGATCAGGATATGGCCGCCTGCCAAGATGGCGGTCAGTATACGGCGGAGTACATCGTCCTTGCCTAGGACGGCTTTGCCTGTCTCAGCGAGAATGGCGTCTATGGTTTCTTTGGTATTCATGAGGGCCTCCTTTATTTATACCCTACTATTATACAACGATTGGGGAAGGGGGCTGCGGCACATCCGTCTGAAGTCTGATTTCTGAAATCGAGCGGTGTAAGGAAGAGGGGGCCGAAGCGTTTCCATAGTTACCAGTCACCTCACATACCTTCTTTTCACAAAACGGATAAACTCTTCGAGTCCATGAGGGAGAAAGATGCCCTTCTTCCAGAGGATGCCAAACTTGGTGCTGATTTCCGGCGTGACCGGTATGCGGACGAAACGCTCCTCATCGATGGGAATGGACGAGTAGAGAAAGGCACCGCAGCGGCCGCTTTCCAGATAGTTCATCATCGTCGTCAGCTGGCTGAGGTAGAGCTTCACGCGCGGCGTGAGGCCGAGGGCGCGGAAGGCGGCGGTGATGGTGAGTGTCTGTACCGAGTCCATGTGGAAGAGGAGCAGCGTTTCCTCAGAAAGGGCAGGCAGGCTGACGGATGTCAGATGCGAGAGGGGGTGATTTTTGGAAACGCAGTAGACATAGTGATCCTCTTTCATCGTATAGTAGTGGTACTGCTCCAGATTATATATATCGAGATTCCCCAAAAGGATGTCCAGTTTTTCCTCCTGTACGAGCTCGGCGGCGCGGTGAGAGGCGCATTCGGAGAGCTCGAGCGGGACAGGACATACCGCTTCGAAGGCATCAGAGAGCGCGGGAAGGAAGATGGTGGACAGGATCGGAGGAATGCCGACACGGATGGGACGCACGGAGAGTGCGGCTTGACTGAATTCCTCCTGCATATTCCTCGCGCGCTGTAGGAGGTCGTTGGCTCTTTCATAAAAAGCGGCGCCTTCTTCCGTAAGGTGGATGCGGTTCGGCGTGTGAAGGAAAAGGGAAATATGGAACTCTTTCTCCAGCTCATGGATGGCGGTGGAAATCGTCGGCTGGGAAATGTAGAGGGCTTTCGCCGCGCGGACGATGCTGTGATAACGGCAGACGGCGCAGAAATAAGTGAGCTGCTGTAAGGTCATGGGAAGACTCCTTTGGGAAAATTGGGGGGAGCCCGTAGGGTGTAGCGCCCCTTTTGATTGTGGATGAAAGCTCTTCTCGAATGAGGAATGAAGGTGGCGGCTTCGCGCACCGGTTTAGCCTTCCCCTCAAGGGGAAGGTGCCCCGAAGGGGCGGATAGGGTACCTGCGGCATGAAAGACAGATGAGCAAAATGCGTCTGCAAACATAGTGACACTCACGTAAGCACCCGAGCACCGCTGGCGCGGTCCCCCTTCCTCATAAGGGGAATGCTGCCACCACAACCCTGAACCCATCAACCTGAACCCTGAACCTTCATTTCTTTTTAGTATAGTTTTTTGTGAAGCTAACTTCAATATTCCGAAATTTATTTTTATCTGAAAGAGGACTATACTGCAGACAGTCAAGGGGAGCGGTGAGAGCTTCCTATAAAGTAAAAGGGTCAGCTGAGACGCGAAAAACTGGCAGCTGATCGAAGGAGGATCCAAATGAAAACTGGAGTAGAAAAACTGACCGATGTCATGGCTCATTTTCTGGGACATACCGCCATCCGTTTGCCGGATGATGTGATCGCGAAACTGGAAGAACTGCGCGACAAAGAGGACCATCCGCTTGCGAAGGTCATTTATCGCACGATGTTTAGAAATCAGAGGCTCGCCGAAGAGCTGCAGCGTCCGTCCTGTCAGGATACGGGTGTCCCGCAGTATTGGGTACGCTGCGGCACCGCATTTCCCTATATCAATGAACTGGAAGACCTGCTGCGCGAAGCCACCATTCAAGCGACCTTTGAGACGCCGCTTCGCCACAACTCGGTTGAGACTTTCGATGAATACAATACAGGCAAGAATGTCGGCAAGGGGACGCCGACTGTCTGGTGGGATATCATTCCCCATTCGGATCAGTGTGAGATCTACACCTACCTGTCCGGCGGCGGCTGCTCGCTTCCCGGCTGTGCGACCGTGCTGATGCCTGGCGAAGGCTATGAAGGTATTGTGAAATTTGTCATGGACCGCATGACTTCTTATGGCCTCAATGCCTGCCCGCCGCTCTTGATCGGTATCGGTGTCGGCACCTCTGTCGAGACAGCAGCGCTGAACTCCAAGAAAGCCCTCATGCGTCCGGTAGACAGCCACAGCGACAATCCAAGAGCTGCCAAGATGGAGAAGCTCTTAGAAGATGGCATCAATGCACTCGGCCTTGGACCGCAGGGCATGGGCGGGCACTACTCTGTCATGGGTGTCCATATCGAGAATACGGCACGCCATCCATCCGTCATCGGCTGTGCGCTGAATGTAGGCTGCTGGAGCCATCGCCGCGGTCATATCATTTTCGATAAAGACCTGAACTTTACCACCGATACCCATAGCCATTTCGTATATGAAGAGAAATAAGGAAGGGAGACTATCATGGCTGTCATCGTGAAAGAAGATAAAAAAATCCTGGTTACTCCGATTTCCAGAGAAGATCTGAAAGATATTCATATCGGAGACATTGTGTATCTCTCCGGGGATCTCACCACCTGTCGTGACGTGGCTCATCGCCGCGTCGTCGAAGAAGGACGGGAGATCCCGGTCGATGTCAGAGACGAGGCCATTCTCCATGCCGGACCGATCATTCGACCTCATGATGACGGGACTTATGAAATGGTCTCCGTCGGCCCGACCACATCCATGCGTATGGAGAAATTCGAGTATGAATTCATCAAAACGACCGGCGTCCGCGTCATCGTAGGCAAAGGTGGCATGCGCGAAAATACCGAGCGCGGCTGTAAGGAATTTGGTGCGATCCACTGCGTATTCCCTGCGGGCAATGCCGTCGTCGCTGCCAAAGAGGTCGAGGAAATCGTCGAAGCCCAGTGGAAGGATCTGGGCATGCCGGAAACCCTCTGGCACTGCCATGTCAAAGAATTCGGCCCGCTGATCGTATCTATCGATTCGTATGGAAAAAACTACTTCGAAGAAATGAAAGTGGAATACAACAAGAGAAAAGGAAAAGAAATCGAACGTATCAGCAAAGAGGTCGGATTCATTAAATAAGAAGAAAAGGCGATGTGAAATAACGATCATCTCATTTTCGCTTTCAATCTGCCGCGGGGACTTGCAGCTCTCATAGGAGTGACCGAGAAACCTTATCTCGGCTGTCTTTCATACCATAGTCACCCTATCCGCCCCTTTCGGGCACCTTCCCCTAGAGGGGAAGGCTGCGATACGAGAATACCATCTTCTAAAAAAAGCGGCGAAGCCGCCACGAGAGCCCTGAACCTTGAACCCTGAACCAAATGAAAGTAAAGTAAAAAGGGGCTGTGAAGAAATGAGGATTCATTTCTTCACAGCTCCTTTTATGGTTTAGGGTTAGCTCATGGGGCGTGCCGTCCCTTGATTGCGTGCGAAAGAGGGGGTGGGTTCTATGGGTTCAGTGGGTTCGGAGGGGGCGGTGCCCGAAAGTGGTATTCAAGTCACCAGTCCCCAGCCACTCATCCCTGATCCATGCTGCCTCCCGCGATGTCTTGCGGGGGGATGGCATTTATGCTATAATTCATAAAAAAAGTTATGCCACAAATTTGTAACGTTTTATTAAAAATAAAGCTTTGAGAGCTGTTGAGCCTGAGTGTTGGTGGAATGAGATGATGAGCGAAAATGCGATGCTGGTTGGCAATCGCATTCAAATGACGTGGCTAACTTAAAGGCTTCCAGCAAAAATATCTTGCGGAGCAGCTGGAAATCAGTCAAGCGAATATGTCGAATATCGAGTTTGGTCGTTGCGGAGTTACCATTGACCATTTCATGATTCTGCGAGCAATATTTGTCTGTTGTATGAATGATTTCTTCGTAGATGTAGAAAAATCAGCTTATCAACCCTCAAAGAGGGGTTATACAATCGAAGATTTGTTAAGTGTTGTGGCCAAAATTAAAGGCTAGGAGGAGTGTACGTATGGAAAAAATGCTTTTATGAGTGCAGCGAAAAAGGCGCGTATTGCCTTAGCGGTGATGGCGGTGTGCGGTATGAGTTTCGCGGGGGGGACGTGCGTTTGCAGAAAACGTGACCATTGATCAGGATAAAAATATTATCTGCGGTGATGGGGCAACGGCAAAAAAGAATCCCAATTCAACTGAAGAAGGAACCGGTATGATTGTCATAGGTAATAGTGCAGCAGCTACAGGACTTGATTCTATTGCCCTTGGTACTAATGCCGTGGCTACAGGCGACCGCACTACCGCAATTGGTGGCGATGCTAAAGCAGACCACGGCGGTGTGGCAATAGGATCCCTGGCTAACGCATCAGGTACTTATGATGCTGTTGCAATTGGATTTAGGACTAAAGCGTCAGGTAGATATAGCACTGCAATAGGTAAAGATGCTGCGGCGGAAGGTCAGGATAGTTTAGCTATCGCATATAGTGCTAAAGCTCTGGCTAAGAATTCAGTTGCATTAGGGTATATGGCTAAGGCAGCTGTTGAAGAATCAATTGCGATTGGATATTATTCTTCTGCAGAGTCTAAGGGGTCATTTGCACTTGGCTCAAATTCTAAGGTAACCGGGGTAAATTCTGTTGCTATCGGTACAGGATCTGAGGCAAAACGAGACAATAGTGTTTCTGTAGGAGCGGGAAGCGGATCTCATGGTCCGGAATACAGACAAATTATAAATGTTGCATATGGAACAGGGGAAAATGATGCTGCGACATATGGCCAAATCTTAAGAGACACCTGGTCTACGATTAAAATTGGTGATGATGGTAATGGAAGCACAAAACTAACAAAAAATGATGGAACTGAAGGCCCGACAATTAATGTTGATGCTTCTAGTTTGAATAATAAGATAACGAAAAATACGAATTCAATTACTGCTGTAGATAACAAAATTGGCAGCCTTAGCACCGATGGCACGTACATCAAGAAAGCGAATAATGTATCTGCTAACCTTGTGGAACTGGATAAGCAGGTAAACACCAACGCAACTGCTATCACAAATAAAACAAACTTAGACCTGTCCAACATTAACGCAGCAGGCAAGGACGTAATCATCAACCTTGCAGGAAATAAAGCAGGCGAAATTGTTGATACTAAGCTGGGAAATATTACATCTGAAAACTATGTAAAGAAAGCTGATACTGTAAACGCTAATATTTCGGCATTGGATACGCAAGTAAAGGCAAACGCAGATGATATTATCGCAGCTAACACTAAAATTACTGCTGTAGATAACAAAATTGGCAGCCTGAGTGCAGACGGCAATTACATCAAGAAAGCGAATAATGTATCTGCTAATCTTGTTGAATTAGACAATCAGGTGAATGCTAACGTAACTGCTATCACAAACAAAGCAAACTTAGACCTGAGCAACATTTCCACTGCAGGCAAGGACGTAATCATCAACCTTGCAGGAAATAAAGCAGGCGAAATTGTTGATGTAAAGCTGGGCGCAATTACCTCTACGCACTATGTAAAGAAAGCTGATACTGTAAACGCTAACATCTCTGCACTGGATACCCAGTTGAACAAGGTTGACAACAAAATTGGCACGATGACTGATGGCAACTACATTAGTGCAGGCAATACCGTAGCAGGCAACCTTTCTGCTTTGGATAACCAGCTGAAGGCAAATGCTGAAGCCATCAATACTAAGGCTGACAAAGACCTGTCCAACATTACCGACGCAGGCAAGAACGTGATTAAGGATCTTGCAGGAAATAAAGCAGGCGAGGTTGTTGATGCTAAGTTAGGAGATATTACATCTGAAAACTATGTAAAGAAAGCTGATACTGTAAA
>ERZ1034865.1336-NODE-1336-length-11015-cov-6.282026_pt1 | contig 11015 bp, 8 predicted proteins | sample MGYA00520632_ERZ1034865 | MGnify/ENA primary metagenome ERZ1034865 (study PRJEB33766, sample SAMN09781738) | gut metagenome | biome: gut microbiome | host: Homo sapiens | place: Madagascar | study: EMG produced TPA metagenomics assembly of the PRJNA485056 data...
TCATAAACCTATAAAATCACGACTTGTGAGAGGACGCTTATATCTGCCCTTCACACCCTATAAAAGCACCACAGAATCTGCGACACTACGCCAGTTAAACTCCGGTAATTTTAAAATATTCAATGCTTCCGACCAGCTTATCTGCGATCTCACGAAGCTGCTCTGCACTCTTATAAACCTGCTGGAAGGTATCCACAACCATCTCTGTCTCATCGTAAGTCTCTTTTGTGCCGGAAACGTTATCCTGTGCGATAGCAGAGAGATCTTCCACTGCCTGAAGCACTTCGTTGCGCGTGCTGGCAAGATTTTCCGTACTGTCCTTGATCTGGCGGATGCTCTGCATGGAATTGCTGATCTGGGAGATGACTTCCTCCACAACTTTCTGTGTCTCTGACATACTCTCGCTCTGGCTTATGATGATCTTCTGCATCTGTTCCATGATTTCGACTGCTTTGGAAGAATCATCCTGCAGTTCTTTTGCAGTCTCTTCAATCTCTTTACTGGACTGATTTGACTGCTCTGAAAGCTTCTTGATCTGTCCTGCAACAACTGCAAAACCTTTTCCACTCTCCCCTGCCCTTGCAGCTTCTATAGAAGCATTCAGGCTGAGCAGATTTGTCTCCTCTGCAATTGAAGTGATAAATTCGGTTGCCGCCTGTATCCTTTTCACAGATTCATTTGTGCGGTTCGTCTGCTCCTGTACTTCATGTATGGTATCTTCCACCTTACTGTTAATATTCTGCAGCCTGTGTAATGTCTCGGCTGCTTTCTCACTGGACTGCTGCATGGATACCGCATTCTCATCGAGTGTTTTCACTTCTGAGGTTGTCTCTGTGATGTTTTCTCCCATGATACGCATATGTTCTGAAGTATTTCTGGAATTTTCCGCCTGCTCGGCAGAATTATCCACAACATGATTTACCGCAGTCCTTACATTTTCCATTGTGCCGCTTGTATTGTCTGCCGCTGTCTGCAATAACCGCGATGCATCCAGAAGCGTCCGCGCATTCTTATCGATCTCTTTGATCGTTTCCTGCATCGCATCCCGGAGGGTGATCGTAACCCTCGACAGATCACCTGTCTCATCCTTCTGTTTGAGCATGCGGTCATCTACCCACACTGTGAGATCTCCGGCAGCAATCTTTCCTACCGCATTGATACTGGTACGGATGTTTTTACTGATGGAGGATGCAAATTTCATTCCGACGATCATGCAAACAATCATCACTGCAAATACTGCCGCACTCAACGACCAGATGATCTGATTTATCACCATATCTTTTTCCTGCTTATCCGTTCCCACAAAAACCATGCCAATGATCTCGTCTGTCGAGCCATTCTGATAAACCGGCATAAAATATCCATAGTTCAATGTCCCCTCAATGGACACCGCCCGGCTGAAATACTCCTCGCCGCCTTTTAACACTTTCTCTACGATTTTATCCCCGGCTTTGGAATTTAACACACGGTCACCGTTTCCATCAACTGCGGAGGTCATGATTCTTTTATCCCCGTAAAAAAAGGTGACATCCATTCCGCTGTTGCTTTTAATGCGGTCTACAAGACTTTCTGATTTAGAAATGTTATAGCTTCCTTTCCAGATATCGCCATTGCTTGTCTCCATATAGTCGCCGGTGTTCTGGTCATAAGCTGCCAGTGTAGCTGCCGCTGTACCCTTTAATGCATCCTTCACTTCGTCTAACATGGAATTTTTCACCATAGTAACGGAAAACGCCAGCGAGATGATTCCCAATACAAGTACCGGGCCAATCGAAATTGCAAGGATCTTTTTCTTAATATTCATGCTGCATCCTCCTACTCTACTACAGTGACATTCTTAAAGTACCAGTTGATGCCGCCTGTGATCGTCGCATCATCCAGTGTTTTCCCTGCTTCTCCGACGGTCTCTCCGGTGTTTGTCTCGATCACTCCGTCAAACACCCCATTTTCTCCTGCCAATATCTGCTTTTTAGCCTCCTCGACTTTTTCTTCTGTTCCATCGGCACAAAAATCAGCCAGCGCTGTAATACCAACCAGATTTTCCGTCATACCGCCATAATAATTGCTGCCATCCCATGTTCCATCGATCACACTCTGCACAGCTGCAGTATAATAGGCACTCCAGTTCCAGATCACGCTGCACAGACACGCATCCGGTGCATTTTTACTCATATCAGAATTATATCCAATACTGTAGACACCACGCTCCTGCGCAAGCGTCTGCGGATACTCCGTATCACAGTGCTGTGCGATCACATCACATCCCATGTCAAGAAGTGTCTGCGCCGCTGCCTTCTCGCCTTCCGGATCAAACCAGCTGTTTGTCACTTTTACATACACCTCTGCATCCTGGTTCACGGAATAGATTCCAAGCGCAAACGCATCAATTCCGCCTGTTACCTCCGAATTTTCTGAATCCATCGCTGCCACATAGCCGATTTTGTCCGTCTCTGTATTCATTCCTGCAACAATCCCGCTTAAATATCTCGCCTGATAAATCCTGCCAAAATAGTTGTTGAAATTCTTTCCATTACTCATATATCCGGTTCCATGGGAAAAATAGATATCCGGGTACTCCTCCGCCATCTCGGCTGTCGTCTCCATGTACCCCCAGCTTGTCGTAAAAATAATGTTACATCCCTCATCAATACATTCCTGGATTGCTGTCCTTGTCGCTGCTGCATCCGTGTCCGCTACATTAATCTTACGCACGATCTGTTCGTCTGAAAGTCCAAGATTCTGCTGCATTCCCTGAATTCCCAGATCATGTGTATAGGTATAGCCGCTTCCCTCTGCCGGATTCGACAGATGAATGACACCTACCTTGATCTCATCCTTTGGAATACCTGTGGATGTCGTATTATCCCCTGCCACGGAGCTCTCCGTTCCCTGCTCATCACTTCCATCCACACTGTTCGTTGCATAATCATCAATCTCTGTCTGCGCCCCACAGCCTGCCAGCAGGCAGCCGCACAATAACACTGCAATCCATCCACTCCATTTTTTCTTTTTCATCTGACGCCTCATTTCTCCCTGTAAACACGATCTCTGGTATCAAAAAAACAACCACTAATTCTAGTTTAATACAATTTTCTCATTTTTCAACAATTTTCTGTCATTTTTCGACATATTCATTTTATATTGTTCTCCGACGCAAAAAAAGCTATACTGTATATAAAAAATCAGCGGCAGATGCCTCTGCGGTCACTGCTGCAGGAAAAGGATGGATAAAATTATGAAATTTATTTCCTGGAATGTAAACGGACTTCGTGCCTGCATGCAAAAGGGATTTTTAGATTTTTTCAATGAAGTGGACGCAGATTTTTTCTGTGTCCAGGAGACAAAATTACAGGAGGGGCAGATTGCCCTTGATTTCCCCGGCTACCATCAGTTCTGGAATTATGCCGAAAAAAAAGGCTATTCGGGCACTGCTATTTTTACAAAACACGAACCACTCTCTGTCTCTTATGGCATCGGCATCCCGGAGCATGACCATGAGGGGCGTGTCATCACATTGGAATACGATGCTTTTTATCTGGTTACCTGTTACACTCCGAATTCCCAGAACGAACTGGCAAGACTTCCTTACCGCATGCAGTGGGAAGAAGATTTTCTTGCCTTTCTGAAAAGGCTCGACGAGGTAAAACCTGTCATTGTCTGTGGAGATCTGAATGTTGCACATAAAGAAATTGATTTGAAGAATCCAAAAACCAACCGCAAAAATGCCGGTTTTTCCGATGAAGAACGTGCAAAGATGACCACTCTGTTAAACTCCGGATTCACAGATACTTTCCGCTATTTTTATCCGGATAAAGAGGGCATCTACTCCTGGTGGTCTTACCGGTTCAAGGCACGTGAGAAGAACGCTGGATGGCGTATTGACTATTTTATCACTTCCAGATGTCTGGATGCAAAGCTGCAGTCTGCCGGAATCCATACGGAAGTGTACGGCTCTGACCATTGTCCGGTGGAACTTGTTGCAGACGTCTGATGCAGTGATAATATGTTTTTTAACGTCGTTTCGCATAAGATAAAAAGGGCGTGGGAAAAAACTCTCGTTTTTTCACACGCCCTTTTTACCTCTTTCAGATTTTTTACATGATCCTATTTTTCATGATTACCATTCCCTTTTTTTGTATCTCTTTCCTGCTGCAAACAACGCACCGCATCCTGCACAGAGAATGAGCGTCCATACCATCCACATGGAGCTGTCTCCTGTTTTTGGCGATCTGCCTGTCAGAGTGGTATTCACATCCTCATATACCAAGGCATAGGTTGAGAAACCATCCGTTGCAAATGTAAACTGATTTGTGGCTGCATCGTAAGTTCCATCGATCAATGTTGCCACACCATCATGGATTCTGACGATCCTGTAAGTGCGTTCAATACTGCTGTCATGGTTCACAAGGTTCTGCGGAATTGTGATCGCTATATACATTGGTGCGGATAAATCCGTAATCTGGCGATCCGCTCTTCCTGATATCTTCAATGTTAAATTAAGATTTAAGTATTGTCCAATCACATTGTTTCCAAGAACACTCTGAATGAGTGCAATCTCTTCTTTTGTTGGTGTCATGCCGGATGCGCTCAAAACAAACTGCGTCTTGTTTCCGGCTTTTACTGCCTTTTTCTCGTCTTCACTTAACTTTGCAAGATTCAGCAGCTGATCTGCTGCACTTGCGATATTGATTGCAGGGACTCCCTCTCCGCCTACTGACTGTGCAGTTATCGCATTATCTGTAGATCCCGCAGCCGAAGAGGCAGTTGTGGAAGATGTATTGGAACTTTTTTCCGTTTTTGCATTACCATTATCCGCTTTCTTTGCTGTTTTCACAATAAAATAAGTTGAGAACTGATTTGTCTCAAAAGTCAGCGTACCATTTTCCGACACAGACGTTGTAAGTTTTGTGAGGTTTCCGTTATGCTCCCTTACAACCTCATATCCTGCCGCCGTGTCATAATCAGCCACTTGTAGTTTCATTTTTACAGGCTGGTCGAACTGCGTGACTGGATTCTCCCAGTTAGTTCCATCTCCCTTGCTGACAATCTGGTCTAAGGTCAGGTTTACTGCTTCTGCACTTACTGCATTTTCTACCTGTGCAAGTGCATTTGTTGTATTTGCATCCGAATCCTCCACGGTAAGACGCAGATTTCCACTTGGAGCCGCATTTGCTCCATTTTCAACAGAAGCAGAAGAGACTTTTGTTCCTGATGTCTTAATTTCATCCTGTGTCTGTGTGAAGATTCCTTTAAAATGCACGTTGGTATCCGGCATTGTGAAAGTGAAGGTTGATACCTGATTGTCCAATGCCTCCAGCTCCACTCCATTGATAGAAGCCCCCGACAACTGATAACCATAATCCGGGATCAACTTAATGGTAACAACATCATCTCTTTTTACCTCAAGATGTCCTCCCTTTTCATTCCCCGGATTATTTGCAAAATCAGAAAATGTCATTTGTGACACATCTTGACCATTGATTTTAATAATTTCCGCTGTTCCATGTTCGATCCTGCCATCTTCCCCATAGGTATCATCATACGCCCATGTAACAGTCAGGCATTTTCGATCGATCTGGATATGCTGAGTACCATTTACCGTAATAGCAGTATCTTCACTGGTTCCTGCGACCTGCGCTCCGTAAAACTGTATCACATACTCATCCGTCTTTGCCAGCTGTGCATATATGGATACAGATGTAATCGATTCATCCAATAAGCAAACCATTCCACTCTCATCAAATGCTGCCTTTTTTTGATTTAACAGATCTGTAAGCGCAACAAACCCTGTATTATCTGGATTTACATATAATTCTAGTCCTGCATATAATTTCAGGTTCTGATACGAACTCCATGCATTTCCTTCAAACTGCAAGCTTACCCCTGTTGGCTGTGGCGGATTACCACCCTGACTTCCACCACCTGCTGAAAAGTTTGTAAACTCAATATGAATACCGCCTGTAATTTTAATTGCAGCACCATCTTCCACTTCTCCACTGTTTGGAATTGTTGCCTTATAAGTACTGTCTTGTGCATAAGTAATTTTAATATATACATTCTCACCCTGAATGGTATATTTAGGCTTCCCCTGATCATCAGACGCTGTCAACTTCGATATATCATTCCATACAGCACTTTCACTGCCATCAAGATAATCTGTAGAATATTGGATTGTACCATATGTTTTTTTGTAATTTTCATCATAAGTCCCATTATCCAATGTAATCTCTACAGAATTACTGCTGCCTTGTCCTCCTTCGCCCTCTGCTGACACGTTCATCGCCGGCAGGACACCGAATATCAGTACCAATGTCAACAGGACACTGACTGCTTTCTTCCACGCCTTTCTCATCCGCTTTTCCTCCTATACTACTTTTTAGTGTAATTATGTTCTCCCATTTGGGGTCTCTTCTCTACATTTTTCCGCTTCCGCCACATACCGTACATTTCTTCGCGCCATGACAGAGAATGCAATCATCCGTGATCACACCCTTGCCATGACAAATAGAGCACGGCTTTCCATGCGAACCGCCACAGAGTTCGCAGACAATTTTTCCTGCGCCGCCACAATGTCTGCATGCCGAACCATCCGTTGCATCCACGCCACTTCCTTTGCACCCCGGACATGTCTGCATACCAGATGTATCACAGTTGCTGCAGGTCTCAACGAGACTGCCATGACAGCGTTTGCATGGCAGTGTTCCACCGCCGCACTCTGCACAGATTCCGGTTCCTCCACATGCACTGCATGTCTTTTTCCCTGTAGAATCTGAAATGGTCTGTAAGACTTTCTCCAATTTTCCGCTGTCTGTTGCCTCCTGCACCCAGACAACATCTGTCATAACCTCATTCTGCCCGGTCAGATATCCTTTTTCTTCTGCAGCATCCACAATTGTCTCCATCCCATCTGCAAGCTTCTGCCCTGTCAGATCAACTGTTTCAAATAAATCTGCCGCATCCTCATTCAGATACTCCACATAGACAATGCATTCTTCCGCATCTACATATAAATTAAATTCAGGATTAATTTTTACATGGATCACAGCCGCATACACTAAATCGTCTGGCATCCCAACCCCTCCGGCTTTCTCCGTTGAAAAAGCTTCCGTCGTTTCTGTCCTCATGACTGCTTCTGCATCACGTCTTTCTTCAGAACTCTGTTCGGTCGCTGCGATTGTCTGATCACTCACTTCTTTTCCACAGGAAGTCACAGTAAACAACATCACCGCAAGACAAAAAAAGACTCCCAGATCACGCACCTTATGTCTCATTCAAGCCTCCTATCTCCATACCAGGAATATACTGAAAAAAGCTTAACATAAAATTGCACGATCCGGGAGTTTACATATGTCTCAATCGTCACGATCAGCCTTTTTTTCCGGTTTCCATGTATAATAAAACTGGATCAGGCCAATCCTTGAATTTGTATCTGTTTTTTTGTTGAGCGATGAAATATATCGATATAACATTGCCCTCGAAATATAAAGCCTATTTGCGATCTCCTGCACCTCCTCATCCGATGCCAAAAGCATTTTCAACACCTCCTGCTCCCGTTCTGTCAGCGCATAGGTATCTGCAAATGCTGAAAAATACTCCTGCTCCTCTTCCTGTTTCCGCTCCTGATCAGGCAATTCCACATCCGTCTGTCCCATCACCGTGTAAATATAAATCGCAATGCTGATCAGCACAAATAACCCGATCGATGCGATCATGATCTTCGTACTGTCGCCGGACCGGATCAGTGCTACAGAAAAGCTTCCAATGAGTATGGCGCAGAGATTGTTCACTGCTCTTCCCATGCCAGCCCAAAACTGTGGCACTCTCATGTACCCCGCCAACCGCACAAAACCGGTCGAGAAAAACACAACAAAGAAGCCTGCCGACAGATAAAATACGATCAGCCCAAGCAAAAAAGAGCCGCCGGAAACGATCACAAGTATACACACCGTGGAAAGCAGCGTCACGCAGTACATGATAAGGTTCCTATATCTGCCTTTTCCATAATCAAACAACACGCCTGACACAAGTCCGCTGACCGCCAGAATCAGTCTTGGCCACTGTCCGATATCCACACTTCCACCTGCATGCCCTAATGTCACTGCATTGTCTAATGTTGCAAAAATACAGGTCATAAGGGCGATTGTGAAAATGAGCGTAACTGCCGCTGCATAGGGATGTCTGATGGGATCTGACTCATATAGGTTCCGCTCCATCAGGCTTCCCGCCACCTTCTTTTTCTCCACCAGAAAAAGAAGTGCCCAGAATGCAACAGTCAAAATCACTGCTTCCAACGCTGCATTATGGATCAGATTGTTTTCGAGAAACTGTAAAAAAAGTCCAATTGCATACGATACCCCCACCGTTTCCGCCAGATGTTCTTCCATACCATAGCGGCACGCTGCCCGGTAGTGTACCAGACTTCCGGCTATTCCAAGCAGCACATATAAAATCAGTCCTGCTGCAAGTGTGCTTCCATAACTCTGATGTATCTGGATCCCCCACAGACATACAGCTGCAAGCCCCCCGGCACCAACACTGCCTGCCTTCTTTGCTCTTTCCCGCAGTTTACCATCCAGTACTCCAAACAGAAAAAAACCAACCGTACTGCTTCCGAGCACATAACTCTGTGCCAGCACCACTCCGCTCGAATCCGTCTGAAATGCCATCATATTGTCAAATAAATATTCTGCTCCTAAAAACACATAATTAAATAATGTCAGAGCAGTCATAATCTCGATCCGCTCTCTCTTCCAGAAAGTATTCTTCATTTGTTAATTCTGCCTTTAATTTTTATAAGATTTTTCCATAAGATTCCGTACAGAATTTCAGATGATGATTCCACCACCGGCAACATAATCGCCATCGTAAAGCACAACCGCCTGTCCCGGTGTCACTGCACGTACCGGTTCTTCAAACACACAGTGAATCTGATCTTCTCCGATACGTGTCACTTTACACATACTTCCACTGTGGGAGTAGCGGATTTTTGCCTTTAACTTCACTTCGCCTTCAATGTCTGGGATCGACATAAAGTTCACATGATCCGCATACAGTTCTGTCGTAAACACGTCCTCATTCGAACCCAGTACGACCTCGTTTGTCTCCGGGCGGATCTCTGTCACAAACACTGGGTAACCAAGTGCAATCCCAAGACCTTTTCTCTGTCCGACCGTGTAATGTGTGATCCCTTTATGTCTTCCGAGTATTTTTCCATCCGTAGACACAAAATTTCCGGGCGGCGGCACAAGTTTTCCACACTCTTTATCAATAAATCCCGCATAATCATCATCCGGGATAAAACAAATCTCCATGCTGTCTTTTTTGTGTGCGACCATCAGCCCGATCTCCTCTGCAATCTGGCGGATCTCGTCCTTATGATAATCTCCGACCGGCATGAGTGTTCTCGACAACTGCGCCTGCGTCAGATTGTAAAGTGCATAAGTCTGGTCTTTCTCGGCGGTGACAGAATTTTTGATCGCATAACGGCCATTTGGAAGCTGCTCAACCCTTGCATAATGTCCGGTCGCAATGTAATCTGCACCGATCGCAAGACTCCTGTCTAATAACGCCTCCCACTTCACATATCGGTTGCATGCGATACATGGATTCGGCGTCCTTCCCTTCAGATATTCTGCTGTAAAATAATCCATGACATTTTTTTTGAATTCCTGCTTAAAATTCATGACGTAATACGGAATTTCCAGACGGTCTGCCACTCTTCGTGCATCATCAACAGCACTGAGTCCACAGCAGCCACCATTTTTTTCCTGTGTAAATTCATCCTCGTCCTGCCAGATCTGCATGGTTACACCGATCACATCGTACCCTTGCTTCTTTAATAAATATGCTGCAACGGAAGAATCCACGCCTCCCGACATTCCTACTACTACTTTTTTTGCCATAGTTTACCTCTTTTCCCGCCATAAAAAAATTATGAGAAACCCATTTTTATGAGCTTCTCATAACATATCATGTCTGTATTTATTTTGCAACCGTTTAGGTTGTGGTATTATAGATCTCACCTGTCGTATAATTGTATGTATACATGCCTGACTTGTTGTAAGTATTGGCTTTCTCCGCCTCACTCTTCGCATAACTCTCGATCATACCTGCCTGAACCGAGGTCTGATAACCAAATCCGCCTGTCGTATGGAACAGGGATTTTACCGTGTTCATATCGGCTTTCTTAAATGCTGTCTCATCAATGGAAAGCTTGTTATCGGTTCCGATCGTGATTCCGGCCGTACTGAGCATGTTGGAATTTGCCTTTGTCAGATTGACCATGGACTTCGTGCTTCTTAAGATGCTGTTGGTATTGGAATCCCCACCCTCTTTTAACATCTTGTTGTAGCTGTCCACAAAATCACTGACCGCCTTGTAAATCTTGTCTGTATCATACTCATAAGATACTTTTCCATCTTTATCTGTCGTCTGTTTCTTTGTAAACAGAGATTTATCTCCGTTTGTTCTCAGTGCCTCAGATGCTTTCTTCAAATCATCTGCAGCGCTCTCGATATTTGCAAGTGTCTTCGAAGAATCTTTGGAAGTCGATGTAGCAGCAGACACAGACGAAGATGATGGATCATCCGATGCCGCCTTTGTGTAATAAGCCTTCATCAGCTTTGTGTAACTTCCATTCTGGATCGTAGCATAGTCAGAATAATTAATACCAAGTAAATCTGATGTTCCAAACATTGTACTTGTATTCGTCCTTCCTGAATTCAAGCTGGAAAACAGTACACCGATGGAAGATGAATCATATCCTGAAATTGTTGCCATATTTCTCACTCCTTTGATCAGCAATCATCCATGTAAAACAATATCGTTGTGTAATTATGCATTCTCCCTCATAATTACCTCTCTCTTATCATTACATCGTCATTTTAGCTTCATTTTATTAGTTTTTCAAGGTCATTTCTGTAGTTTTGCACAAAAATTTTTAATTATTCAACAATTGTTCATACTTTATTCACATATTACTGTTACAATAAACTCATAAATGAAACGGAAATAAG
>ERZ1034865.1337-NODE-1337-length-11011-cov-7.221979_pt1 | contig 11011 bp, 26 predicted proteins | sample MGYA00520632_ERZ1034865 | MGnify/ENA primary metagenome ERZ1034865 (study PRJEB33766, sample SAMN09781738) | gut metagenome | biome: gut microbiome | host: Homo sapiens | place: Madagascar | study: EMG produced TPA metagenomics assembly of the PRJNA485056 data...
ATCTTTTTTAAAAACCTTAATCCATTCAGTGAATGCAGTTACTAATGACTTATTTTTTGTGTTAACTTTAAAACCTTGTTTTAATCTCGATTCAATATCTCCAGCTTCGGCAATTGCTTCACCCTTGGTCTTAAAACCAGACTTTCTTATTTTATTGAATGTACCATAATTATCTTTGTATGATATTTCATATTGCCATACTTTTCCTCGTTTAACGTACCTGGCCATAATTGATTTTTACTCCTTTTTCCTGTAGAATAGAGTACAAGAAAACGTCACGAAATTCGTGGTGTTTCTAATACTTATTGTCTTAAGCCGCTCCTCGTCGCCAAACCTGGGCGGCTTTTTTTGGTTTATTTATTCCAAAAATCGGAGGATTTTACTTCATCATCCACGTGGTCAACACCGTATTGTGCTTGATCTGCAGGGAATTTTGAACCATACTCAGAAGTTAATTGATCTAGCAATGCTTGGCCAGTAAGGTTACCAGTATCACGATACGATTGAGCAGATAATACTGCTAAATTATTCCAGTTTACAAGTGGATCGATTCTAGCAATAGCGGCATTTGCCTCTTCTGGAGTCATTTGAGAACCATATTCAGAAGTTAATTGGTCATACAAGCCTTGTTTACTCAAATGTGCTGTATTAAGATAGCTAATCGCTGTCTTAGTTTGTGCAAGAGCATTCCCTTTCAACCCATCAAGTGCTTTTTCCTCACCAGTAAGAACTTTGGGCTCTTCTTTTTTAGGTGTAGAAGTTTTGGTTTTTGATTCAGCTGTTTTTTGCTCTGATGATGTAGAAGTGCTGCTAGAATTCTTATCATCTGAATTACCATTCATAGCGCCGTTTATTCCAATAACAACGACAACGATAAGAATCCAAAACCAAATACGTTTGTAAATTGGTTTTTTTACTTTAGGTGTACTATGATTCATAAATTTTCTCCTTACCCTTTTAACGTAGTTAGCGCACGTAGTTTTACCAACAGTTTGGACTAGCTTTTTTCTTTATTTATGAATTAATTTTAATTCTATTCTCTACAGAAAGTTGAACCAAAAATCTATAGAAATCAGAAACATCAAGTTTTTTAGGAAATTCAAAGTGATGGACAGAAAGAGAAGTTTCGTACGCTTTATAATAAGGGTTTGTGAGATAAGTAATATAGATGTCAGTGTCATCAAAACCAAATCCTGCAGCAGTAAATTTCACATCTACAATAGTATCAAGAAAAATTTGGGTGATGGCTTTCTTTTGACCAGTAACTCCTTGTGCATCAACAAATAGGAGACGATGATTAGTCATTACAATTTCATCACGAACAAGTTTATATGCCGATATAACCTGCTCATTTTCGATGAGTATATGAGACCATTTTGAGGTAACTGAATCTATATTTTGCTTCTGGTAATTCCCTAACATTCCTTGAAGTAGATTTCCTGAATCAGCACTGGTAACAGTAGTATCAACTTTCTGTGTTACATCATAAATTTTGTCAGCTGCAACTTTTGAGGCTTTATCAGCTACTTTGTTGAGGTTATCCAATAATCCCATAAATTTTCTCCTTACCCTTTTAACGTGGTTAGCGCACGTAGTTTATTTGTAGTTTATTTATAGTATATGAATATTTAATCGAACAATCAAATATTCACTGAAGGTTTCAAACAGCAAATTGTTCCTTATAAATTGCATTTACTAGTGAATATGTGTAGTCATATGGACATCCAGTTATATCAATAAATAGAGAAAAGTAGTTAAAGTTCCCTCCCTCGGACTCAAATAAGCTCCATAAATAGATAATAGCTTCTTTATTTGTCCGTTTTTCCTGTGAGCTAGTAGTATCACATTCTCCAAGACGATGACTGTCATTATTCTTAATATGCATCAATTCATGGGATAGTTTAAATGCTTTAACCGTAGCGGGGTTAAAAATCGTTATCTTTTTTCTATTATTTGTTACAGCGTCTAAAGGGAATAAGTTGTCCCCAATGACTTCAATTCCATATTTTTCTATTTCAAGGATTATACGCTCTATTAGTTCCTGTTCGTTCATAGAGCCCCCGATTAGTCTTCAAGACGTTTACCTAAAATAAGTTTTAATGCTGTTTTAACTTCATCAGTTAGTGGTTTACCATCAAAAGAAATCCATTCATCCCAATCAACTTTACTTTCATCTACTAAATCAGCAAGATCAACGGGTTCATTTTTACTTTTGTTATCATCCAATCCAAGAAGATAATCAACCGAAACATTAAAATATTTTGCTACCTTAGTAAGTTTATCAGCTCCTGGGTTCGAATTTTTCCAGCGTTTTAGAGATGCGTTAGAAAATCCAAGTTCCTCTTCCAATCTGCTAATTGATACATTTTTTTGAGCTGCTAGCTCTTTTATTTTTTCGTATAAATCCACTTGTAACAACCTTTCAAAGGGTACAAGAAAAATATATTAGAATATTAGACCGCAAGTGTTGACAAATGCGGTCGAATAATCTATAATAGTTCTTGTAAAGATAAATTATATTTTTTGTAAAGAAAACCTAGAAATACTTAATGAACAGCGCCGCCAAGCAAGTTTTATAAAGTGTTTAATAGGCTCTTTAACTATGCTTTAATTATAGATTATTAGACCGTAAGTGTCAAGAATAAAATAGATTAAAATATAAATTTTCTTTATAAAAACTATATTTTTAGGAAAAGGAGGAAGTTATGACACAAGAAAAATTTGAACGTTATCGCAAAGCTGTGGAGGAATTGAAAAAGAAGAAGGGTTATACAAATGCTTTTCTAGCAAGCATTGCTTCAGAGAAAGCAGATTCTAAAATCCCTGCTAGTCGTATGTCAAATGTTATGAGTGGTAAGGAGAATGGTAAAGCAGCGTTGGTTATTTTAGCTGATATAGCCTTTATCTATGACTTAGATGTTTAAAGGAGTTACAGCAATGGAACAGCAAATGTTATCAGCACAAGTGACATTAATAATTCCCGAAGATAAGGTTCTAGTAGATAAAGTTGAGTATCAGGAATTAAAAAAATCAAAAGAGATTACTTGGAACTCGATGCAAGAATTTTGTAGATATGCAGGATGGAATTCTGTCACAATGACTAAAATTTTATTAAAGCCAGAAGTTAGAAATATTATTGATATCTCAAGAAATGATAACGGTTGGGCTTATTATGGCTTGGGCAAAGGTAATCATTGGTGGTTCATTGCCGATAAAGCTAAGGAATTTATCAAAAATGATTTAAAAAATTATATTGGTAAATAAAATAAAGAAAGGAATTCATAAAACATGAATCAATTAATTAACATCACACAAAATGAAGACAACGACTCAGTTGTGAGCGGTCGTGAACTACATGGATTTTTAGAAGTTTCAACTCCATATACACAATGGTTTGAACGGATGATTGAATATGGATTTGTTCAAAACGTAGATTTTATAGGTTTATCACAAAAAAGTGAAAAACCTCAGGGCGGTAGACCTACAATAGACCACGCCTTAAAACTTGACATGGCAAAAGAAATTTCTATGATCCAGCGCACGGCAAAAGGCAAAGAAGCTCGTCAGTACTTTATCCAAGTTGAAAAAGAATACAAACAGCAACAACAAGTTCCACTCACGTTGGACCAACAAATTGCAGCTATCGCAACTGGTTATGGAAGTGTGAAAGAAGAACTTGTAGAAGTAAAGGACCAAGTTGCTGATTTAACTAATCGTTTTGGACTTCCTTCAAATAAAGCGAAAGTTTTGCAGAAGAAAGTTGCAAGTAAAGTTTATATGTTTACAGGTGGTAAAGCTTCAAATGCACATAAGAAAATCGGTAGTAAGGTTTTCCGTGAGTTCTACAAAGATTTGAATAATCGATTTGATGTTGTGAAATATAGTGATATTCCACTTAGTCGCTATGAAGAAGCATTAGAATATCTTGAAATGTGGCAACCAGCATTTAATACAACATTGGAAATTCGAGCGTTAAATGCACAGTCTAGTCTATTTGAGGAGAACTAATATGACTGAAACAAGAGTTATCAACGGACGTGTAGTGGACGTTCGACACACAGCTGTCGGAGTTAAATATATCAATCGCCCACTAACAACTATGGAATCAAAATATGAAGCTTGGAAAGCCGAGCAGCGTAAAGAAAAAATGCTTCGAGAAAGCATCACAAGTTGGGGATATTAAAAAGCTCCTAGCAGCAACTAGGAGGATAGGAGGAATACAAATGCCAAAAGAACTTTCAATAGAAGTCAATGTTACAAATGTAGATAAATTAAAAGACTTATCTCAAAGACTCCAAGAGGAGTTGAAACAAGTCAATAAAACAATTAATGAGATTCAAGAAATAAAACTAGAAATTTAAATTGAGATCAATTTCTTGTGAACAGTTAGGGCACAAACTCTTACCAACAGGAACTGAAATAGTTTTTGAACACTGAGGGCATGTCACATCATATTTACGAGAATTAGCTTCATTTTTAACAGCTTTATTCATTTCTTTCTTTAAATTTTTTTCAAAGTTTGAGGAATCAAAGTTGAATTTAATACCAGATTTCATCTAGGTTTCTCCTTTCTAAAATATTTTGAATAAATCACCGGAGACGTGTTTCATTCATATAAAAATTATATCAAAAATTAAAAACTACCACAACATATAGTTGTGTAAAACATATTTAACACTACATATAGTAGAGGAGAGAATGTGAAAAATATTTTAAATAGAGAAATGAAAAAGAAAAACATTTCTCAAATGGAACTCGCAAATAAAGTTGGGGTAAAACAGCAGTATATTTCAAAGATTGTTCTTGGAAAAATCAAAAGTCCTAGCTTTGATTTAATATGCAAAATAGCGGATGCTCTGGACGTTGATATCAATGTGTTCAGAGAAAAATAAAAAAGCTCACTTTGCAGAGTGAGCGGGTAGAAATTTTTGCAATGTTTCTACTCTAATTATAACAAAAATTGGAGGAATTAAAAATGAGTTTACAACTAATACCAATGGACAGAGAAACTGGTGAAGTGCTTGAATTTCGTCCATCAATGATTAAAGAGTTGGATAACAGCGATTTAACTGCATTTTTAGAAGCTGTAAAGACTGCAGATAAGATGAAAAAAGAGGCGGAGAAGGAAGTTAAAAAGCGCCTTGATGAAGGTCAGAACTTCACTCGCTTATCATATGGGAAACAACAGTTTACCAGAGAAATCGTTATGGATAATGCTGCTAAAACAGCGCTTATTAGAAAATATGGCTTAGAAAGTGTAGAGCCATTGTCAATTGCTAAATTAGAAAAGAAATATGGTGAAGGCATTCTTGAAGACATTGAGCAATTTATCATCATGAAACCTAAGAAAGCAAAAATTGAATGGGATAAATAGGAGAATAACTCATGACAGAAAAAAATAGAACGTCATTTGAAGTCCTAAGCTCCGTAAATGTTGACGAAAATAAAAAGAAAAAAAATAATTTAGATTATTTATCATGGGCTTGGGCATGGATAGAGTTACATAAAGTATATCCAGATGCTACAAGTAAAGTCTATGAACGAGAAAACGGTGTGAATTACTGGACAGATGGTAAGACTGCTTGGGTCAAAGTTGGTGTAACCGTGGAGGGGCTAGAACATATTGAATATCTTCCAGTTATGGATTTTAAAAACAAGTCTATTCCAGTTGATAATGTTACTAGCGTAGATGTAAATAAAGCAATTCAACGTGGTTTAACCAAAGCAATAGCAAGACATGGGCTAGGGTTATATATCTATGCAGGAGAGGACTTCCCAGAGGAAGAGGAGCTAACTCCTCCTAAATTATATGTAGTTGGTAAGGCAAAAAAAGAATTTGATGAACCAAAATTAAGGGCAGTTGTCGAAAAAATGGTAGGTATCGCAGGAAATGACTACGGGGCTACTGTCGAAGAGCAAAAAGAATGGTTATCTATGCCATTGGTTGAAGCTTTTAATGATATTGAAAATTATGTTGATGTAAAAAAAGGAGAAACAAATGATAAATAATGTTGTTTTGGTTGGACGTATTGTCCGTGAACCAGAATTAAGATATACACCTCAGAATACTGCAGTAGCTACTTTCACTTTAGCAGTAAATCGCCGTTTTAAAAATGCTCAGGGTGAACGAGAAGCAGATTTTATAAACTGTGTTATCTGGAGACAGCCTGCTGAAAACTTAGCAAATTGGGCAAAAAAAGGCGCATTAGTTGGTATTACTGGAAGTATACAAGTAAGAAATTACGAGAACAAAGAAGGTCAACGTGTTTATGTTACTGAAGTACTGGCTGACAATTTCCAAATGTTGGAAAGTAATTCAAATAAAACAGAAAAAGGGAAAACTAAATCTAATCAAGATAAAGATCCTTTTGCCGGGGCACCAATGGAAGTCTCAGATGATGATTTACCATTCTAAATGACAGACACTAGGCTTCGGTGCAGGAAGGACCGAGTAAGTCGAGCGCTATGTACTCAGGGAGACCCAGCGCTAACCTATTGTTTATGGAGAATTAATATGAATAAAAAATTAAGACATCAAGATAGAGTTTTAAATTATATAAAGGAATTTGGTTCAATTACAAGTGCAGAATGCTTTACAGAGCTTGGAATTATTGATTTGCCAAAGAAAATTTGTTTGTTGCAAGATGAAGGTTATGTTTTCAAAAAAGAACCTATCACGCAGAAAAATAGATATGGTGATTCCACTACTTACAAACGTTATTCATTAGAAATAGAGGCTGAATAATGGCTGATAACAAAAAATATTATTACATGAGATTGAAGGAAAATTTCTTTGATTCTGATGAGATGATTATTTTAGAAAATATGGACAATGGAGATGGAATAATTTATAGCAATATACTGCTGAAGTTATATCTTCGTAGCTTGAAGTACGAGGGACGCTTGATGTTTAATGAGCGCATCCCATTTAACCCGCAAATGCTATCAACTATTGTTAGACATCCAGTAGGAGTAGTGGAAAAGGCTCTTAAAGCTTTTATAGATCTTGGACTTGTAGAGATTATGGATAACGGAGCAATTTATATGCTCGATATTCAAAACTTTATAGGAAAAACTACAACTGAAGCAGATAGAAAGAAAAAGTACAGGGCTAGAATAGCACAAGAAAAGGGCAACGTTTTAGGAAGCGGACAAATGTCCAGACAAACGTCCGACAAACGTACACCAGAGACAGAGAAAGAGTTAGAGAAAGAGTTAAAGATAGATATAGATATAGAGAACAGAGAAAAAGAACCAACTTCTCTTCTTGCTGAGTTTCTTAATTTATTTATCAATTTCTCAAGTAAAAATCTATCTAAAAAAGCAATAACACAAGTTGAATTTTTGAAACTACCGTCATTCCAGCAAGAACAAGCAGTTATTGGAGCTAAAAACTATATTGAGTGGTACAAGAATGAAAAACCAGAAGATACAAAAGGTCAATACAGTGTGAATTCTGCAAATTTTTTATCAAATATGATGTTTGTGGATTATCAAAAAGCTCCTAAAACTGTTCAGGGAACATTGGGAGGAATGATTTGACAGAACAATTTTACGATGATAATGAAAAATGGGCAGTTACTCATAAAGAAATGTCAGGAAACTTTGTAGAAGGTGGGGAACTAGGGGTCTGTGAGACTCACGGTTGTTACATTATTGGTTCAAAGCGTCCTGTTATGTCTTATCCAAAAGATAGTAATGGGAAAGTAATTGGAGAGCCTTATCCTTATTTAGTAAGAGTTTGCCCAATGTGTAATGCTGAAGGTATCCATAATAAAACGGTTAAGTCAGTAAAAGATTATATATCTGAATTTAAAGCGAAAAAACATATCGATTTAAATAAAGACATCATTGTTAAATATGACTTTTCGGATGAATTGAGTGTAGTGAACACAGACAAAATGGTCGAGTGGATCGTGAAAAAAGTTGGCACTCAGAAAAAAGTTAAACATCTTAATGTGAGAAAGCATGTTGAACTAGCTAAAAACTGAGCTTCTGGAGATGAGGCACGTGATAAATACATGAAACAAGTTCATGAAATTGAGCAAGCTGATTTATTAATATTTGACTCTTTAGCTGATTTTGTAAACAAAGATGCTGAAAAAGCACTAAATGTATTATTTAGCGTAAAAGATGGCTGCTCAATTATGATTTTGACGATCCCTGAAAGTGATAATCGTTTAGAACAACTTCCGAGACGTCTTAAATTCAGATTTGATAACGCTCAAATAATGCAAATGTCTAGTATTGGAAAGGAGCGATAAAAATGTCGAGACCAACAAAAGCAGAAAAATTAGTACAGGACAGAGTTTCTAAGGAAGAGATAGCCGCCATGAAAAGAGCTAGAGAAAATAACAAAGAAACTAAGTATTTTCACAAAGAGTTTCATAAGCAGATTGCGAGACTTGGAAAATGAAATTTTCTTTCGAGCTGCATAAGATGCCAACAACGGCACAGCAGAAAGGTGTTTCTTATAAAAACGGTAATCCTGTATTTTATAACCGAAAAGGGACTCAAAACTATGAGTTACAAGGTGCATTAAAAAAAGCAGCACCCAAACAGCCTTTTCCAAAGGGTACACCGCTTATTCTAGATGTTGTTTTCACATATGCAATCAAACAGAAGAAGCTGTGGGGCGAGTATAAACAAACGAGACCCGATTTAGATAATCTCATGAAGAATCTGCAAGATTATAGGACTAAATTTGGATACTACGCCGACGACAGCCAAATAGTAGTTCTCTGTGCAAGAAAATTTTATGGAAACAAAAACAAACTTGAAATAGAAATAACTGAGTTAGATAACTCAGGAAGCTAAAAAATCATGCTAATTTCGCTACTTAAATATGTTTTGGATAGATTTTGTGCCTTGTACATTCAAAACGTACGAGAGAGCGAAATACAAGCGTATAAGGAAGGGGAGAAATGATAAAAGAAATAGTAACATTATTTTTAATTCTAACTGTATCAATTGTGTCTTACACATGGTGTGCAATTCGAGCAGACAAAGCACGTCGATATTATGAAAAACAAGGGGATAAAGCTACAGAAGTATTAGAACAACTCACCAAGCTTTGGGGATCATCAGCAACAACTCATAAAAAGTTGACTAAATGCGAAATTTGCCATGAAAATATAGCAATGGCAACAGTGGATCATGAATTACTTTGTAGGAGTTGCTATGAAAAAATTGAGGTGGAAGAATGACATTTGCAGTTTATAAAGGGGAAGAATTCCTTGATGAAGGTACAGCTGAAGAACTTGCAGAACGCTTTGGTGTAACTCCCAAAACTATTAAATGGTGGGCTACACCGACTAGCCATAAGCGAGATAAAGGAAATCGCAAGACTGCGGTTAGATTGGATTGAAATGACAAAAACAAAGCTGCAAATCATGCGTGAGAAAGCAGATATGACTATTGAACAGTTAGCGATGAATGCTTTAATGATTCAAATTGTGGAACTTAATAGCTATTACAACTCACTGGAGAATTTTGAATGTACGGTTGCTAATACGGTGGAATTATTGGAAAAAAGCGAGATAAACGGCATGAGGAATGTAGAAAATCCTAACTGGAAATATGTCGCTGAAGCCCTCGACTGCTTGGTAGAAGAATTGGTGGAGTGAAGAATGATTAAATTTAAAGACTTTTATGTCAGTGATAGTGACTACGAAGAACAAATGGAACTATTTCAAAATGAACATCCAAATGCTGAATTTATACAAATTACAGGAGGACACATGAGTCCTGAGCGAATTTGGTTTAAATATAATGACGAATTAAAAGAACAACCCGAACTCAGCATACCGAAGAAGATTGCGGAGCTTGCTGATAAAGAATTTAATCAAGGTGATGATGTTTTAAGATTTGGATTTTCGACAACAGAGTTTGGTTTTGCTAATGAAGAGTTGCGGTTTTGGGTGACAAATTATGGTGAGTATGATGAGGTTGCTACGGAACGTGCCAATATCTTATCAGCCTATCTCGCAGGCAAGGCACTCGGTGTGGAGCTTGTGGAGGTAAAATAAAAAACTAGCCAGAAGGCTAGCGCATAAAACAATTATCGAAAGCTATAACTCATTCGAGTTTCTTTGTCTGGAAGAGTTAGGCAATAAGCAAGTATAAATGGGCCTGCATATGGTATGAGGAAAAGAAATAGAGTTCCCCAATGAAGTCCAGCATTATTCAGTCTTCTGATTGTGATTGTAAGTGTAGGTAGGAGGGTTAACAAAAAATATAGAGCTGTTAAATATATGCTTCCCATCACAAGGATATCATCTGTCATTCCTGTGCCATTACTATGACGAATTCCAACACCGATTATCAGAGTAATAAATAGAGCCGTATAGACGATAAAGTGGGTAAGTATGATTTTCCAAAAATCACCTATATTACATTCATCTTTAAAGTCGGAATACTTTTTCCAAAAAGTTTTATATGTATTTTTCATATTCACCTACTTTCTATAAGTCTATTATACTTTCCAAGATAGGAGATAACTCTTACAAAATTGTAATAAAGAAACCCGTTTTAACCAAAATAAAAAAAGCCTTATAAAGACAGTGATTACAAGGGAGTACAGCTTATAAAGCCACTTCCGATTATATTATATATTTACCATAGTTATAGGAGAAAGAAAAAGAGTGAAAAAATTTAGGATTACAAAGACTACTTTTAATGATGGAGAAGTACGCTATCATCTCGAAGTCAGATCATGGTACACATTCTTAGGTCTACCGCTTCCTTTTTGGGGCTGGCGTAAAATTGAATTTGGTTATAGTTTGGGTTATAAGAACTGGACTGACGATTTTAGCAAAATCGAAAAAGAATACGACAAAGCTCTGGGCAATCAAATTAAAACTTACGAGGTAGTCAAATGAAATCAAGCTGGAAAAAGCAAAGGCTTGCTACTAAGAAGAAGCAGATTAAACAAATTGAATATAAAAAAAGTGTGTTTTGGACTAATGTCAAATATTTAGACACAAAATGAGCTATATTTTCTTAAAATAGT
>ERZ1034865.1340-NODE-1340-length-10988-cov-13.310070_pt1 | contig 10988 bp, 13 predicted proteins | sample MGYA00520632_ERZ1034865 | MGnify/ENA primary metagenome ERZ1034865 (study PRJEB33766, sample SAMN09781738) | gut metagenome | biome: gut microbiome | host: Homo sapiens | place: Madagascar | study: EMG produced TPA metagenomics assembly of the PRJNA485056 data...
ATATAAAAAAAAGAAAAGAGGACAATAAAAATGGAAAACAATAAAGTCACAACCTTTGAAGAACTTACAAAATATTCTAGCGGTATTGTTATGGAATTAACACCATTCTCGGAATCACAGCCTTTTGTAGCGAGATTAAAAAGACCAGACCTTATAGACATTGTTACAACAGAGTTTCCAAATGAATTGCTTGGTGTAGCTTATGAATTGTTTAACTCTGGGGAACAAGAACAAAAACAGGAAAACAAAAATCCAGACAAAGTGTTTAAGGAATCGGCTGAAAGAAAGAAAGTGTTAGAGATTATTGCAAAAGCAACACTTGTAGAGCCGGGTTTTGAAGAGATTGAAAAAGCAGGTATGAAACTTACATTCGTACAGTTGTTAGAAATCTACGAATATGTTAACAGAGGTGTGGAAAACTTAAAGTTTTTTCGTGAAGAGTAAAAAAATAGAAAGCGTCCTCGGTATTGCAAGGCAGTATAATTGTTTACCAAGTGAAATACTTGGAATAAAGGACAGTTATACTGCCTTTTGTTTTAACGAAGCGTGTAGTTATATTAGGCTTATGATGGAAAACGGAGAAAAGCCGATATACAAACAAAAAGTAGAGAAAAAAGAATACAGTAGTTTTGAGGAATTTTATAAACAATTTGAATAGAAAGGAGGAGAACAAACATGGCGGTAAATATGGGAACAGCAATCGCATATCTGGAATTGGACACCTCGAAGTTTACAAAAGGTTTTGCATCTGCTAGAAATGATTTGCAACAATTCAATAACAGTTCTGCAAGCATATCTACAAGAATGACAGGGTTGTCCAATGCGATGGTTGCGGTTGGTTCTACGCTTACAAAAAGTGTATCTGTACCACTTGCAACAATAGGTGCAATGGCACTTAAAACAACAGCGGATTTTGATGCAGGTATGTCAGAAGTAAAAGCTATTTCCGGCGCAACAGGAACAGAGTTTAAACAGCTTGAAACAAAAGCTATACAGATGGGAGCAAAAACAAAGTACTCAGCAACAGAGGCGGCTTCTGCATTTAAGTACATGGCAATGGCTGGTTGGGACACGAATGACATGCTGTCTGGTATATCTGGTGTTATGAACCTTGCGGCGGCATCTGGTGAAGACCTTGCAACAACATCTGATATTGTTACAGATGCGTTGACGGCATTTGGATTAAGTGCAAAAGACAGTACACATTTTGCTGATGTTTTAGCGGTAGCAAGTTCTAAATCTAATACAAATGTTGGACTTATGGGAGAAACATTCAAATATGTTGCACCAATAGCAGGTTCGTTAGGAACATCCGTAGAAGATGCGGCTGAAAGTATTGGTCTTATGGCTAATGCAGGAATCAAGAGTACACAGGCAGGTACTTCGTTGCGTTCTATAATGAATAGAATAGCAACAGATGCAGGTGCAAGTTCTAATGCACTTGGAGCATTAGGAACAATAACAGAAAAGCTAGGTGTACAAGTATATGATTCTAGTGGAAATATGAGAGATTGGTCTGATATTATTGACGAATGTAGAAATGCATGGAGCGGATTGTCGCAAGAACAGCAATCTAATTATGGAAAAACAATTGCAGGAACTGACGCATTGTCTGGATGGTTGGCACTTATGCAAGCCGCACCAGAAGATGTGAATGACCTCAAAACAGCTTTAAACGATGCAGATGGAGCGTCAGATAGAATGGCTAAAACCATGCAGGACAATTTAAAAGGTTCTATTACTATATTCAAAAGTACAGTAGAATCTGCCGCAATATCTATCGGAAAGAAGTTAACACCAGAGGTAAGAAAGTTTGTTGACACTGGAACAAGTCTTGTTAAAAAGTTCAATGATATGTCTGATGCAGAAAAAACAAACATTGTGAACATTGGAAAAATGGCAACAGTGATACCATTAGCAACATTAGCAGGTGGAAAGTTGTTAGGTGGACTAGTAAATATTGGAAAAGGTATTGTTAATTTTAATGCACAAGCAAGTTTGCTCGTACAAGCTATAGGGTTATATAGGAGTGGAGCAACGTCAGCCGCACTTGCAACAGGAACATGGTTTAGTTCACTTTCCAGTGTTGGTACAGGAATTATGAGTTTTATTACAAATCCGGCAGGAGCGGCAGTGATTGGTGTAGCGGCTCTTACAGTTGCATTAATAGCAAATACAAGAGAAATGGAAAACTACAAAAAAGCAGGCAGTAAAATGTCTGAGGAAGAACAATTGCTAATAGACAGAACAAAAGAATTAAAACAGGCTTATGATGAATCTAATAAATCTAAATTAGATGCAATAAAGAGTGCAAATGATGAAAGCACGGCACAACAAACATTATGGGAAAAGTTACAAGGAACAGTAGATGCGAATGGAAGAGTATTAGCAGGGAAAGAAGCATATGCACAGTTTGTCGCAGGTGAACTTTCAGATTCGTTAGGAAAAGAAATAAGCATAGTAGATGGACAGGTGCAAGAATATGACAAGCTAAAAAATACAATACAACAGGTGATAGAAAAGAAAAGAGCAGAAGCGGTACAAAGTGCAATGCAAGAACAGTACGGTGAAGCACTAAAAAAACAATCAGAAGCAACATTATTGTACAATGAAAATCTTGGAAAAGTAATGGCAACAAAACAAAAGCTTAAAAAAGCAGAAGCAGAAGCAACAAAAGCACTTGATGATTATACAAGTCATTTGGAATTAGGAACAGGAAAAGCAAATCCATATTACAATGCAATGTTACAGGCACAAGGCAAAGTTGAAGGATTAAATGAAAAAGTAAAACAGCAAACAAAAGCAATAGATGATAGTAGAGAAGCAATGGAAGGATATAATCAAACAGTTGCAAATTATGAAGGGTTATCAAGTGCATTAATCGAAGGTGATGCACAAAAAATAAGTGATGCATTATTGAAAGTACAGAATAGTTTTCAAACAGCAAACACAGCCACAAGAGAAAGTCTGGAAGAGCAAGCAAAAACATTGAATGAAAAATATGAACAAATGAAACAAGCGTTAGCTGATGGTGCTACAGGTGTTACAGAGGAATCAGTTGCACAAATAAAAGCGTTATCAGACCAAGCAAACAAAGAACTAGAAGCGAAATTGGAACAGGACAAAAATACATTAAAAACAAAATTTCAACAGGTTGGGATTGAAGCACCACAATCACTTATAGATAGTCTTGCAAGTAAAAGTGATACAGTTCAACAAACTACAATGAACATATTGACAAATATTGCAAATGGTGTTAGTATTAAAAAAGGAGAATTAACAACGTTGTTTAAACAGCTTGGAATAGATGTTCCAAACAGTTTGGTAACACAATTAGCAAGCATGAGCCCGTCAGTACAACAGCAAGCAGTACAGTTGTTGATGCAATTACAGAATGGAGAAGCGTCACAGAGACCTGCCGTTTTGCAACAAATGAGAGATTTGGGTATTAAAGTAGATGATAGTGTAGCAAGTGGAATACAGGGAAACAAGACAAAAGTAAAAAATGAATCTGGAAAAGTTGGTAGTGCAGGACACAAAGAGATGCAGAGTAAAATGAAAAAAAAGTTGAAATCTCCAAACGTAGATAGTAGTACAACTACGAGTGCTAAAACAGAAGCTAGTAGTGCATTTTCAGCAATGCAAAGTTATTTTGCAGGTAGGAGCATAAGTGCGAAAATAAAAGCTACTGTAGAATCCGCTAAACAAGCAGTAAGCGGTCATCATGCAAATGGTCTGGACTATGTACCGTATAATGGATATATTGCAGAGTTGCATAAAGGTGAAAGAGTGTTGACAAAGCAAGAGAACATGAGTTATAATAAAGGTGAAGGAAATGCAAGTGGAAAAGGAGATACATTCATTTTCTACAATACACGACCAGACGCTTATGAGTATTCAAGACAGATGAAGAAAGCGAAGAAAGAATTGTTGTTCGGAATTTAAAAGGAGGTATAACAGTTGATAGAAAGTATCAAGTGCAGGAATGTGGTAACACAAAAAGAAATAACAATAGAAAAAAGTGCAAAAGTGTTTGTGCTTGATGAAATTGATTGGGATTCTCCTTCCGTTTCGATGGAAAGTTACAGAGTTCCATATCAAGTTGGACAGACATTAGCAGGTGTTACAGTGGGAACAAGAAAACCCACTGTAACAGGATATGTTGTTGCTGATACATCAAATATTAATCCACTTGGAAAGAAATGGAGCGAGTATTTGAAGGAACAGGAACAGCAGATTGAAGAAAGCAAAATAGAACTTGACAAAATGTTTTCTGTGTATCAAGATGTAATAATAGAAGCAAATGGTTATTATATCACAGGTAGACCAACACAGCCACCAAAGTATTCAATAAAAGAAGTAGATAATAACGAGATTATGTGTTATTTTGAATTAGGATTTGAGTGTTACAGTCCATTGTTCTATTCGACAAGTAAAATAATAGAACTTGCTACAACTGCTGGGGAAGGGCTTCATTTCCCATTGATTATTCCACCAGAAGGAGTTGTATTTGGTAAGATTGAGAAAAAACAAAGTATAAATATTACTAATGATGGGGATAGTGATGTTGGGTGTACAATCAAAGTTGGTGCAAGTGGTGGTATAGTAAAAAATCCAAAGATATATAATGTAAACACAGGTCAGTATATATCATTTGATGATGTAACATTACAGGATGGAGATTATATTACAATCACAACAAGCATTGGAGAGGAAAATGCAATACATCATGTTGTGGAAACTTCTACTGATATTTCGCTGATTGGGAATATATCTATCGGGAGTGAGTTTATACAAATAAAACAAGGCTCTTATTATTATGCTTATGATGTGGATAAACAATACGAAAATAATATAGATGTTTCCATAGAGTTTATGGAACGATATTTCAATATTAGGGGGATGTAACGCATGATAGAAATACTTGATAGTAATTTGAAAAAAGTTGACATTCTCAGAAAGTATACGTTTTCTCAATATGTGGATAAATTTAGAGAAGTTGGAACGTTTAAACTTAATGTCAGAATGGAAAAAGAAAACTTATATCTTATGGATGAAACAGAACAATATTATGTGTTGTTTGATGGAAAAACATTCGGACGAATAGACAAGGTAAAAAAAGATAGTGATAGTGAGTTTGAGAAAGTTCTTGAAATAACAGGACAATTAGCACCTGTATTATTTATGGAAAGGGTAGTCAATGGAATGCTTACATTTAGTGGAAATACAGCACAATATGTAAGAGAATTAATATACCAGAACGTTGTAAAGGATGCAACAAAAAATAGATATGTGAATATTGATATACAGTATGATGATGAAACATATCTAAATGGCATTTGCAGTAAAGTGGATAAACAGACAACAGGCGGATATGTTTGGGATGAAGTTCAGCCTGTATTGGAGCAAGATAAACTAGGTATTTTCTTTACGCCGATTGTAAAAACAAAACACATTGTTGATGGTGTAGAAACAAACATATCAGAATGGGAACTGAAAATCAGTGCAGGAAAAGATAGAAGAAAAGGAAACAAGCAAGGAAATAGACCTGTTGTGTTTTCGCAATCATTGAGTAATATTGCAAGAACAACTTATGACCACGAAACAGAGAAATATAAAAACATTGCTTATGTTGCAGGAGAAGGAGAAGAACAGGAACGTAAGTGGTATGAAATCGGAATCAATGCAGGAGTTGAAATAAAGAACAAAAAAGGATGGGGATGCAGAGAATTATGGATTGATGCAAGAGACATTCAGAGTGAGGATTCTGACGGAAATAAAATTACAAGTGAAGAATACGAAAAGCTAATAAAACAAAGGGCAAATGAAAAGGCAACAGAAAATACAGTCGAGCGTTCTTATTCATCAACACTAACAGAAGCAAACAATCAATATGAATATGGGAAAGATTATTATAAAGGAGATTTTGTTACAGTTATTGACAATGAACTTGGAATCACAGTAGATGCGCAGGTAACAGAAGCAACAGTGACAGAAGAGGGCACAAGAAAAGTAATAGACATTGATTTTACTTATGGTAAGATTAATCGTGACCCAGTGGAACAAATTAAGAATGTAATACAGAAGTCTGAAACAAATGATAGCAATATAAAGTATCTGGAAAACAAAACAAAAACACAGGGCGAGGTTTTAAACACAAAGCCTAGCTATGGGGAACGTGAATTGCTATGGAGTGGAACTCTTGCAAAAGGAAAAACAGCTAATCTTGGCAGTGATAATTGGAAAAAATACAATTTATTTATGGCGAGGACTTCTGATGGGGCAACAGTTATGATAGGTATGAGGTATGATAGTGGAGGTAGTGCATTGATACGTTTTGTTGGTGGTTATGACGATGGAAATAAAAGCTATTTATTTAAGGCAAATACAGCTATCAATATTAGTACGAATAATTTTATAAATATTTCAACATCAAGGCATAAATATCTTACCAGTGGAAGTGGTGCAGGCGATTCACAAGTACTTGATTTGGTAGAGTTATGGGGAATTATATAGAATAATGATTGACAAAACATAATATGTATTGTATAATGTTTTTAAAAAGAAAGGAGAAAACAAAACAATGGCAGAAACAAGTGGATTTTTTAATGCAAAGGAAGTTAACGGAAAATACGACAGAATATATTATGCACCGGATTTTGCACAATATTTCGCCATGTTTATTGGGAGCGGAGTCTTTGCAAATCCAATGAATCAGTTAAAAGTTGTACCAAAGAGTGGGCTAACAGTAACATTAAAAAAAGGAAATGCTTTCATTGATGGATATTGGTACAGGCTTTCAGAGGATATGGATTTTACATTGTCACCAAATGGAACAAGCAATACAATAACAGATATTATTGCGATTACGCTTAACAAAATGGATAGAGTCATAACAGCAAAAAAGAAAGAGAAGGTTTCAAATATTGTTCCAGTTAACAATGGTTTTGTACATGAGTTGATTGTTGCAAGTATTAGTCTTGGTGTTGGTGTTAGTGCTATTACCGATAGCATGATAACAGACCGAAGACCATATGATGATTATTGTGGATTTGTTACAGGAGTGGTAGACCAAATTGATACAGATGGAATGTTCACACAGTTAGAAGCACAATTCAATGATTGGTTTAGTACAGTGAAGGGAAAACTTACATCAGATGTAGCAGGAAGTTTACAAAAACAGATTGATAATTTAGATAAAAAGGTTGATAGTGCAAAAACAGAAGTTGAAACAAAAATAATGGGAAACACAGCGGTTATGGAATGGGTGCATCAAGAAACAGGAGGCATATATTTTACAACAAATGAAGTTTCTTTACCAGATGGATTTACAAAGGATAATTGTTATATAAAAAGTGCAATGCTTAAAAAAATTGAAGGAACAGGATTTGGCAGTTTGAACAAGTGGACAACTGGTGATAATGATTTCTATACATATGCAAGTTTTGACAGTGCCAATAACACTGTTCGGTTTGGAGGAAATGCACCAGACGGAGCAGGAAGTTGGAAAGGAAAGTACAAAATAAGAATTGCACTTGAAAAGATAACAAACATTATTGCTGGATAAATGCAGAGGAAGGGTGTATTGCATGAACGAATTTGAAAAAGTGTTGATTGATTCGCAAAAAGAAGTGGGGAAATCAAATAAGAGAAAAGACAAAATAATAGTGTTGCTTATTGTGTTAATGTTTCTTGAGGCAGTAGTTGGTTATTCTGGTTTTATCTGGTACGAAAGCCAATTCGATTATGTTACAACAGAGCAGACAACAGAAACAAAATCTGTAGATGTTGGTACAGACGGAGATAATGCAAATGCAGAATACAATGATGTGAATGGAAACCAGTACAATGATAATGCAACACATAATGATACAAAAGGTGGTGACAAATAATGGCAAGGTCTAGTATACATGTATCAAAAGCTAGAACCACAAAAAGAACAGCCGTTAAAGTTGCAAAGTCGAGAAACAAAAGCGGAGGTAATCCGCACAAATGCCCTGTATGTGGTAAATTTATGGGGAGTGGTTCACATGGATAAAGAAAATGCAAAAACGAGAAAGAAATTGAAACAAATAGGCTCTGTAAAAGATTTTGAAAGTTTGATGGAGCAAACAATGTTAAGCGATGAAGAAAAGAAAATCTTGTGGTTACATTATAAAGAACAGAAAACAATGGCTTATATTGCAGACGAGCTAGGAATGTCAGAAGTAACAGTTAAAAAGAAACATAGTAAAATGCTGATGAAAATTGGAAAGATGTTTTAAACAGAAGGAGGGTTCGCCCTCCTTTTTTGTTGCAATTCTTTAGAGATATTTAATATATACTTTTATGATATTTGTTAATAATTGGATAGGATATAATATAATTGTACAAACGAAAGGAGGAAAAAATAAATGTATGGTAATTATTCCTATCCCATGAGTGGGAATGTACAACAAAATTTAGCACAGCAAAGAATGAACAATTTACAGAACCAATACAACCAGATGTTTCCGCAACAGGAAATGATGCAACAGCAAGTACCACAACAAATGCAAATGATAAAGGGCAGACCTGTATCTAGCTTGGAAGAAGCAAGAGCAAGTATGATAGATTTAGATGGCAGTATGTATGTGTTTACAGATGTTGCAAATAAAAGAATATATACAAAACAAATATTGTTAGATGGAACAGCGGAACTAAAAACATATGTATTGGAGGAACAGAAACAAGCACAAACAAATACAAACAGTAGTTATGTATTACAACAGGATTTTGAAGAAGCAATAAATATATTAACAGAACAGATAAATAAATTGAAAGGGGAAAAGGAAGATGAACAATTTTAGCAACAATCCACTCTTTCAGAGAGCGCAACAGATGGCACAAGGAAAGAGCGAAAAAGAATTAGAACAGACAGCCGCTAACCTGTGCCAACAGCGGGGAATAAATATGCAACACGCATTAAAAGAGTTTCAGAATTTTAAAAAAATGTTTGGAATCAAGTAGATATAAGCCTAAATGGTTTATATAAATATTAATTAACAGGAGGTATTTATTATGAGTATGGATGGTAATGGATTAAGTGTAGCAGATGCATTAGCACTTGGACGAGACAACGATGGTATGTTTGGAGATGGCAACGGCAGTTGGATTTTCTTCCTTTTCTTTCTCCTTGCATGGGGTGGAAACTTTGGAAACTGGGGAGGTAATGGAATGAATAGCACAGCAAGCGCATATACAGATAGCGCAGTCCAGAGGGGATTCGATAACCAAGCAGTTATGAACAAGCTTAACGGTCTGGAAAATGGTATATGTGATGGTTTTTATGCTGTTAACACTTCTTTGCTTAATGGCTTCAATGGAACACAGCAGGCAATCAATAATGTAGCTGTTGCAGGTATGCAGAACACAAATGCACTTGCTACACAGCTTTCTGATTGCTGTTGCACAACACAGAGAAGCATTGATGCAGTTCGCTATGAAAATGCAAGAAACACCTGTGACATCGTAAATGCTATTAAAGCAGATGGTGATGCGACAAGAGCATTAATGACACAGAATGAAATCCAGAGTTTACGTGACCAGTTACAGACAGCAAACTTCCAGTTAAGTCAGCAGGCACAGAACGCAACTCTGATTTCGACCTTAAGACCTACACCAATTCCGGCATATCAGACGTGCAGTCCATATGAATCTGCACAGATGTACTCACATCAATACAATTGCTGTGGATGCTAGAATGTATGTGTAAGCTTATAATTTAAGTTTTAAGACATTTTATCCGCTTATGCGTGAATTACTTAGGGCGGTGAAATATCTGCCCTTATTTCGTTAAATAAATAATTTAGAAAGGATGGTAATAACTATGGCATGTAGTTTATATAACAATGGTGGCTATGGTTGTGGTGGTTGCACACATTTTGTAAAAACAAATAGCGTAACACTTACTGGTAATGTATTAGTTTTAAACATACCACAAGCCACGTACAGTAACAAAGAAAAAGTATGTATTTGCATTGCACAGGCAATACCAGAAATAACAAGTGCAGATACAGTTGCGATAACAATAGGAGATGGGACAACACAGTATGTATTGAGGACAAAGTGCGGAAATAATGTTCATGCAGACCAGATAAGAAGCAGAAAAGTGTACCACACAAATGTAGCAACAGACGTTGGAACGTTTATGGTATCTGCCTGTGAACTTGGAAAAACGTCATTTAATTTCCCAACAATTTAGGAGGTGAACGCAATGAACTATGAACAAAAAAATATGAATGAACAGAACAGAAACATACAGGATGAACAGCCTTGGAACACAGATACAAGGGCAATGCAGACATACAGTAATGTTCGGACAACAGATAGAGAAAAGGAACAGAAAGCAGAAGAAATCTATTTGAAGCTTGATGAACATATGCAAAAAGCTTTAGGTATGCACGAGCAGTTAGCAGACTACTTCTGTTTCTTAGGGTTGCAGGGATTTAAACGCAAGTTAGAATACCAGTATATGTGTGAAGTAGCAGGAAAAAGAAAACTGCATCACAAATACATTAATATGCATCATAAAATAATACCATTGAGGCAGGTTGAAATACCAAGAATTATCCCGTCTGATTGGAGTAGATATACAACAAATGATGTAAACGACAATGTGTTACCAAAGTTTGTTAAATCCGCAATGACACAGTATAAAGAATGGGAAGAAAGAACAAAGCAGTTGTATGAAGAAGTATGGCAGGAATGTATTAATTATGGTATGACAGCGGATGCTGAGTACATTTCAGACCTTGTGGAAGACGTTACAAAAGAAATCAAGAAAGTGAACAGAATGTGCGAACAGCTTAATGGTACAGGTTATGATTCTGTAGCAATACACAATATGCAGGACAAATACCATGAAAAATACAAAAAGAAGTACAACGAAGAATACACAGACAAAGAAGTTCGCAAATTAAAAGAACAGAACAAACGTAAGTAGAATATAATAGGCTTATATATTATAT
>ERZ1034865.1344-NODE-1344-length-10972-cov-7.514427_pt1 | contig 10972 bp, 11 predicted proteins | sample MGYA00520632_ERZ1034865 | MGnify/ENA primary metagenome ERZ1034865 (study PRJEB33766, sample SAMN09781738) | gut metagenome | biome: gut microbiome | host: Homo sapiens | place: Madagascar | study: EMG produced TPA metagenomics assembly of the PRJNA485056 data...
TCGACCCAGATGGAAGACTTATACTCGTTTGCCTTCTGGATGAAGAAGGTAGCCGGACGTGCGTGCAGACCAACCTGATTCTCAACGGTAACTTCTTTAACGTACATAGTTATTCTCTCCTACTTTTGAAAATAATATGCCCCTGCGTATCTACCGTGGGCGACTTCCAGGCGGTCTATTGCGTGTTAATACGCCGCCTTGATTGCCTCTATTTTATCCTATTTAGTCGATTTTGTACAGTGGAAAATTGCAATTTTGGCAGGATTCTGTAATTCCGCCAAATCTTCGTTCTCTCGTTTGTGCAATATTGCCAGTTTATTTTCAACAGGATTGTGGATTGACGACAAAAACAACGGTCAGCCCCGATACTGCATCTCCAATTCCTCACAATATACCGCTGCAAAGGTGCCTTCCTCGGCGGGGTCGTAGCGGTGCAGCACTGTGCCCGTCAGCCGCCAGCCCATCCGCTTGTACAGCGCGATGGCGCGGGTGTTCGTGTTTATGACCCCCATCGTCGGGTGGTCGTGCTCCGGCAGCTTTTTGCGGGCAAAGTCCAGCATTTTCGCACCGTACCCCCTGCCGCGGGCAGCCTCGGTCACAAACAGATGGCCGATCTCGCCGGTTTTGTGGCAGACGCCGACCATACCGTCGGCAGCGTCCTTCGTGTAGTGCAGATAGAACGCCCAGCCGTTCTTTTTCTCGTCTGTCAGGTCCGGCAGCCAGGAGTCCGGCGTCATTTTTTCGAGATATTCCTCGTCGCAGACCGGCGCACAGACCGTGCGGCGGCCCTCGGCCATGAGGGCAGCGCAGAGGGCGAGCTGTTCGTCATTTTTCACAAGGCGCATATTTTCGCCGCGCTTCCACTTGGGCAGCTCGGTCAGCGGGTGGCTCTCGCACCAGGCGTCGTACAAATCGGGGCGGCGCTCGCGGGTGCGCTCACGGCTTTGGGCCCCGCGCCACTCGTCAATTTTTTTGTGGTCGCCGGTCAGCAGCACGGGCGGCACGGCGCGGCCCTCCCAGACCTCAGGGCGGGTAAACTGGGGGTATTCCAGCAGGCCGTCCCAATAGCTCTCGTCCTGATAGCCCTTTTCCTCGGCCAGGACGCCGGGCTGCAGGCGCAGGACGCTGTCGGCCACGACCAGACTTGCCAGCTCACCGCCGGTCAGCACATAGTCTCCGATGGAAATTTCCTCGTCGCCGAACGCATCGATGACGCGCTGGTCGATGCCCTCATAGTGGCCGCAGACCAGCGTCACCGCGTCATAGCCGGCCAGCTCGCGGGCCTTTTCCTCATTGTAGGGGCGGCCTGCGGCGGTCAGAAAGACGACATGCGGCCTGGCCCTGCCCTGCGCGGCACACTGGGCCTGCACGGCGCGCAGGCAGTCGGCAATCGGCTGGGCGTAGAGCACCATGCCGCAGCCGCCGCCGTAGGGGTAGTCGTCGGTCTGCTTCTGCTTGTTTTTCGTATAGTCGCGGATCTGGTGGCAGTGCGCCTCAAACAGATTTTTGGCGCGGGCGCGGCCCAGGATGCTGGCCGAGAGAAAGCTGTCGCACAGCTCCGGAAAAAGCGTTACAATGTCAATGCGCATCGGTTCAGTCCTCGTCGCCGTTGACGGCCTCGGTGAACATGCCCTCGATGGGCGTCACCAGAATTTTGCGCGCCTCGATGTCGATATTTTTGACAAATTCCGGCACGGCGGGCAGCATGTGCTCCCCGCCAGCGGTGTCGGTGACGGTATAGATGTCCTGCGCGGCGGGGCGGTCCACGTTCGTCAGTCTGCCGTACACGCGGCCGGTTTCGGCATCGACGACCTCGCAGTCCAGCAGGTCGTCAATGAAGAAGCGGCCCTTGGGCAGGCGTGCGTCCGCCTTAGCCAGATAGTACACCCGGCCCACCTGAGCGCGGGCGGCGTCCATATCGTTGACGCCGTCGAGGCGCAGTAAAATCACATTGCCCTGAGCGCGCACGCCCAGCACGCGGGTCTCCCCTGCGCCGTCGGCGGTGGTGAACAGGCGCTTGAATTTTGCCAGAAACGCCGCGCCGTCGCAGAGCGGCAGGGCTTTCATTTCGCCGCGCACGCCGTGGGTGGACACGATCTTGCAGGCGGGAAGATAGTTTTGCATAGTTCCTCCTGATGTGTTGTAGAGGTCTGTTTGCGGCAGCGGAAACGCCCCGGGCGGATATAGAATCCGCCCCTACGGTGTAGGACGGCATCTACCCGCGGAAGTCTCCGCTGCCGCAAGGCTGCAGCGGGCGAACAATGTTCGCCCCTACATTGAAAAAAGCACTTTACCCTGCGGCAAAGTGCTTTGTAACGGGTCTTAGTCGATCTCAACGATGACTTTCTCGCCCTGACGGACGGCAGCGGCACGCACGACAACGCGGATCGCCTTGGCGATACGGCCCTGCTTGCCGATGACGCGGCCCATATCGGCCTCGGCCACCTTGAGGTGGTACACAACAGTGCCGTCCTCACGCATGGGATCAACAGTCACCTGCACGGCCTCCTTGTCTTCGACAAGGCCGCGGGCAACGGCTAATAAGAGTTCCTGCATGTGGCGTTCCCTCCCTGAAAAGCGAACAAATTACAGAACAGCGGCCTTCTTCAGGATCTCACGGACGGTGTCAGTGGGCTGAGCGCCGTTGTCCAGCCACTGCTTAGCCTTCTCAGCGTCGATCTTGACGACAGAGGGCTCCTTGGTCGGATCGTAGTAGCCGATCTCCTCGATGAAGCGGCCATCACGAGCGAAGCGGCTGTCAGCGACAACAACGCGGTAGAAAGGAGCCTTCTTGGCGCCCATGCGGCGCAGACGAATCTTAACCATAGTAATATTCCTCCAAAAATTGTTTACGGCCCTTGCGGGGCATCTGATTTATATTGTACATCCCGTGGGCCGTAAAGCCGAGCGGGTCATACCGAAATTGTGTCAGCGGCCAAAGCCGCGGAAGCCGCCGCCCCTGCCGCCTAAGCTGCCCAGGCTGCGCATAAAGCCCTTGGGGTTGCGCTTGACCTTTTTCATCATCTTCTGCATCATCTCAAACTGGCGCAGCAGCTTGTTGACGTCCTCCACCGTGGTGCCGGAGCCTGCTGCAATGCGGCGCTTGCGCTTGGGGTTGATGATGTCGGGCTTGGCGCGCTCTGCCGGGGTCATCGAGTAGATGATGGCCTCGATGCGGGGCAGTGCCTTTTCGTCGAGGGAATCGGCGTCGATCTGGCCGCCGCCGGGCATCATGGCCAGCAGCGCCGACGCACCGCCCATCTTTTTGACCTGCTGGAACTGGGCGAGCAAATCGTTCATGTCGAACTTGTTCTCCATCAGGCGCTTGGCGGCGGCCTCGGCCTCCTTGTCGTTCTGGAGCGTCTGCGCTTTCTCGATCAGGGAAAGCACATCGCCCATGCCAAGGATGCGGTTCGCCATCCGCGCCGGGTAGAACGGCTCCAGATCCTCGAGCTTCTCGCCCGTGCCCTGGAAGTAGATCGGCATGCCGGTGACGGCCAGCACCGAGAGTGCCGCACCGCCGCGGGTGTCGCCGTCGGTCTTGGTCAGGATGACGCCGCTGATGCCGACCTTTTCATTAAAGGTCTTGGCCACGTTGACGGCTTCCTGACCGGCCATGGCGTCCACGACCAGCAGCGTTTCATCGACCTCGACAGCCTGCTTGATGCGCACCAGCTCATCCATGAGCTGGTCATCGATCTGCAGACGGCCTGCGGTATCGAGAATAACAATGTCATTGCCGTGATCCTTCGCGTAGGCAAGTGCCTTCTGCGCGATGATTTCGGGCTTTTCGGTGCCCAGCGTAAAGACCGGGACACCGGCCTGCTCACCGACGACCTTCAACTGCTCAATGGCGGCGGGGCGGTAAATATCGCAGGCGACCAGCAGCGGGCGGCGGCCCTGGCTGCGGTAATATTTGCCGAGCTTGGCGGCGTGGGTGGTCTTGCCGTTGCCCTGCAGGCCGCACATCATCAGCACGGTCTGGCCCTTGTTTTTCAGGCGCAGGTACTTCGGCTCGTTGCCGCCCATGAGGTTGGTCAGCTCTTCGTTGACGATCTTGACGACCTGCTGGGCGGGGGTCAGGCTCTCCATGACCTCCTGCCCCATGGCGCGTTCCGAGACCTGGGCGCAGAAGTCCTTGGCGACTTTATAGTTGACGTCAGCCTCGAGCAGGGCCATGCGCACCTCGCGCATCGCGGCCTTGATGTCGGCCTCGTTCAGCTTGCCCTTGCCGCGCAGCTTTTTGAAAACGCCATTCAAGCGCTCTGTTAAAGACTCAAAGGCCATCGGCATCCTCCTGCGTGTCCAAGCGGTGTAAGATCGTGAGCATCTCCGCGGTGTCATTCGTGATCCGCGGGTCCGGCGTGAAGGAGCCGGAGTTCGAGCAGCGGATCTCTGTGACGAGCAGCCGCAGGCGGTCTAAGTCGGCCTGCATCCGGGTGTGGCGGCGGGCGTTGCCGAGCTTTTGCTCCAGCTCGTCGAGCGCGGCCTCACCGTGCTTGATGGCGTCCCGCACCCCCTGCCGCGTGATGCCGAGGTTCTCGGCAATTTCGGCCAGGGACAGATCCTCATCATAGTATTCTGTCAGGATGACGCGCTGCTTATCCGTCAGGACCGGACCGTAGAAGTCCAGCAGGACGGAGTAGGCAAGGTTTTTCTGCGGCTTGCCGGCCATGCCCGCGCCCCCTTTGCTGCTTGTGAAGGCCGTGTAAAGTATTTTTCTTTACATCAGCCTTTGAATTATAACAGGCGCAGGAGGAAAAGTCAAGGGGTCCGGGCGGATTTTGTGCCGATTTCCTGCGATTTTTTGAGGAAATCCGCGGACCTTCCGCAGCGGCCCCTACAACATTGCCCCACAATATTTTGCCAGACCCGTGGCAAACCCTGCCGAACTATGCTATAATAAGAATACTTTTGTTTACGGAAAGTGAGGTGCCCCGCTATGCCCATCCTGCACAGCTATTATCAGGACGTCTACCGCTGCCCCATCGTGCGGCTGGACGGCTATTCCGCGCAGCACGGGCTGAGTACCGGCATCCTCGCGTATCTCGATTTCGGCGGCGCGACGGGTTCCTCCAAGGACGGCCTGGCCGAGACGATGCTTGCCTTTGCCACCGAGCGCGGCACGCTGCAGCCCGGCATGCCTGTGGTGGAGGCCAGCTCCGGCAGCTTCGGCGCGGCGCTGGCCGTCAGCTGTGCCACAACGGGGCACCCCTGCATTCTGGTCGTACCCAGCAACCTGCCCATTGCCCAGCGCAAGCGGCTGCAGGACCTGGGTGCGCATATCATCGCCTGCAGCAGCAGCGGGCGCCGCGCCATGGAGCGCGTGGCCGAGGACACCGCCAAGCGCTACGGCGGATATTACACCCACTATTTTTCCAACGACGACAACCCCGAGTACCACCGCCGCGTGACGGGGCCGCAGATTTACAAAAACGCAGGGGATGCCATAGACGCCATCGTCATCGGCGTGGGCAGCGGCGGCACGATCACCGGCGTGGCCGAGTACATCAAAGCATGGAACAGCATGGTGCGCATCGTCGCCGTGGAGCCTGCCGAGTGTGCCGCCATCTCGGGCGGGTTCATCGGCCAGCACGGCATTTCGGGCATCGGGCCGGGCTTTGTGCCGGAGAACTACAACCCTTATGTCGTGGACACCGTATTGACCGTGACCACCGCCGACGCCGAGCGCGCCGCGCGGGAGGTGCTGTTCTTTGACGGCGTGCCCGCCTGCACCAGCGCCGGGGCGACGCTCGCCGCTGCCGTGCAGCTGCTGGGCATGGGCAAGGCCAAGCGCCCCCTGTGCGTCTTTGCTGGGCGGCACATCTACGGATAAATTTGTAAAATTTGCGCGAACGCCCCGCACCGTATTTCCCGGTGCGGGGCGTTATGCTATACTGGTATTATAAAAAGGAAGGGCGGTGTGTGACCGTGAAAAGATCTTTGTTTCCCGTTTTGTCGATGCTTTTTTTGACAGGCTGTGCCGCCGGGGCGGTTTCCTCGGCAGCTGTGCCATCCACGGCTGCCCCTCTGCCCGGAACTGCGGAGACTGCCGGGACACCGCAGCCCGCCGGAACCTCCGAGGCCGCGGCGACGCCCGCACCCACCGCTGACGCTGTGCAGCCGCCGCAGGGACTCGTAGAGACCGGCGCGGCGGTGCTGGATTACGATGAGATACGGCTGATCGACTATTTTCGCGAATATCAGCCCTACCCCGACACCGATTACTATACGATGTGCAGGGACGGCAAGTGGGGGCTGATGCGCAGCGACGGCACCGAGGTACTGCCCTGCCGCGCGTCCGAGCCGCTTTTTGAATGCAGCTGGAACGCCCACCATTGGCACGGGTACCTGGACGGCCTGTTCGGCTCACCGGACTATGAAGCCGCGTATAAAGCAGCCTCACAAACGCTGACAGAGAGCGGCGACGGACGCCTTTGTGCAGAACACGACGGCGGCGGCTACCGGCAGTTTGTCTGTTTGCAGGACGATAAGACCTACCTGTACAGCGGCAGCATGGGGCCGGGCCAGTTCATTACGCTCACCGACGACATCCTGCGTCTGTTCAGCGGCAGCACCAACGGCCTTGTGCCCGCGCAGAGCGGCACCACCACGCACGAAAGCGACGAATGGTACAACTTCGTCGGCGACGGACTGTACGTGTATCGCTGCCGGAACAGCGGTGCAGCCAACAATTTTGTATACACCGCGGCTGACTGCTTCTTTGACGCGCCGCTGGCCGCCGCCCAGCGCGAGGGCAAATGGGTGTATCTGGACACAGCGGGCCATGAAGTGACCGCCCCCTGCTACGACGGCATATACCGGCCCAACCACTATACAGACGAGCCGCTGGTCTTTGCCCGCGCCGCGCCGCTGCTGAGCGGCTATGCAGTCGTCAGCCGGGACGGAAAGTTCGGCCTGCTGGACAGCACCGGCGCAGAGCTTGTGCCCTGCGCGTATGACGGCCTTGCGTGGGACGGCGGCACGGCATGGGTCAAGCTGGCCGACGGCTGGCACGAGTACACAATTCCCGGCGTGACGAAGCCCGACCCGCTGGCCGACCTGCCCGACAGCGTTACAGCCCCCGACACCTACCCCGCGCGGACGGACGCGGTGTTTTTCATGGCGGATGCCGACAGCACCAACCGCCTAAATCTGCGCGCCGGACCCGGGCTTGAGTACGACATCCTCGGCAAAATTTCTTCCTCCACCCTGCGCGTGTACGGGTATTCCTCCGCCGCCCCCGGCTGGGCGCTGGTGCGGTATGACCCGCTGTACGATCTGCCGCAGTTTGGCTGGGTCAGTACGGCGTATTTGATTTCAGCGGAATAATAAAAGGCGGTGTGCTGCTATGAAGCTTTGGCTCTGCGTTCTGTCTGCCCTGCTGTTGGCGGGCTGTTCCGCCGGGACGGATGTGCCCGACAGCGTAACGCCCACTGCTGCGCCCACCCCCGCCGCTGCGGAGACCGGGGAAACGGCTGAGGCCGCGGCGACGCCTGCGCCCACCGCGGACGCCGTGCCGCCCCAGGGGCTTGCGGAGACCGGCGCGGCGGTGCTGGAGTACGACGACATCCGGCTTCTCCGCTATTCTCGGGAATTGCAGCCCTACCCCGAGGTCGAATACTACACGATGTGCAAGGACGGCAAATGGGGCCTGATGCGCAGCGACGGCAGTGAGGTACTGCCCTGCCGCGCGCCGGAGCCGCTGTTTGAATGCGGTCTCGGCAACCGCCATTGGCACGACTACACAAACGATCTATCGTGGGAGGCCGCCGACGCGCTGCGAAAGGAATATGCCCGTCAGCTGCAGGCCTGCGGCGATGGTGTGATCTGTGACGGGCACGACGGCGACGGCTATCTGGAATTTGTCTATTTGCAGGAGCATACTGTGTCCATATACAGCGGCAGCCTCGGCCCGGGCGAGTTCAGCGCCCCGACAGAGGATGATCTGCTGCGGTACAGCGGCAGCGCCAACGGCCCTGTGCCCACCTGCGGCGGTACAATACACCGCGAGAGCGACGACTGGTATTATTTTGTCAGCGATGGGCAATACGCCTACCGCTATAAAGACGGCACTGCCGCCAACGATTCCATTTATACAGCCGCAGATTTTTTCTTTGATGCACCGCTGGCCCCCGCCCAGCGCGACGGCAAATGGGTATATCTGGACACTGCCGGGCGCGAGGTAACAGAACCCTGCTATGACAGCGTCTATGCCCCAGACTATTACACAGAGGAACCCCTGGTCTACCGCCGCGCCGCCCCGCTGCTGAACGGCTATGCGCCGGTGAGCCGGGACGGGAAGTTCGGTCTGCTGGATTCCACGGGGGCAGAATTTGTCCCTTGCGCCTATGACGGCCTTGTGTGGGACGGCGGCACGGCCTGGGTCAGGCTGGGCGACGGCTGGCACGAATATTCTATTCCCGGCGTGACGAAGCCCGACCCGCTGGCCGGCCTGCCGGAAAGCATTGTCGCCCCCGACACGCGGCCCACGCGGACGGATCTTGTATTTTTCTCGGTGGATACCGCCGGTGAGCGTCTGAACGTGCGTACCGGGCCGGGGTTGGAATACGACATCCTCGACAAGCTTTCCGATTCCGCGCAGGTGCGCCTGTACGGCACCCTGAGCACTGCCCCCGGCTGGGCGCTTGTCAAATACGGACGTAAATTTGGCTGGGTCAGTCAGGATTTTCTGGTTTTGGGACGTTAAAATAAAAAATGCCCCGGACGCGTGATGTGTCCGGGGCTGTTTTGTTGTGATGGGGTAATTTGTAGGGGAGGCATTTATGCCTCCCGGGTTGTTTGCGGCTGCCGTGAACTGCACGGGAGGGATGAATCCCTCCCCTACTTCTTTTTGCGCGTTGTGCGCTTGGCGGCGGGGCGTCTTGCCGTCGGCTTTTTGGCCGGTTTGGGCAGGGGCTTCACGCGGACAAACTGGATGGGGTTGCCGTTTGCCAGAATGCGCTCCTCGACCTCGAGCTCCGGCAGGGATGCCAGGAATTTGTTCAGGCTCTTGGAGCCGAAGTTGCGCACGTCAAAGTCGGGGTAGCGCTTGATGAGCTGGTCCCCGACGCGGGAGGTGCGCACCCAGCCCGTGCCGTCGTCCATCTCGTCGATCAGTCCATGGATGATGCGGCCAATCGAGTCGCGGTTGATGGCCGTGTCGTCCCCGGCGTTGGCGCGGGCGGCGGCCTCGGCGGCGGGGGCTGCGGGCGCGGTGTCGTCGGTCTCGCCGTGGTCGAGGATCAAATCAAGGTATTTGAACTGGTCGCATGCCTTGACGAAGGGGCCGAGCGCCTTGCTCTCGCCCATACCGATGACGAGCTTGCCGGCCTCACGCAGGCGGGCGGCCAGCCGCGTAAAGTCGCTGTCCGACGAGACGATGCAGAAGCCGTCCAGATTGCCGCCGTAGAGCAGGTCCATGGCGTCAATGATCATGGCGGAGTCCGTCGCGTTTTTGCCCGTCGTGTAGCTGTACTGCTGGATGGGTATGATGGAGTTGTTCAAAAGCGCGTCCTTCCAGCTCTTGAGACGCACATCCGACCAGTCACCGTAGATGCGCTTGCAGGCGGCCACGCCGAAGGTCGCAGCTTCATCGAGAATGACCTTGACATACTTGGGCGAAATGTTGTCCGCATCAATGAGGATCGCAAGTTTCAGGTCTTCCATCGTTTACTCCCTCTCGCGCTTGGGCTGCTCAAAGTACATATAGAGCTGGCACGGGATCATGCCGTTGTAAATTTTGCGGCGGCGCGTGGCCTTTTTGCCAAAGTGCTGCTCAAACTCGGCGTCCGCGGTGATGGCGTAGAGCCCCTGCGCGGGGTGCGCCTGCCAGACCTGGCCCAGCGTTCTGGCAAGGCTTGCGGCCTCGGATGCGTCGCCCAGGCGCTCGCCGTAGGGCGGGTTCGTCAGGACGGTGGCGTTGTCGAGTGCGCGGAAGTCCCTGACGTCGGCGACCTCAAAGCGGCAGCGATCCCCCACACCCGCGAGCTTGGCGTTCGCGTTGGCCAGCGCCACGGCGGCGGGGTCAATGTCGTAGCCGATGCCCTCGAACGCAGCGTCCTTGCGGACCTCGTCCAGGGCCTTCTGGCGCTGCTCTGCCCAGATGTCGGCGGGCACAAAGTCGAAGTGCTCGGCGGCAAAGCGGCGGCGCAGGCCGGGGGCCAGGTTCAGCGCCTTCTGGGCAGCCTCGATGACCAGCGTGCCGGAGCCGCAGAACGGGTCCTGCACGAGGGAGTCGCGGCGCACACGGCCCAGGTCGGCAATGGCGGCGGCCAGCGTCTCCTTGATGGGGGCCAGCGTCGCGTTTTTGCGGTAGCCGCGCTTGTGCAGGCCGTCGCCGGAGGTGTCGAGGTAGATTTCCACCGTGTCCTTGCGCAGGGCAAAGCGCACCTTGTACAGTGCGCCGTCCTCGGGCAGAGTGCCGACCTTGTGGCCGTGCATCAGGCGCTTGACGATGGCCTTTTTGACGATGCTCTGGCAGGCGGGCACGCTGGACAGCTGGCTGGACAGGCTCGAGCCCTTGACCGGGAACGCCGCGTTGGCGGGCAGCAGGTCCTCCCACGCGATGTTATAGCAGCCGTCGAACAGCTCGTCAAACGTCGTGGCCTTGTAGGTGGCCAGCAGCAGCAGGACGCGCTCCGCCGTGCGCAGGTTCAGGTTGGCGGCGGCGATAACGTCCGCCCCGCCCTGGAACGCCACGCGGCCATCGGTGACCTGGATGTTCTGCGCGCCCAGACGCTTGACCTCAAAATTCAGCGTCGACTCCGTGCCGAAAAAGCAGGGCGCGACCATGGTATAGAGTGTAGACATAGGTGTCCTTTCTTGTGTCCTTCTTGCCTCCCTCTGCGAGGGAGGTGCCCCGGAGGGGCGGAGGGAGAGAAGTTTGCCAGAGCCCGAAGTGTTTCGGGCTGCCGGAAGGTTCTCTCCCCCACCCGCTGCGGCGGGAGCCCCCTCGCAGAGGGGGCCAAGA
>ERZ1034865.1346-NODE-1346-length-10966-cov-10.439831_pt1 | contig 10966 bp, 26 predicted proteins | sample MGYA00520632_ERZ1034865 | MGnify/ENA primary metagenome ERZ1034865 (study PRJEB33766, sample SAMN09781738) | gut metagenome | biome: gut microbiome | host: Homo sapiens | place: Madagascar | study: EMG produced TPA metagenomics assembly of the PRJNA485056 data...
TAAATAAATTTTCTTTTGTTTCTAGAGTAACTATCTTTTCTTCTTTTTCGCCCTTTACAATTAAATTTAAATCTAATTTTTTAAGTGTTTTTATATAATTGTATCTTTGTTGTATGTTAAGATTATTTTCTTCTTCAAACACTCTTAAATGTACAGGCCCATCTTTAAGCTTATCCACAAACTTTAATAATACTTTTGCTTTTTTTCTAGTAATTACTATGTTATACACTTTTAAATCTCCTCATAAAAGAATTTACATTTTCCTGGTTCATTAACTTGCATTTCTGGAATCATATGTTGCTCAAATACTTTATAGAAATCACAAGTTTTATAATCACATTTTTGACATCCTCTACAGTTGTAATGGAATATCATTTCGACTAATTCAAAATACTCTTTATTTTCTTCGTATTTATCTTTTATATTTGCACTTTTCTTCTTATCCCATAACTGTGACCCATACTTATCCATATAAGTTATATGACCGTTATTCATCATATTTAGTAATGTTCTAGATGCTGACTTATTTAATCTTCCTTCCTCTAAAAGATTTACTTTTCTTCCCCAAGTAATGCATCTCTTAAGGTTTGACTTTTCCTCTTTACTAAATAAATTGCTTTCTAGTAACTCACCAGCTATTTTTAAAGCTACTAAAAACATGCAATAACGTTCTCTTTCTAATTCACCCATATAATCTTTCATATTTATACCTCCTATTTTTGAATTACGCACTACTTTCTACCTAAAATCAAAGCACTATATAAGACATTTCCATACCCTAAATCAATTGGCTTATATTGCACTTCAACTTCTTGACCATCTTCTTGTAATCTATTTATAGTTTCTTGAACTTGTTCTACAAATTTTTTATTGTCTGTATAACAAGGATTAAACATTCCATATATCTTCATTGCTACTCCTGCCACTCCCTTTGTTTCTTTTTTGAATTGTGAACTAATCTTCTTTAAGTTCAAGCCTATATTTTTGCTTAACTTTTGGGTATTTTTCGCGGTCTACCTCACTTAAAAACATCTTTATAGGTCTTGCATAAACATTGTTAGTCCCATATAATGCTTTATAAATTACTAAATCTTCACCTGTTTCTGTATGTTCTGCAACATCTAAAACTAAATAATCTTTCCCTTTGAAGTGAGTTACAACTCTTCCTATCATTCTTCTTAATCTTTGCCCCTCTAACGGTGTTAATTTATTCATGCTTCTTCCTCCATTTTTTATAATTTTTGAATTGTGAACTATCCTATCTCAATATAAACATCACCTTCATCACTATTATCAACATTTATAATATCTGAAAAATCTTCTATATCTTCTCTGAAAATCTTATACACTTCAATATCCCCATGCTTTTCTTTTATATCTTCTAAATATTCAATTAACTCACTTAAACTTTTTATATACATTATTCTTCCTCCTTATGCTCAACTAATGCCCCATGACCATTAAAACTAATTAATTTATAGTACGTTGGTAATGGTTTTAGTAATATACAGTGTTCTTTATCAACCCAACCATACATATAGCCATTCATAAGCCATCTAAGGTGTTTAGGTATTCTTACAACATATTTACCTTTACCACCTTTTTTACTTTCAGAGTGAATGGTAAATCTTTCTCCTATGCACTTGTCATACCATTCCTTACCTGTAGACTTCATTATTTTTAAATCCATACCCAAAATCTCCTAAAATCCGAATATTCCTTGTCCTATAACTTCTAAGTATTATTTACAAGTTCATTCGCCATATAATCAAACTATTTCCCTAACAATGAGTTTTTAACATGATAATATAATGTATAATAAATCTCGCTTCCTATAACATCTTTGTGTACTGGTCTTACTGTAAAACCAAACTCACTTTCAAATGTCTTTATACTACCGAATAAAGCTTTTGGATTATATTCACTTCTATAAGCACCTTTACGTAAATTTAAATCATAGTTTTCATCTTGCAAATAAAAGTGTACCTTTACCCCTCTGCTCTTAAGATAACTGAACTCTTTTTTTAGCCTTGTTCTGTCGGGCTCTTTCATGTTACCAGCAACTTCATCAATACTGGCTTTTCTTTCAATTACTATCTCATTGTCAAAATACAAGTCCCTATTAATGCCTAAAGGCTTAGTTTCTTCATTACTTATAATGCAAATACTGTAATCACCTTGACTTAGCTTTTCTCTCCTGTACAGGATATTTGACTTTTTTAAGTATTCCTCTATATTGCTCCAAACTTGCTCTCTAGTATCAACTATTACACATAAATTCTTAAGTAAAACTTTTATTTCTGCTTCTGTATATTTATTTCTCAAATAAATTCCTCCTTATGTTCCAATCTATATCTTCTTTTTAAATGTTGTGCTTTTTTAAAGCTACTTGCACTTCCTAAATATTTTCTTGGATTATCCTTAGTCTTTATATAGACTTCATACATCTTTCTATTAGATCTATAATAAATTCCCTCACTCGTAATCTTAAATTCAAATCCTGTATCTCTAAATGCAAACATTGGCTTCCTATTTAATGTATAAATATATCTTGCTTTTAAATATCCGCAACAAACTAAATCATGCACATGTGTTGCAAAAGTATTTTGATGTATATTTATATCCTCCAAGATATCTATTAAATCTTTTTCACAATCCTTATTAACTGTATAAAGGTAACTAAATAACCCCTTTGCTCCAAGGCTTAAGCTATCATCTTGTAAAACCTCTAATAATAAATCACTCATAATATCCTCCTATTAAAGGGGACTTAAGTCCCCACTAATTAAAATGGTAAGCTACCATCATCTACTGGCTCTTCAAAGCTTGTGTCATTACTTATATTTGAGTTATCAACCTCATTGCTTCCTTTATTGGTATTTCCTGTAGCTTGTCCTATAAATTCAAAACTATCTACAAATAACTCATTTGTATAAACTTTATTTCCATCTTTCCCATCAAAAGAGCCTGTTCTCCAACTTCCTGTAAGTGCTATTTGACTTCCTTTACTAAAATGTTTAGCAATAACTTCTGCTCTCTTATCAAATGCTACGCAGTTTATAAAATCTGCATCATACTTTCCATCTTTATTTTTAAAATCTCTATTTACTGCTATAGTAAACTTTCCTACTGGCTTTGCTCCTGTTGTATTTAATGCAACTTCTTTAGTTAACCTTCCAATCATAATTACTTTATTCACTCTTATTTCCTCCTTAATATTTCATTTGCTTCTCTTAAGCACTCTAACTCATTTTCTAACTCTTCTTTTTCAGCTTGCATTAAGATATAGGCTTCTTCTAATTCTGCATAAGTCTTTTCGTTGCATAAGCTTCTAAAATCATCTGCCAAATTATCAAAAGTTTCATAATCAAATTTTAAATTAGCCTGTACATTAATACCTCTAATTACTACCTCATAATGGTCACCAGCTAAAACTGCTTTAACTTGATTAACATTACTATTTCTTAAATCAAATTCTAAATCCATCAATTTAAGCATCTCCCTTCGGCATTTGAACAAATGCTTGTTTATTTTTCTTAGAAGCAATAATTAATCCATCTATTTGACCATCTTTTGTATAGGTAATCTTAAGAACCTTGAAGTTATCATTACACTTCCACTTTCCATTAGTTCCTTGTGCAACTTCCGTCTTATCTGCTGGTACCCATATGAAAGGAGCAGTATAAAGTTCTCTTCCTATTCCCCAATTAAAACAAGCTCTTTTAAAGCTATCTGATGCAAGCCCCTTTTCCTTTTCTGTAAAACTTTCTGTCCCTGTATCTTCTTTCGATACCCATTCTTTCTTTTCTGAATCATATATTGATACTATGCAGTTTGCATTATCTCTTGTATGACTTCTTTTCCAATTGAAAGGCCCTACTGTTTCATCTAAGATATTCATGTCACATCTAGCATCTTTGTATAGGAGTAATGAAACCCCTTTAGCAGTAACTGTCGCTACCCTTACATCAATTTCAGTATTTTTTAGTTTTCTAAAACTTAAACTCATTTCTTTATCCCTCCATTTAACCTTGCTTGCTGCTTAGTTACATCACAATATTTACATCTATAACCAAATCCATTAACATAATGAATTTTATGTTTAAACCACTTACCACATTTGGCACTTGCTAACATCTTAAGAAAGTCCATCTTTAACCCCCTCGTATATGTTTCCTATTACCTTTACTGAAAATATATCTTTGGTAGTTAAGCTACTTGATAACTCTGTACCGGAATAATTTTCACATAATCTATAACCGGAATTTTTCCACTTAACTTCCCTTATTAAAACATTGTCATATGGCTCTCCATCAAAGTTGCAGTAAGTTACTGCACATATATCACCTTCATAAATAAACTGCTTGTCTATATCTTTAATTCCTGTACATTGTTGCCATACATAAGTATCTTTTTGTTCTAATCTTTTATTTACAATTTTAATATCAGAGCAACAAACTCCATCCCAAAACATAGCTGATTTATCTTCATTGTCATAAACCATTATTTTATCTTCTTTATTCCAGGCTCTAAATTTGAATCTACTCATTCTTAAACCTCCATTTCATACCAGTTATACATAAGCTTTTCTAAAGCTATAGTTTCTCTTCTAATCATCTTCATAGTAGCTTTAAGTCTTGCCCTACTCTTTTGTTGTATCCAATACTCTTCATCAAAGTTATATTTCTCAATAGCTTCTTGCATTTCTTCTGATAAAATGCTGATAAACTGCTTTTTAGCTTCAATTTTTCTTTTAGCTTGTTCTCTAGTCATTTACAAAACCTCCTTTATCCTGTACAATATAAAAGTAAATTTATTTACACTAGGTTGCTTGTACTACTTGCCGGTGGTTAGGCAACCTTTTATCTTTTCTATTATCTTTTTTAATGCTTTAGTTACTGTTGTCCTATGCACTTTTAATATTTGGGCAATCTCTTCATGAGTTAAACATTGAAAATAATACATATCTATTAATTCTCTTTCTTTATGATCCAAACATGATAAAAGTTTTTCTATTTCATAATTAATAAGTAAATCCTCGAAAAAATCTCCTTTATCCTGTAACAAATCTATAAATGCAATTGATTTACCTGTTTCATTACAATTACAATTTAATGATTGTATAGGCTCTTTATGTGGAATACCTCTTTTTATGTTGTATCTCTTATCATCTTTAACTTCATCTAATATTGCCCCTTTAATTCTTTTTCTAGCGAAATTTTCAAAAGGTTTATTATTATTAATTTCATACTTTTCAGCCGCAGTAATAAGTCCTAAGTATGCACTACTTTTCAATTCATCTAATGTGTATTTATTCTTTAATTTAGCAAACATTTGAATAGCAATTTTATTAGCTAGTTGTAAATGCTCCAAAACTAATTGTTCCTTATCCTTATCCATAGTTACCTCATTTTTAACCACTCTTCTAAAAGTTTTATTGCTTGGTCCAAATCCTTATGTTGTCCTAAATAAATTTTCCTTCTTGCTTTTCTATCCCAAAATGTGACTTTCCATATCTTGTCCCTTTTATCCCAAGTAATTCCCCTTACATTGCTCTTAGGTGCTATTTGCCTTTTCTTTATAGGCTTATCTATCACTTCTTTATAAATGCAATTATCATTTTTCCTTTGTTTAGTAATTTCACCTGTACTGGTAGTAAAACCTAAGAAACTATTATATTTAATACACTCCATTGTTTGAGTTCCATCATCAAATATAAAAGGATTAATCTTAAACCAACTGCAATTTTTACATTCCACAATACTCACTCCTTTTATAGTTTTCATAATTAACCTTTTGAAGTTCAACTATTTCTTTATCTCTCTTTTGGCTTAATAAAATAGTAACTTCATCGCTTGTCCCAAATAATTTAATCGCTTCTTCAAGCATTTTTTGTATTGTCATCTTAACCCTCCTAAAAACTTAAATATTCCTTTAAGTAAAGAACTAATCATAACTATAAATCCGATACTTATAACCATTAATATAGGAAGTACAAAAGTACACATTCCCCAAAAGTTCATTGTTTCCATTTAAAATCCCCCTTTATAATTATTTAATCTTTCCAATTCCTCACCTTACTCTTATCGGTGTGTGGTTTTTGATAAGAGTTGACCATTAATTACAGCATTTTTCGCAACTCTGCTATTTTTTAAAGGCTTATCGCCTTAACTAACTTTTTATTATTTTTTCTACATCATTTTTCGCACTTTCGACCATTTAAAAAGGCTTTATAGCCCTATTTATCTTATGCCCAAAGTTTATATATAATTTATTTACTCCTAACTTGCCTTATCAAACCATTCAAGAAACTTTTCTCTATTAATTCTTAATAATCTCCCAAGCCTTACAACCGGAAACTCTTCTCTTTTTATTAAGTCATAAGCTGTATTTTTGCTTATCTTAAGAAATTCCTGTACATCTTTAATTGTCATTACTTCTGGTAATTCGCTTCTTCTCATTGTAAATTTCCTCCCATCCTAAGAGTTCATTTGGTGTAATATCTAAAGCTAAACAGATTTCTATTATTTTTAATGCAGTTGGCATACTTGTGCCATCTTCTATCCTTGCTAACTGCCTCCTAGATATTCCTGTTGCCTTACTTAGCCCATACACAGTAAACCCTTTTTTTATTCTGTAGTATTCTAGTTTTATCATTTGTATTGCCTTCTTTCTCCTGCTCCCCCATTTAAAAGTTGGCATATTATTCTTTTGTATTGGCTAAACTATAATTGTTTATTCCATTTTGGAATAAAGCTCTTTAAAAAAAATAGTTTCTACATTTAAACTTTGGTCTTTAGTTTTAAGTAAATTAGTTACAAGCATAATTTCCATTTGTGTCCAAGGGATATTATTATTAATCTTCTCCCCTACTGTTCTAGTAGATTTTCCAATTGCTTCAGCTATTTCCTTTCTACTAATGCCTAGTCTTTTACTAAAAAACTCAACGTTATTTGACATGTTCTCACCTCCTTATTCCAATTTGGAATAGCTTATGTATATAATATACTATTCCAATTTGGCATTGTCAATGCTTTTTGTGAAAAAAAATTCTTTTTTGGCATTTAAAGTGCTTTTTATGTCTTTTTTATATAAAATATAATAAAAAGGGGTGATAAAATGAAGATATTTGGTGATAGGTTAACTCAACTTTTAAATGAAAATCACTTGAGTCAAACTGAATTTGCACAAAAAATTAATGCTACTGCTCCTACAGTTTCTAAATATTGTTCTGGCAGAGTTCCAAACGGAGAAATTGTAAAACAAATAGCTGACTTTTTTAATGTTACAACTGATTATTTATATGGGAGAGTTGATGAACCAAACAGCTCTATTATATATTTACCACAAGACTACGAAATTGAAATTAAAGGCGATAAAAGAAATGTAAACAAAGAAACATTACAAAGCTTAATAAAAAAGCTTGAAGATGTTGGATTTGATATAGATAAATTACTTGATAAATAAAACTGCTGATACAAGCTATCAGTATTTTTTTAGAATACTTTAGAACATATGTTCTTATGGGCATATAAGCTCATATTTATTTTTAGGAAAAAACAGTATAATATATTATTAAATGGGATTATAAGGTGGGGACAAAATGTTAAATGAAAAAGAAAAAGAATTACTAGAAAGAATTATCAAAATAAAGGAGAATGGGAAAATAGTTTTTGGATGCCAGTATAAATCCAACACTCCTGGCAATAATCAAAAATAAGGAGTTGATATAATTGGATATATTAAGTGTATTTATTAGACAAAGAAATTCAAAGTATTATGTAATGGTTGAATATCGTGATAATGATAATAGAAGAAAGCAAAAAAGTCTTGGAAGTTTTAATTCATCACGAGAAGCTAATAAATTATTAATAAAAGAAAAAAATAAACTGCTAAACAATGATTTAATAATACCTAATAAATTAACTGTAGAAAGCTTTTTAAGGGAGTGGCATTCTGATAGGTATAATAAATTATCTATAACTACATATAACCGTTATGAACTTATCATTAATGAAATAATTCAATTTATGGGCAATACTGAATTACAAAAGGTAACTCCATTGCTAATTAATAAATTTTATAACAGTTTAAGCAGATTATCTGAAAAAACTAAACTGCAGTATCACAGATTGCTTAGTAAAGCTTTCAAAGATGCTTATAGATTACAGTACATAAATAAAAATATAATGGAACTTGTAGAAGCTCCAAAGCCTAAAAAATTTACTGGTAACTTTCTTGATCCTGTACAGGTAAAGCAGTTATTTGATGGATTAAAAGGAAGTAGATATGAAGTTCCTGTTAATCTTGCTATTGGATTAGGACTAAGACTTTCTGAAATATGTGGTCTTGAGTGGTCTAAAGTAGATTTTGATAATAACATAATAACAATAGATAAGGTTAGTGTATGGGATGAAAAAAATAAAATTGCAGTATTTAAAGAGCCAAAAAGCGAAAGTTCACAAAGAGTTTTAACTGCTCCGACGGAATTAATGCAGCTATTAAAAGAACATAAAGAAAAACAAAAGCAAATGGGATATGATACTAATTTAGTATTTACAAATGAAAATGGAACGCAAGCATCTTCTGCAAGTTTCCATACCCCCTACAGGAATTATATTAAAAGAAGAAAACTTCCTGATGTTAGATTTCACGATTTAAGGCATACTAATGCAAGTCTTATGCTCCTAGCTGGAGTTGATGCAAAAACAACTTCAAAAAGGCTTGGTCATAGCGAAATAGGAATTACAATGAATTTATATACTCATGTAATGGAGCAACTGGAAAGAGACGCAAGTAATAGAATCGAAAATTTAATATATAAAAAATAAGGTGGACCATCTGGTCCACTTTTAATTTTATCCTTTACTGTCATGTCAGTAAAATGTCAGTAAAAATTTTTATGTCAGTTAATTTTACAAAGTATAATATGGGACAAACAATGCTTATAAGTTATAAAATAAGCGACTTTACAATACTACTTGTCCTATAAAAATACTAAAAGGACAAACTGATAACGGACTTCGAATCCAAAAGTCGTCGGTTCGAATCCGACTAGGTGTGCCACTTCAAACCGTTGATATTACTAGTGTCAGCGGTTTATTTTTATTTTCTATACTGTCAGTAAAACCTCAAAATGTCAGTAAAATGTCAGTAAAATATATAATACTAAATACTATTACTTGTACACTTCTAATCTTTCAAAATTATTTAAATCACCTAAATGCTCCCTTAAAGCCTTTCTTAAAGTTCCTTTTACAGTTGAATTATTTCCACTCATTAGTTTTAACAATTCTAAATCTTCATCTGTTAAGTTTACTTCTAAATTTTCTAATTTAAGATTTTCTAATCTCTTTTGCTTTAAAGCTTCTTGCTCTCTAAGTTCATATTTTTCCTTTCCATAATCCCAACTCTGAATAAGTTTATAAATAGTAATTGCTATAAGCCCAGATATGAATGTTAATGATATTAAAGTTGCTATTGGCTCAACTATACAATTTAAATCAACATACATTTTATTATTCGTCCTCCTCAAATCTATTGGCAAAAGGTTTATGAATACAAAAATATCTAATGTAATCACTTATACTCATTCCTCTATTATTTGCAAGAACTCTTAACTTTTCTTTCTCCTTAGCACTTACCTGTACAGTTATTCTGTGTACTTTTAATTCCTCTTCACTCTTTCTTCCTGTTATACTCTTCTCTTTTATTCCAAACATAACCTAACCTCTCCCCTACTCTACCGATATGTTACCGACCATTTATCTGCTATTTTTTGTTAATTACCACCACATTACCACCATATTAGCTTGTACTATCTAAATTCTAATAGTGTGGTAGTACCACCATATTAAAAATCAGTTACATCTACCCCATCATCTTCATATTCATCAACTTCATTATTAATTTGAATATTCACTTGTCCCTTGCTTGCATTTTCTTCAGCAAATCTATATCCAAGCACAAAATATTTATATAGTATAGGTTTAATTTCTCCAGCCTTATCCTCTATAGAGTTAATGATCCTAAACAATTCAGTTTCTTTAGTATTATTTTTAAAGCTAATGCTTATTTGTTGTTTAGCCATAATTGCTCACCAACCTTTACAAACCCTTTTACATTATCAAAAACATTATCCTTACTAACTATTACATTATTAAGTCTTTTTTTAAATGCTTTTTTAAATGTAGAAGCTCCACCACCTGTAAGAAGTAAATACCCCTTATCAACATTAAAATTTAATTGCAATTCCTTAAATATGCTATCGAACTGTCTTTTTAAAATAGTTTTTATAAAACTTACATCTTTATATTCACCATCTAAGAATAAACCTTCTTTTAACACCTCTTCTCCATCTTCAAGAGTGAAGTTTTGACTATATACTTCATTTATAGTTGTAACAATATCGTTATAAATATTAAGCATACCTCCTGGTACTGTCTTATATTGCTTTATTTTTTTATCTTTAAATAAGCAAACATCCGTCGTTCTTCCTCCTATATCAACTATTACTAACTGTTTCTTGCCTATAGCCGCCTTATTTTCTTTACTTAAATTGTAATAAGCACTTGCACCCTCTGGTGCTATAGTTATATCTGTTATGAATATATCTCTTTTCTTTCCATCAACCTCTACTGTCTTTGCTCTATTATCTTCAATTAAGTTTATTAGTTCAGCTTTATTATTCTTATATTGTTGTATAGGCAATCCTAATACAACTTGAAAACATTGTTCATCTTTATTACTTAAAGCTAATGCACTATATAGTAATGGCAATGTATTCTCTTTCATACTCTTCTTATAATCAGTTTGAAATTCCCCCTCCCCTACTACTATCGCTTTATCATCATAAATAATCTCATTCCCGTAAAATCCGTTACTTTCAATGAATTTACTTAAAAAATGTACTCCTGTGCTTGTTTTTACTGCATAATTACCTAAATCTACTCCAATAATCATTACT
>ERZ1034865.1347-NODE-1347-length-10962-cov-6.554873_pt1 | contig 10962 bp, 8 predicted proteins | sample MGYA00520632_ERZ1034865 | MGnify/ENA primary metagenome ERZ1034865 (study PRJEB33766, sample SAMN09781738) | gut metagenome | biome: gut microbiome | host: Homo sapiens | place: Madagascar | study: EMG produced TPA metagenomics assembly of the PRJNA485056 data...
CCATTTTGTTGATTTTTCATATAAAATATGTTATAATAAAAATAGAAAATATTAAAGGAGAAATAAAATGTTTCAAGGAAAAGAAAATTATATAACCGCAGAACATTTAAAAAATGGAGAAGAGTGTGTTGTTATTGGGTATGGTCAATCTATGGCTCCAATTTTAAGGTCAGGTCAAGCAGTTAAGGTAATTCCAATAAATGATATAAAGCTAAATAAAAATGATATAGTTTTTTGTAAGGTTGCAGGTCATTATTATTTGCATAAAATATCTGCAATTAAAAATGAAAAAACTTATCAAATATCCAATAATCATGGTCATGTAAATGGTTGGATAAGTAGAAATCAAATATTTGGAAAGGTAGTTGAAATATTATGAAAAATATAGAAGAAAAATTAAATGTTACTATGGTAGGTAGAGATGAATTAAAACAACTTTGTAAAGACCGATTAGATTTTGGTTTTGATAGTATTTATTTTAGATATGCTTCAGTGGTTAACGAATTAGCTCAATATAAAATGTTAGACAATTCTAATAGATATTATAAAGATAAAGAATATTGGGATAGATGGGCGAATAACCATAAAGAACATTTTTATACAGTATTAGAACAACTTACACATGCTCATGATGAGGAGGATGGTAGACATGATATTAACCACTAAGCAAGAAGAGGGATTAAAAACCGCAGTTCAAAGATATAAAAATGGTGAAAAATATACTGTTATATCTGGATATGCGGGCACTGGAAAAAGTACATTAGTTCGTTTTATTATAGAAGCATTGAATGTACCAGAAGAAGATGTCTGTTTTGCCACATTTACAGGTAAAGCTGCTCAGGTATTATTAAAAAAGGGAAATAAAAATGTAAGAACTTTGCATAAATTATTATATAAAAGTTTTCCGAAACCAGATGGTACATTTGTACGCATTCCAGTAGATGAAATTCCATATCGAATTGTAGTAGTAGATGAAGTGTCTATGGCACCAAAGACTTTAATGTCCCTATTAGCAAATTACGATGTTCATATTATTTGTCTTGGAGACCCATTTCAGCTTCCGCCAATAGATAAGAAAGAAGATAATCATTTATTAGATAATCCTCATGTTTTTCTTGATGAAATTATGCGGCAAGCACAAGAGTCAGAGATTATAAGACTAACTATGGACATTAGAGCTGGCAAGCCTATTTCTCCAATGCACGGAGATGAAGTTATTATTGTTAAAAAAGATGAACTTAATACTGGAATGTTAGAATGGGCTGACCAAGTATTATGTGCAACTAATGCAACAAGAGTATCACTAAATACACAAATGCGGCAGTTGGCAGGAATGGGAAATATGAAACCGCAAGACGGAGATAAATTAATTTGTCTTATGAATTATTGGGATATATTTAGTGACAATGAAGACCCTCTTATCAATGGAACTATTGGATGGATAAAAAATTCATTTACTACATATGTACAATTACCATATTGGGCAGATAATAAGCAAATTCCAGTGTTAATGTGTGATTTCCTCACAGATAGTGGTTCTACATTTACTGGCGTAGATATTGATAGAAATATGATTATTACTGGTGAGTCTAGTATGGATTGGAAAACTTCATATAGACTAGCGAAGAATCCTAAAACTAGACATCTTATTCCTATGGAATTTACCTATGGATATGCAATTACCTGTCATAAAGCACAAGGTAGTGAATGGGAGAAAGTTTTAGTCGTTGAGGAGAATTTTCCATATAAGGAAGAACATGCGCGTTGGTTATATACAGCCGCAACTAGAGCTTCAGAAAAGCTTTTAATAAGAATGAAAGATTAAGGAGATAATATGACAAGATTAGGTTTTTATATTATTCATAATAATAAATATAAGCTAATAAAAACAGTAAACATCCCTTGGGATTTTACTATAGGAGGTCCTGACAGTAATAATTCTGTTGTAGACTTTCCTATTATAGGAGAGTGGCAACCAAAAAATTTAATACATATTGTATCAGTTGAAGATATTATTTTTAAAGATGATTATCAATTTGTCATTAAAAGATTTAAAGATGTCATAACTGAAAATAAAGAAGAGGAAGATTTAATAAAAGAAACTCTATATAGGGTAACATATAATGGAGTTGGAGTCTATGAGGCTTTACGATTAACAATTTCTAAAGAAGATTGGGATAATTTTCTTAATGATGATAAAGTATCATGGCTTTTGGTCCCTCCTTTCGAATATAAGGAAGGTTATCAATCATTCTTTACTGCGGATGGATATGAAAGATTTAAAACAGAAACTTTACCTTTAATTAGTCAATATCTTGATGAAAAGACTATTAAAACTGAGACAATAGAAATTGTTGAACAACACTCAGAAGAAAATGATTTTATTACGTTATCAGAAGAAAAAGGTGGAGAGAATGAAACTCCTAAGCCCATTTTTGAAGATTGGGTAACAGAATATTTTAACAATATTCTTTTTAATGAAAAAGGATTTTTTGATATATTTAATACGAATAAAACATATATTATTATTGCTGAAGAGGACACTTCTGTAATGGGATTTTTAGTAGTACAAAAAGGAAGAACTTACGTTAATTTTAAAGAACACGATTATCGTACTATTATTAATGCATTATATCCTACTATTAGACAAGATATGATTACTTCTGATGATAGTTTTGGAGGATATGATGATGACCCAAATTTTTCACAAGATAGTAGTAATAATAAATGTGACCATTTCTTAATAGACCATGAAAATAAGGGTATTAACACTTACCCTAATATGTTTTAATTTGACTAATTCATCAAAATATGGTATAATTATTATATATTAAAGAATAAGGAAGTAAAATGATGAATAGATTTGAAGTTCATGCTCATACAATGTATAGTAACATCCGTTTATTGGATTGTATAAATAGACCTAAAGACCTAATCAATCGTGCGATTGATTTAGGTCTGAGTGGTATTGCTATAACTGACCATGATTGCTTATCTAGCCATATGGAAGTAAATCAATATGCAAAATCTTTAAAAGAAAAAAATCCCAATTTTAAAATTGCATTAGGAAATGAAATATACCTGTGCGGAGATAGAGAAAATGGACAGCGTTATTATCACTTTATCTTAATTGCAAAAAATAAAGAAGGACATAAAGCATTAAGAATACTTTCATCAAGAGCATGGATGAACTCATGGTATGACCGCGGAATGGAGCGTGTAGTAACTACGTATGTAGATTTAAGAGAGATTATGTCTAAGTTTCCGGGCAGTTTAATAGCAACAACCGCATGTTTAGGTGGAGAATTAAGTGTTCAAACTTTAAATATGATAAATTGTGAAGCTATTGGTGATGAAGTTGGAGCAACCAATGCACATAATAGAATTGTAGATTTTATTATGTATTGTAAAGAATTATTTGGGAGTGATTTTTATATTGAATGCGCCCCCGCTGAAAGTAAAGACCAAATAGCAGTTAATAAGAGATTAGTTTCTATTGCAAAATGTTTTGATGTAAAGATGGTTATTGGTAGTGATGCTCATTATTTAAAGAAAGAAGACAGGTTTGTTCATAAAGCTTATCTAAATTCTAAAGGTGGAGAGCGTGAAGTTGATGACTTTTATGAATACGCATATTTGCAAAATGAAGAAGAAGTTAAGAAACATATTTCCGCGAGTATTCCGGAAGAGTACGACAGAATGGTTGAAAACTCTTATGAAATTTTTAGTAAGATAGAAAATTATTCATTAGAGCATAAACAAACTATCCCTACTGTTGATGTAAAATATTATCCTAAAGATGATTCTTTTAGTCAATACCCAACCATTCATAGGTTGTTATTAAGTGATGATGACCAAGATAGATATTGGGTAAATAGCTGTCTTGAGGCTATGCAAGAAAAAGATTTAATGAATGATATTTACCTTAATAGGTTAGAGGAAGAAGCAGATATTAAGTCAACTATTGGTGAAAAACTTGAAACTAATATGTTTTCTTATCCTAATACTCTTCAACATTATATTAATCTGTTTTGGGAGTGTGGAAGTATTGTAGGAGCAGGTCGTGGTTCTAGCTGTTCTGGGTTAAATCATTATTTATTAGGTATTACTCAGCTTGACCCAATTAAATGGAATCTTCCATTTTGGAGATACTTAAATAAAGAAAGAATTGAATTAGGTGATATTGACCTTGATTTATGTCCATCAAAACGTCCTTTAATTATTAGAAAAATAAAAGAAGAGCGTGGACAGAAATTTAGACCAGATATTGATGATTTATCTAAAAAGAATTTAGGTTGTACCTTAATAGCAACTTTTGGCACTGAAGGTACTCGTTCAACAATTTTAACTGCTTGCCGTGGTTATAGAAGTGAAGAATTTCCTGATGGAATTGATGTTGATACAGCCCAGTATATGTCATCTTTAATTCCATCAGAAAGAGGATTTCTGTGGCCGTTATCTGACGTTTTAAATGGTAACCCTGATAAAGATAGACGTCCAATTAAACCATTTATCTTAGAAGTTAATCAATATCCAGGATTATTGGATATTATGATAGCGATTGAAGGTTTAGTTAATAAACGTAGTAGTCACGCATCTGGAGTTATCTTATTTGATGAAGACCCTTATGAATTTGGATGTTTTATGAAAACTCCAAAAGGAGAGGTTATTACTCAATATGACTTACATATGTGTGAAGCCGCAGGCATGACTAAATATGACTTTTTGGTAACTGAAGTTCAAGATAAGCTTGCAGAAGCTATTAGATTACTCCAAAAGGAAGAAGTAATTAGTAGCAAATTAACTTTGAAACAAGTTTATGATAAATATTTTCATCCTTCTATTCTTCCTCTTGACAGAGAAGATATATGGAAAGTTTTACAAGAAAATAGTGTATTAAATATTTTTCAGTTTGATTCTGATGTAGGCGGTCAAGCGGCAAAGAAAATTAAGCCAACTAATATTCTTGAGATGGCAGATGCTAATGGTTTAATGCGTTTAATGACTGCGGAAAAAGGTCAAGAAAGTCCAATGGAGAAATATGTTAGATTTAAAAACAATATTTCTCTTTGGTATCAAGAGATGGATAGAGCTGGATTAACTAAAGAAGAGCAAGAAACTTTGAAACCTCATTTTCTTCGTTCTCATGGTGTGCCACCTAGTCAAGAGCAAATGATGACAATGCTTATGGATGAAAATATTTGTGGTTTTACTTTGGCGGAAGCAAATGCCGCGCGTAAGATTGTTGGTAAAAAACAAATGTCAAAGATTCCTGAGCTTAAAGCTAAAGTATTAGAAAAAGCTAAAAGTGAAGCATTGGGACATTATGTATGGGAGTGTGGAATTGGTCCTCAAATGGGATATTCATTTTCAATTATTCATGCTCTTGCATATTCATTTATTGGTTTTCAAACTATGTTTATAGCAACTAACTGGAATCCAATTTATTGGAATACAGCCTGTTTGATTGTAAATAGTGGTTCATTAGAAGACGATGAAGATGCAGAATATGAAATTGAAGAGGATGATGATGGTGAAAAAGTTGTAAAGAAAGAAAAAGCAACTGATTATGCAAAAATAGCAAAGGCGTTAGGAGATATTATTTCTAAAGGTATTAAGGTGTCTTTAGTAGATATTAACCGCTCAAGCTATAGCTTTGAACCAGATGTTGAAAATAATCAGATTTTGTTTGGTATGAAGGCATTGAATAATGTTGGAACGCCAATCATAGAACAAATAATTAAAGGTAGACCATATAAGAATTTTAATGATTTTTTAAATAGATGTCCATTAAATAAATCTGCTATGATTTCTTTAATAAAAGCAGGAGCTTTTGATAAGTTAGAGACAGAGTGGGCGGAAGAACTTGGTGTTGAATCTAGAATGTTGATTATGGTTTACTATATTTCTAAAGTGTGTGAACCTAAAAAAAGACTTACTCTTCAGAATTTTAATGGTTTGATTCAAAAAGATTTAATACCTCAATCTTTAGAGTTTCAAAAAAGAGTTTTTTTATTTAACAAACATTTAAAGACAACTAAGGTTGGTCAATATTATGTATTTGATGAAGTATGTGAAAGATTTTATTCTCAATATTTTGATATGGAAAAATTAAGTGTTATAAATGGTTTAACTTGTATTACTCAGGCGGACTGGGATAAAATCTATAAAAAAGAAATGGATACTGCAAGGGATTGGTTAAAAGATAATCAAGAAGTAATGTTGAAAGAATTTAATCAATTATTATTCTTTGAAACTTGGAATAAATATGCAACTGGTTCAGTTTCTGCATGGGAAATGGAAAGTTTATGTTTTTATTATCATGAGCATGAACTGGCAGAGATTGATAATCATAAGTATGGTATTTCTAATTTCTTTAAAATGCCAGAACAACCTTTAGTGGACTATTTCTTTAAGAGGAATGGCAAAGAAATTCCTATCTATAAGACATACAAAATTATTGGAACTGTAATTAGTAAAAATGATACTCGTTCATCTGTTGCGGTTTTGACTACTGGCGGAGTGGTAAATGTTAAGTTCTCTAAAGAATATTTTGCTATGTTTAATCGTCAGATATCTGAAGTTCAAGAAGATGGAACTAAGAAGGTAATGGAAAAGGGTTGGTTTACTAGAGGAACTAAAATTATGGTAACTGGTTTCCGCAGAGAAGATACTTTTGTAGCTAAATCTTACAAAAATACTTCAACACATCAATTATATAAGATTATTGATGTAACAGGTAGTGAAATGAAACTCGAACATGATAGATATGGAACTGGTAATTTAGAAGAGAAATAACTTTCATGGACAATTTTATATCTTTCATTTAAAGAAAATTTCATATATTACAGAAAGGAGTAATTAAATGAGAGATATAATTATTGGTATTTATAAAATTACAAATAAAATAAATGGAAAGTCTTATGTAGGACAAAGTACAAATATGTTTAATAGATGGGACGAACATCGTTGGCAAATTAAAAGTGGAGATAAGCCATTATATAAAGCATTCAGAAAATATGGGATAGAAAATTTTACTTTTGAGATTTTAGAGCAATGTCCAAAAGAAAAATTAGATGAAAGAGAGGTTTATTGGACGAGTTTTTATGATACTTATAAAAACGGTTACAATCTAACTCCGGGAGGAGATTATTCTTCTAAAACTCAAAGAACTGTTTCTGATAATGATGTTATTAATATTAGAAAGAGAAGATTAAAAGCAGAGCCTTTTTCTAGTGTATATAAAGATTATCAATATATCAATGAAGCTACTTTTAAAAATATATGGTTAGGTAAATCATATATGGATGTATATGTAGAAAATTTTGATAAAAATCACTTAGATAAGGTTATGAGACAGACTAAAAGAATGGAGTCTGCAAAGCGACAAGGTAGTCAAATGAATGAAGAATTAGTTTTATCTATTAGAACAGATAAAAAGTATGGAATGAGAAGAAAAGATGCTTATGAAAAGTATAAACAGTATTTTGTTTCATTAGGCGGATTTGATAATATTTGGTATAGTAAACGATGGAAAGAGATTCAACCATGAGGAGGATCCGAATGATAGTTATTAATTGTTCGGTGTGAACCGGCGCTGGTAATTTTACCAGCGCTACACATATCTTTTTAAAAAAATTAAAGGAGTTAAATATAAATGAATAAATATAAAATCTTGGCACTGTTTGGAAAAAGCGGTGCTGGGAAGGATACAATTCAAAAATGGTTAGTTAGAACCCAAAATATAAATGGCATTATATCTTGTACAACAAGACCGAAGAGAGATAATGAAATAGATGGAGTTGATTATCATTTCATCAGTAATGAAGAGTTTGCTCAAAAAGTTCTTGATTGTTCAATGTTAGAAGCAACTGATTTTAATAATTGGTTTTATGGAACTCCTCTATCCGCTCTTCAAGAAGATAAGATAAATGTAGGAGTTTTTAATATTCATGGTATTGAGTGTCTCTTACAAGACTCTCGATTGGAAGTACTTCCTGTTTATATTCAATGCTTTGATAAAATACGATTACTTCGTTGCTTAAAAAGAGAAAATATTGTTGATTGTCATGAGGTATGTAGAAGATTTTTAACAGATGAAAAAGATTTTGAAAATATTGAATTTAATTATATTACTTATGACAATAGTTGTGATAATGACGAATATTTTGGTATTTTGAATCTTCCAAAAATTAATAACTTTATTAAGGACATAAATAATTAATCTCTTTTAGATAATTTTTATATTTATAAGATTCCTTAAAATAATTAACTACATAGGAGGTATTTATGAAGAACATCATAAAGAGAGATGGAACAATAGACAAATTTAATCAATCTAAAATTGAAGAGGCTATTATAAAAGCTTTTATTGCAGTAGATGGGGAATTATCCAAATACGCAGAAGATAAAGCTAAGAATATATCTAATTATATTTGTAATATTAGTCAAGAGAAAATCTTAACAGTTGAAGAAATTCAAGACTTGGTTGAAAAAGGATTAATGTCTACCAAAAGAAAAGATGTAGCTAGAGCTTATATTACTTATCGTAATGAAAGAACTAAAGCAAGAGAAAGAAATAGCGATATTATTAAAAGCGTCGCGGAAAAACTTTCTGCATCTAATGTAGAAAATCAAAATGCGAATGTTGATGAAAAATCTTTTGGTGGAAGAATGGGTGCCGCAAATAGTGAAGTTATGAAGAAATATGCATTAGATTATTGTATGTCTACGATGGCAAGAACTAATCATTTAACTAACCGAATCTATATTCATGATTTAGACCATTATGCAGTAGGTGACCATAATTGTCTTTCTATTCCTTTTGATAAATTATTAGCAAAAGGATTTAATACCAGACAAACTGATGTAAGACCAGCTCAATCAGTAAATACAGCATTTCAATTAGTTGCAGTTATTTTTCAATTACAATCATTGCAACAATTTGGTGGAGTATCTGCTACCCATTTAGATTGTACTATGGTTCCTTATGTTAGAAAGAGTTTTATAAAACATTTTAAAGATGGTTTAAGATATATTGAAGAGAAATCTGATTATAAAATTGAACGTTTTGAAACATGGTTTACTCATTTAGAAGACCAAAGTATTAATAATGAAGAACTTAAAGAAAAACATCCTAAAGTATATAAGTATGCTATGGATAAAACAGAAAAAGAGATTTATCAAGCCGTTGAAGGAATGTATCATAATTTGAATACACTTCAAAGTCGTAGCGGAAATCAGCTTCCTTTTACAAGTATTAATTATGGAACTTGCACTTTAATTGAAGGAAGAATGATTACAAAAGCATTATTAGAAATATCTATTAAAGGTATTGGTAAATTACATAAAACTAGCATTTTTCCTTGTGGAATCTTTCAATGTATGAAAGGGGTAAACAGAGCGCCTGGCGACCCTAATTATGATTTATTTAAATTAGCATTAAGTTCAACAGCGCAAAGACTATATCCTAATTATGCGAACGTAGACTGGAGTGGAAATGAAGGTTATGATGTTAATGACCCAAAAACCTATTTCTCTACAATGGGATGTAGAACTGCTAATGGATGGGACATAAATGGATTAGGACAACAGAAAGATGGACGTGGAAATATTTGTCCTGTAACGATTATTATGCCAACCTTAGCTATGGAAGTTTTACAAGAATCTCCACTCGCGGAAAAGCAATGGAAAGTAGAAAGATTTTTAGAAATTCTTGATGAAGCTATTGCAGATGCGAAAGATATGCTTATCGAAAGATTTGACTGGATATGTAGTCAATCTATGGAAGCCGCAAAGTTTATGTATGAAAATGGACTTATGGAAGGTTATATTCCTGAAGAAGGAATAAGAAGTGCCTTAAAACATGGGACTTTAGCTATTGGTAATCTTGGCTTGGCGGAAACTCTTCAAATTCTTATTGGTTGTGACCATACTTCAGATGAGGGAATGAAAGTGGCTAAGCAAATTTATCAATTATTTAAAGATAGATGTGCTAAATATAAAAAAGAGTATAAATTAAACTTTGGTGTTTATAATACTCCAGCAGAAAATTTATGTTATACAGCAATGCAAAGATTTAAAAAGGAATTTGGAGAAATTAAAAATATCTCTGATAAAGATTTCTTTACTAATTCAATGCATGTCCCAGTATGGAAAGAAATGTCTCCTTTTGAAAAAATTGATATTGAATCTCAATTAACTGGATATAGTTCCGCGGGATGTATTACATACGTGGAACTTGATGGAGGAGTTAAAAATAATATTGACGCATTAGAAATATTAGTTAATTATGCTATGGACCATGATATTCCATATTTCGCAATTAACGTTCCTAATGATACGTGTCTTGAGTGCGGATATACTGATGAATTAGGAGATGAATGTCCAATTTGTCATAGTCATAATATCCAAAGACTTCGTAGAGTAACTGGATATCTAACTGGTAACTATACAACTGCATTTAATAAAGGTAAACAACAAGAAGTAAAGATGAGGGTTAAACATAAATGAGATATGCAGGAGTAATTGAAAATGATGTTGTAAATGGTGAGGGAGTTTGTTACTCCCTCTTCACTCAAGGATGTCCACATAGATGTAAAGGATGCTTTAATTCAAAAACGTGGAATTTTAATGGTGGTATTGAAATTAATGATATAGAGCAATTTATTAAAGATACAATATTAAAAATTAGAGCGAATGGAGTAAATCGAAATTTAAGTATTTTAGGTGGAGAACCGCTTTGTGAAGAAAATAAACATTTTGTAGCTTTATTAGTTGATGCAGTAAAAGAGGCATATCCAAATATAAAGATATTTTTATGGACTGGATATCAACTTGAAGATATTCCTATTGATGCTTATATTGAAACCATCCTTAAAAATGTAGATTATTTAATTGACGGTAAATATATAGAAGAAGAACGTGACGTTACATTAAAATGGAGAGGTAGTAAAAATCAAA
>ERZ1034865.1348-NODE-1348-length-10956-cov-10.672140_pt1 | contig 10956 bp, 12 predicted proteins | sample MGYA00520632_ERZ1034865 | MGnify/ENA primary metagenome ERZ1034865 (study PRJEB33766, sample SAMN09781738) | gut metagenome | biome: gut microbiome | host: Homo sapiens | place: Madagascar | study: EMG produced TPA metagenomics assembly of the PRJNA485056 data...
ATATTATAGCACATCGCGCGGTAAAAATCAAGTAACTGATTTGTCAAGTTCCTCAATAAATTTTGTGACTAGAGGAATTGTTAAATCAACTTTTTCCTTTTGGGTATTAAGGACGCGCAGACGATGTTCCATAATCATTTTTAATTGTTTTTCATTATAATCAGAAATATCATCATTAATAAGTTTATCCATCAAACTTTTATACTCTTCTATTGTATTACGAATCGTTTCTTTTGGACTATCTTTTAAGCCAGTATCTTTTGCGCTTTCAAGAAAGTTTTCTAAGTCTCGAATAGTAGTTTCAATAGACATAGTTAAAAGACCAAAGTTGTCTTTAATACACTACTTCATTGGAAACACCTCTATTTGATTTTCTATAATTAGTATAGCATACAAAACAAAAAAAGTCAAGGCAATGACACCTTGACTTAAATATTTATTCGACAATCAATCCGGTTACATATTGCCCATCTTTAAGATTAATAGATTTTACTCCAACTGTCGCACGGCTGGTAGTAGGAATTTCATTTAAAGAAATTTTTATAATTGCTCCGGTACTAGCAACAGAAACAGTTTTTGAATCTTCACGCACGGATGCAAAACCAGCCAATTTATCCTCATCATTTAGCTTATGAATAATTGCTCCTTTTGCTGCGCGGGAAGTAACTGAAAATTCATCTAAATCAGTCTTTTTAACTTGTCCTGCTTCGGTTACAGAGATAAGCTCTTTAGCATCTTTTCTAATAACACAAGCATCACAAACTTCATCACCAGGACGCAGAGTAATTCCACGGACACCAATAGTGTTTCTACCTTGAGTATTAATTTCAGTCAATGGGAAAATAACAACATAGCCGTTTTTGGTAGTGATTGCAAGATTATCTTTATTATTTACAATCATCACTCTTTTAATAAAATCACCATCGGTTAATTTAATCGCAGAAACGCCTTTAGTACGCTTAATATTATATTCTCTTAAAAGAGTTTTTTTAACAGTTCCCTTTTGAGTAACAAAAAGGACTTCTTCTCCTTGAGATTTATCTGTATCGCTAACAATATAAGTAATTGTTTCATCAGGCGCAAGTTCAAGGATTGTACTAATCGGAGTTCTACAATCAAGAGTAAGATTACTTAGTGCAAGATTGTAGACTTTACCAAGAGAACTAAAAAGCAAAAGATTATTTAGATTAGAATCTTTTACTGTTTGAATGATTTGCTCATTGTTGCCTAATTTAACTTTCATACCTCTGCCACGACGTGCAGTGATAAGAGTAGTATCTTCATAAGCATAAAGAGTGTTCAAATTAGTTAAATGAACAACCATTTGCTTCTTTTCTATTGGCTCATCGGTCTCTTCATTAATGGTTAAATTCATGATTTGAGTACGGCGTTCATCGCCAAACTTTGATGCAACATCCTGCCAGCCTTTAATTAATTGCTTATCAAATTCCTCTTCATTATCAAGAATATATTTTAATCCATCAATTTTTGCAGTAAGCTCCTCAGCTTCTTTTTCAAATTTCTCAACTTCCATGTGTGCTAAGCGAGAAAGTTTAATATCAAGAATTGCTTTAGCTTGAATTTCATCAAGCAAAAAGTTAGCTTGCAAATTTTTATTTGCTTCTGCTGTTGAAGAAGATTTTTTGATTATTTCAATAACTTCTTCGATTCGTGCAAGCGCAATTAAAATACCTTCAACAATATGGAGTCTTGCTTCTGCTTTTGCTAAATCATATTCGTAACCACGACGATAAACTACTTTCTCATGGTCAATATGAGCTTGAAGTAATTCTCTCCATCCAAATACTCTTGGGAAACGGCCATTATCAAGCATCGTCATATTAATGCTAAAATGATGCTGTAAAGATGTTTCTTTATAAAGAATTTGAAGCACTTTAGAAACATTGGCTTTTTTAGTAAGATAAATTTTAATATTAGGAGTAGAACCTGTCAAGTCATTGTAACGCTCAATACCAGGACAAAGTCCTTCATTTAAAATTCTATCAAGCTCTCCACGAATTGTCCCAGTGTAAACGCTATAAGGAATTTCTTTAACAATTAAACAATTTTCGCTCTCGTCATATTCAATGACAGAGCGGAGTTTGCAAGCTTTACCAACACCATTTTTAATACTTCCTTTTACTTCATCAGCATTAAGTAAAATTGCTCCCGTGGCAAAATCTGGTGCGCAATAAATTTCATCAAAATTGCAGTCTGGATTTTGAAGCAAGGTAATTAAAGCATTGTTTACATCTTTAATATTAAATTGAGGGCAACTAGAGCTTGCTGCGACACCAATACCAGAAGTGCCATTGACAACATTAAAATAGCCCTTTCCAGTTAAAACGGCAGGATATTGCTCTGTATCATCATAATTATCTCGCCATTCTTTAATGGTATTTTTTTCAATGTCTTTGAATAGATATTCTGCGAGAGGGGACAAACGTGCAGAAGTATAACGAGGAGCAGACCAGTTTCCACTTTCCGCGAGAGTGCCGTAAGCACCATCTACTTCAACCAAAGGGTAGCGCATAGAAAATGGCTGTCCCGCGCGCATAATAACTCCAACGCAAGACGAGTCACCGTGAATGTACATTCTCATGGCAGAGCCAACTGCTTTTAGAGTCTTTTTAAAAGGTTTATCAGCGGTAAATTTATCAGTTTTCATGCAATAGAAAATTTGCCTTGCGGACGGCTTTAAAAAATCTCGTGCGTCAACGAGAGCACGAGACTGCAAAACCGCGCCAGAATATTGAGCAAAACTTTCTTCAATAATCGGTGTTAATTCCATATTACTCCTTTATTTCAGAGAAATCAATTTTACTAAATACAAAATCTTTACGCGGCTGAACATCTGTTCCCATCAAGTCATAAAGCATTTGGATAGAATCATCATTTGGGATGAGTATATCCATTCTTTGATTTTCGGGGTTAAACATTGATTCTTTCGCTTTTGCTGCACTCAAAGCACCCAAGCCTTTTTCACGACTAACATCGCCTTTGATTTGAGTGCGGACTTTATCAAATTCTTCATCACTGTAGAAATAAGAATGTTTCTTTCCATTGGTGACAACGTAAAGAGGAGAACGCAACCAGCACAATCTATGCTCTTGGATAAATTCAGGAGCAAGATATTGTAGTGCAGACATAATTAGTAAGCCTATGTGATAACCCACTTTACCCAACATTTCTATTGGAGTAGACTATATGTTATTCGTCTATCGACGAAAATACTCTTTCCACTTGCGTACCAATAGCAAGTGTACTCTCCTTCCGGGAGATAGTCGTTACAGGCTTCAGTTATTAACCCAAATTTTCTCTTTCTTTTTGTATATTGGAAGGTCTTTATAGGTGCGGCCCCACAATATTTGTTGAAATGTATTATAACTACATCTCTCTTGATAGTCTTTATAAATTTCTCGCGCACTCTCGCTTACATAACGATTTCTAATTAACATTACTTCATCAGAAGTGAATTTAGCTTTATCTGCGTTACTACCATCTGTTGCATGGTGCATATAATAATCTTTATTTTCTTTAGTATATACATCCATTTTAATATCGTTCCAAGTAGAACCATCCCAGATGCTCGCAAAACCGCTAAAACTAATTTTATCTTTAAATTGCTTATAAACTTCTTTTCGACGCATATGTAAATCATAACATTCTCGGATATAAGCAACTTCATTGTTTGTTAATTTTGTGCGCCCGTTATTCTCTCCACGATTATTGCCACCGCCTTCACTACAATTATAACCAAATCCTTTATAAGTATTGTAGTAAGCAATCCAATAACGTTCGCGTGCGTCTAAATCATCTAAAGAACATTCTTCAAGAACTTCAAATGAAAAAGCTTTTTCTCCATACTTTTGGATAGCTAATTCAATTGGAATATCCTTTTTCTATTTATGCTCAGAAAATCTTCTTTCTATATTATTACTTTGTCCAATATAAGATTTTCCATTTTCAATTTTTGTAATTTTATAAATGCCTATCATTGCGGCACCTCCACAATTTAAGGCTTGGGTTAATTCTGATTCCCACGGGATCTGCTTGCCCACCAAGGGGTTTAGCTTCTCTTACCACCATAACCTTTCGGTTTAGTTGCCCGTTAGCCTTCTATTTTATAAGTAAAATGTGTAAACCATCACTATAAAATAAAGACCCTGTTGGTAAACAGTAAAGTATTTACAGACAGTTAAGTTTATCTGAATCCGCATCAGAGCAAATTGCAATTCGCCCGTAACGTAATTTAGACGAATTATATTTCCCTGGGATAATATTCATGGCACTTAAAAGTAATTTAATTTCTTCGTTTTCAAAAATCTTATCCTCACTATTGGATAAGCAATTAATGATTTTACCTCTAATAGCTAAAATTCCGTAATGCTTTTCATCTCGTGCGATAGCCATAGCTGCGGCGGCGGAATTTCCTTCTACAATCAAGAGAGTTGAATCTTGTCCAAGATATTCTGCATCAGACAATTTATCGGAAGAAAAAACTTTCCTTTTTTGGTTCTTCTCAATATCTTTAGTTGCATTTAAAACAGCTGTTCTTGCTTTTTCTGCTGCTTTTTCTGCTTTTTCTTCCTTAGTAAGAAAATCTTCAATTTTCTTTTCCTCGTTAGGATATTGTAAACAGAATTTTTCAAATCCCTCACTAAAAGCTTTACTTGCTAGTCCTCTAAGTTCGGGATTGTTAATTTTTGTTTTTGTTTGATTCGCAAAAGATGGATTAACAACTTTACAACTAACTGCGTAAATAAGCCCAGTTCTTGCTAATTCGCCAGTTAAATTTTTGATTTTCTTTTGAAGAGTTTTAGTAATTGAAGTTTTTAAACCGGTAATAGGAGTGCCACCTTCAGCATTGGCAACACCATTTGTGAAACAATAAAAATGTTCATTGCGTGCTTTTGTCCAAACACAAGCAATTTCAACTGAATTTGTTCCATCGCTTAAAAAGTAAGAAATCGGATTTTCATGGACTTTATTTGCAGCTTTTTGCATAACCAAATCCATAAGACCATTTTCACTTTTATAAGTAACACTTTGCATTGGAGAGACAGTTTCATCTCGAAGTTCAAAAGTCAATCCTTTAGTTAAGAAACTTAAATTTTCACAAGTCTTACATAAATGCTCAAATTTAATTTCAATAGGCTCAAGATTAAAAACTTGTACATCTGGCTTATATTTTACAAAAGTACCGTTGGGTAAATTTTTATCATTATTTACTTCGGTATAATCGGTCATATTTCCGCGTTCAAAACAAATTGAAGCTACTCGATTATCACGAACTGACACAACTGAAAATTCTTCAGATGAAAGGCAAGTGGCTTTCGCGCCGATACCATTTAAACCAACTGCAAACTGATAATCTTTTGATGTAAATTTACCGCCAGTATGCGCATGAGAATAAATAGCTTCAAGAACATTTTCGCCATTTTCTCTTGTTCCAAAAGGAACTCCACGCCCATAATCTCTTACAGAAATATAATTGTCAGGATAAAGTACAATTTCAATTTTATTGCCAAAACCCATAATAAATTCGTCAATTGAATTAGAAATAATTTCTTGGATGCCGTTGTACACGCCTTCCATATCATTGGAACCAAGATACATCGGGATTCTCATACGAACAGCTTCCCTAAATTGAAGCGTTTCGATAGAGTTTATATCGTAACTCATTTTATCACTCCTTTTACATATATTATATCATACAATAGAAAAGAAGTCAAGAAATAATATCTTGACTTCTAAAAGTAATTATTTTCTTTTTAATTCTTTAAAAATTAAATCGTATGGAAGAAACTTTCTACAAATATAAATGCTCCCAAATGACGCACCTTTACTAACTTCTGTTTGTTCTATATCTTTAAAATACTAAACTCTTTTATCAAAAATCAGCGCTTCACAATCTTTAATATAAGGAAATCTTTTCTGCCCTTGCAAAGTCGGAAGGGGTAATAACATCGCATAAGGTCGATCCAGTTCATATAGCCTTTTTAAAACTTCATCTTTACAAGAAAATGGCGGATTAGAAATAATATAATCATAAGGCTCATCAGGCTCATAAGAAAAGAAATCTTTTCCTTCATCAATATGAGAATGAATCACTTTATATCCAGCTGCCGAAAATACTTTCACAAATTGGCTTTCCTCTTTATCAAAAGGACACCAAATGGTATAATTTGATTTATTTCCTCTATCTAAATACTATAGTAAAGGTTCTATAGCATATGCTGGAGTGTAGTATTCATCTGATTCTTTTGTACTTTTCGCTGTTAAATATCCTTTATTAGTTGGCATTTTGTTGCCTCCAAAATATTTTTCATTAACATTGCTCTTGTCATTAATCCCACTCCACCCGGAACAGGAGTAATATAGCCAGCTACTTCTTTCGCTTCATTAAAATCAACATCACCACAAAGCTTACCATTCTCTTGCACATTGATCCCAACATCAATTACAACCGCGCCTGGCTTAATCATGTCGGCAGTTACAAAGTTTTTCTTACCTACCGCCACAATCAAAATATCAGCCTTTTGACAGATTTCTTTTAATCTAATTGTGTGACTATGGCAAATTGTTACAGTCGCATTTTCTTTAAGTAGTTGCATTGCAACAGGTTTGCCTACAATATTACTTCGTCCAATAACAACAGCATTTTTACCAGCAATATCAATTCCCGTTGAACGAATCATTTCCATACAGCCAGCCGCAGTACAAGGAATAAAACCATTTTGTCCTGTAGCTAAAAGACCATTGTTTATGGCGGTCAAACCATCAACATCTTTCTTGAAGTTTATTTCATTTATTGCTTCTTGCATATTTAAATGATTTGGAATTGGAAGTTGCAACATAACGGCGTGAAAATCTTTTGAAATGCTTAATTCTTCTAAAAACACTTCAAGAGCGTGCTGACCTATTCCCTCTCCATAATGATATAAATAACTTTCAATACCACATTCATCACAATCTTTCATTTTATTGCGTACATAAGTATTGCTTGCAGGATTATTACCAATTTGGACAATTGCAAAATAAGGTTTAATACCCAATTGCTTAATTTCTTGTTTTACCTCTTGTTTAATTTTACTTGCTAAAATTTTCCCGCTAATAATTTCAGCCATTAATTACATTCTCCTCTCTCATACAATTCGTGGCAAAGTTCATTGTAATATAAAATTAACTCTAAATCATCTTGATTGCTTGTCATTTCTATATCTTGAATATGATTTAACTTATCTCTGTAAAAATTTTTTAAGCAATAAAGCGTATCAGTGTTAAATTGTGGAATTAAATCTAAATTTTTTTGTAAATTATAACTCATCTAAATAACCTGCCGCTTGTGCCGTTCTACTTCTTTCAATTTGCTCTAAGCGCACTGCCGCGAACAAATCAGAATAATCTTTGCTAAAACGTAATTTAGTCAAAAGTTTTAATCCACTCTTTTGACGGAAAATATTTGAATCAGCTTGCTTAATGTCTCCATCAAAAAAGATTCTGCTATTTTGTCCACAACGTGCAATTAAAAGTTTAACGTGTTCTTCAGTTAAGTTTTGAGCTTCATTAACTAGAATAATTGAATTATCAAAACTACGCCCACGAGCAATAGCAATAGGAAGCAATTCGAGCTGTCCTTTTTCATACATTTGGATTACTTCCTATTGACTAACTATATCACATAAGGTACCAATGTATGGCAAAATCTTATCGAACATTTCACCTGGCATTGTTCCAAGTTCCATGGAATTTTCATTCTGGCTATTGTTAGGAACATAAACGATTTTATTTATATTTCCTTTTTGAAGCTCTTGCAAAGCATAAGAAGTTAAAAGATAACTTTTACCTGTTCCAAAACTACCACCAGCATAAATTATACTAGCTTTACTATAAAGGGCGTCTATTAAACAAGCCTATTCAGTATTTCTAGCCTAAATTTTATTATTATAACTTATTTCAATAGATTTCCTTTTAATTGATTTAATTAGATGATTTCTATAAACAAAAGCATCTTTTATATCATCATCCTCAATAATAACTATATACTAATTTTCAAATAAAGTCAAATTAGTAAAATCATTACTATATAATTCATTAATTAATTTATTATCTTTAGGAGTATATAATCTTAATATTCCTGTATAAATTTCATTATTTTTAATATAAGATTCATACTATACTTGTAAAGCAATACATTTAACTTGTAAATTAATATCATTGGTAATTAAGGTATAATTATTATCTTTACAGAGGTATAATAATTGATTATCAACAGAAAGATTATTATAATTGGAAGTATCAATAAAATGAATTTGTGTATCTCTTTCTTCTATCTTTTCTTGGTACTTCTTTTCTTCGTCTTTCTCTGTTGGTCCGTCTTTTTCAAGCAAATCTCGCAATTTTCTTAGGACAATTCGTGCTTTCTTTGCACGTTCACCTTGTGTGATTTTAATACGATCAAGTTCTTCAAGGACCGACCAAGCGATTCCAATATTTTCATGAGTAACAATATCTGGATAATCAATTAAAACGTTGGTATCAATTATAAACATATGATACCTCCTTATAAATTTGTACATCTATAAAGTAAAAAGTCAGCCAATCTGCTCTATTAGATTAGCTGACTTTTGATTTTTACTATTGTTCGCCCATATATTTTTCAAAAGTACAATCTTCGATGGGAATATCATCGCGCATACGAACAAGTTTAGCATGACGAAGATTACCATCAGGAGTAAACATCATACAAGTTACTTCAATGGGTTTCATTGCATAATCGGCATAATTGGCTTTTACATCGTCTTCAAGACCGCTCAAAAATCCAATGGGACGAATTTCTCCTTTATCCATAACGCCAATTTCGAGAGAACCAGGAATCCCCATATAGTAATTTTTAGTAACAGGCTCGATACTTTGCCCAGCATCATATTCCTTGCACCAATCGCCAATCGGAAGAAGCTTATCATTTTTAGTATCTTCCCAATATTTCCAAGAATCAAGTTCCTTACCTGTATAAAGGCGAGTTGCTTTTTTCGCACGCCCAGTAAAGAAACAATCAATATGATGATCAAGTTCTCGTTTTACTTTAATAGTTTTCCAAGCAGTTCGTTTTCCTGGTGCAACAGTTGCAGTTTTTTTAACAAGGACGATACCTTCACCGTCATGTGCAAAAACGAATTCCATTAGCTCATTGATTTTAGCTGGTTCACTTTGCCAATTCGCGCAATCAATATATTTATTATTTTTAAGAAACTCGTCATAAAGCTCTTTTACTTTCTGAATACGAAATTCGTAGGGCATATCCATTAAATTAGTTCCACGACAGAACCAACAATCATGGATATAATATCTCATCTTAGGGTAATCTTTCTCTTGGCGCTGGACAGCTTTTTCAGCTTTACAACCAAGAATTTTTCCAGCTTCTTGAGAAGTTGTATTAGAAATATACAATTCTCCAATAAGAATAGTTCCCCAAGGAAGAGTTTTTAAAGTCTCTGCGATATGAGGAACATGAAATTGCTTATCAGAATATTCGCCAGTAACAGTACTTTTGGTTCGGCTTTCCATACGCATCGCACCATCAAAATTAACAACTGTACGATTGTAATGCCCGTCAATTTTTTCTGAACCGATATATTCATTAGAAGCAATACGAGCAATAATTTCATTTTTCTTTTGGACAGCAGTATATTTTACGGGAAACTGCCAATAGCGCTCAGGCTCAATATTAAATAAAGTAGTCATATATTAATTAACCTTTCTAAATTAATTTTATCAAAATCCCAATACGGGATAACGATAAGAGGAATATTATATTTTAAGCAATAATCAATCTTCTAATTATCTGATTTTTGCTACTCTTTTAAAGGACGATTAAAGTAATTGTTTTCTTCATAGTGCTATTTACCGTTATATTCTATTAAATGAGATAATTCTCCATCGGCTTTAAATATTGCAAAATCAAATAACAAAGGAAAATTTTTATCAGATAATAAATCGGGAAAAGAATATTGAGTTTTAAAATTAATACCATTTTTAGTTAAAATTTTATTAATTTTAAATTCGCCTTTTGATTTTAAACAACCGCAAGAGTATAATTTAGAAATTTCGCCTTGTCTTTTATTAAAAAATTTCCCGCAAGCGGTACATTGGCATTGCCAAATAATATCACCATGTTTATCATCTTTTCCGACAGGTTTAATTGCTTTAACGGCACCAAACATTTTTCCTGTTAGATCTTTAGCAAAATTTTTAGAAGTAATTTCTTTTTGAATACATCCACAACTAATTGTTTCTCCACTTGTTAAATGGTCAGAACGAATACTTTTAATTGTTTTTTCTTCACAGTGCTAACATTGACAAATCCAATAACATTTTTTATTTGGATCACGAGATAAGACTTTTAAATAACCAAAAGTCTACCCTTCTAAGTGCAACATTTAAACTCCTTTATTTATTACAAAAACCAACTTTAACGAGTGCATGGCTAAATACAGCATTCATATAATTTTTATCAATAACTTTTTCACCATGTCTTGCACAAGCCCGCATCATTTCATCAATAAATTCTTTAGTTTGCGGATGCATAGCAATACCGTTACTTTTCTTTTTATTCCACCATTCTAACTCATCCTTAAAAGAAAAATCTTTTCCCTGATAGGCCCTTGCTGCGCCAACATAATCACAAAACATTTCAAAGGCATATTCCCGAGGCATCATAACTGGATTACCGCCTTTGTCAAAATTATCTTGCCAATATTCATAATGATGAAGATTTCGACCACGATGATGAAACCAGGCTTTTGAATAACCATTTACTTTTTTACTGGCATCAATAGGTGAGCTTGTTCCCTGATAATATTTAACGCTCTCCCAAAATTCAATAGGAGAAAATTTACTTAAATCGTGGACAATGCCTTGCCAATATAAGCCCGCTTTAAAACAATAGTATCC
>ERZ1034865.1350-NODE-1350-length-10939-cov-4.682837_pt1 | contig 10939 bp, 14 predicted proteins | sample MGYA00520632_ERZ1034865 | MGnify/ENA primary metagenome ERZ1034865 (study PRJEB33766, sample SAMN09781738) | gut metagenome | biome: gut microbiome | host: Homo sapiens | place: Madagascar | study: EMG produced TPA metagenomics assembly of the PRJNA485056 data...
AAGCTACTGTCAGATTTGTCACATACGATGAAGCCAGAAGCTTCTTCAAACGCGCTTCTCTCCATTGCAAGACGCTCAGGGAAGCGCTTGCATAAAAAACCCCCGATGCTCCAAACGGAACACCGGGGGTTTTTACGTCTCACACTGAACGTGCGGGAGACTGGCCAGTTGTACAAATATCCACCCTGTTGTGCTTCTTCGAGAGGCCGGGTGGATTTCGTTGGATTATTTTACAACGTATCCAGCATTTTGTCAATGCTTTTCAGCCGGTAGCCTATCGCCGTCCGGCTGTAATGTGTCTGTGCTGCAATGTCCGGCAGCGGGAGCCGCTCAACGTACCGCAGTAAGGCTATCTTACGGTCTACCCTCCCAAGCGGTGCGCTTTTGATGGCGGTGGTCATCTGCTGTCGGTCAAGTCCTTGCAGCGCAGCGGGCAGCACTACGCGAGCCGCCGCCACAAGCAGCACCGAGCCAAAAAGGCTGCGGCAGCTGTCCGGCGTTGCGCACCACATTGTCAAGCGCGGCGAAACGGTGACAAAACGTCACCAGTTTGTTGACATTGCCGAGATGGTATGTTTTCGTGAGGCCACGAAAACGTGCGCAGACCAATTTCGTGATGTCACGAAATTGGTCTTGTGCGGCGTACATTTTGTTGGTGTCAACAAAATGCTCGTATGTAGTGCTTGCCATGATATCCTCCTTACTGCGTGATTTCCTCAGCGTTCGCTTTGTCCTCCGCGTCCAGCGCGTCATAGTACGCCTGCGCCAGAGCCTCAACCTCTGCGATGTCGTCTTCCGTCAAAAGACCGTTGTCCAAATGGACGTATGCTTTATCCAGCCAGAACGCAACGTCGCGTCCTGCTGCAATTTCCCGCTTGATGCTGCGCAGCGTCAGGTCATGGCGAGATCTGCTTTTAATTGCCATAGTCAGTCCTCCTTATGTGTTGGTCATTGATGCCAAAGCATCTTCAAGGTCAGTGATGCGTTTGATGGGGTCTGCTCTGCCGGTCACCGTCACGCTGTCCGCGTCGGTCAGCAGGGTGTTCACGCCGCTCAGTGCGGGGATGGGCTGTGCACCGGTGGCGGTGAAGGGGATGGGTTCAGCCAGTTTGTAGGCGATTTGGACAGGGGTTCCGGCGGCGTATTGAGCGGCGAGATAGGCGTTTAGCTCATCCGCCGATGCAAAAAAAGCATGCATTTGACTAAGTGTTGTAAAAATAAAATCATAATTTCGATTTATAGAAAACACCGATTTGGGGAAGTGACTTGTCACAATGATTTTGTCAATGTCGGGAACCGAGTGCTGTGAAATATTCCAGAAATTAGCGTTGTTCTTTCCTGGGGTAAACTTTAGCTCGTCGCCATCTAAAATGACGAGCTTTATGCTTTCCTGACCCTCCCCCGTCACCGCATCCACCGTGCCGCCGTAGATGGTGCGGGGCAGGGTCAGGGTGTTTGTGCCGCCCTGGTACTTGCTATATGGTGTAATTGTGGTTCCGACTTCAATCTTTGGGTAAAACGTCACGTTATTGCAAACAGTACCTTTAATTATACTAACTTCGACACGCGATGCGATTTCACGCGTCGTGAACTTAACATCTGTATTGCCCTTTCCCGTATCAGCAAACCATTTTCCACCGAGATATAAGCCAATATAATAGCTTTGTGACGACCCACCAGCAGGACAACCGCTTAATGTCATGGGTGTGTTCATAGGCAGTCTTTTTTCAATGTCCCATCTAAACGAAAACCATGTGTCATCCGTTGCTGTGCCATTAACACTTATACTACCGTCCTGTTTCGACGTAATAACAAGCCCGTTCCTACTAGCCGAAGAACTAGAATATGGGTATTTAATTAAGTTCTCCCCGCACCGCTCGACCGTCACGATGTCCCTGCCCTTGATGGGCCGCACATTCTCCGGGCTAGGTTCTCCACTGCCCTCCTGCGTCGGCTCCCAACTCACCTTGCATCCCAGCGGATATTCCACCATAGGGTAGCACACAACAGGGTTGCCGGTCTCGTCTAGCGGCGGGCAGAGAATATCCACGATGTGCTTGCTGCTCCATGCGTCTGGTCCCACGGTGGTATCATCAATTTGCGTACCATCTTTGCCGTCTGCACCTGCCGGGCCAACGTCACCTTTAGGGCCTTGCGGGCCGGTGTCACCTTTTTCACCCTGCGGCCCCTGTGCACCCTGCGGGCCGCGCTCGCCCTGAACGCCCTGCTGGCCCTGCTCACCACGAAGCCCAGTTTTACCCTGTGGGCCAGTTGCACCCGTAGCGCCTGTGGGGCCTTGAGGGCCGGTCTCACCCTGTGGGCCGACCGGGCCGATGGGGCCAGTGTCGCCCTTATCACCCTTCTCGCCTTTGAAGTCGCCAGCGGCAATTCCGTTCTTCAGCTCCCGCAGGCTGTCAGCGGCCTGCTGGGCACTCTGACCAGCATTGGCAGCGCTTGTGGCAGCAGCACCGGCAGATGCTCCTGCCTGCTGTGCAGCAGTCTGTGCGTCGGTTTTGGCCTGCTCTGCGGCGGTGGCATCGGTGTGCACGGCATCCACCAGCTGCTGCCATGCAGGGGTGCCCGGCTCCGGCATGGTGCCGTCCTCCGTGCCGGAGTTGGCAGCCACACGGTAGCGCAGATCTGCGCTGGTCACGGTCTTGGTGCCGTCGCTGCCCTCGAAGGTCACACAGCCGGAGCCGGGCTGTGCGGTCACGCTGGCTGGCACGGCCACAGAGCCGTCTGTCACCAGCGAGGACGCCGGGTCTTTGCCGTCCGGCACGTGCCAAAAGGCCCGGATAGTCAGGCCCTCCCACTCGCCGGTGGCGGTGATGAGCAGGTTATAGATGCCCTTGTTTTTGGTGTAGCCAAAGCGCACCAGCTGCTCATAGCCCGGCACTTTGACGACGCCATTGGATGCGAGAGATACGCTTTGCTCAATCATGTTTTACTCCTTGTTGATGGTGGGCATCTTTTCCGTCAGTGCCTTTTTCATCATCCGCACAGCCTTTTCAATGACGGCATCCAGCACTTCATCTGTGATGATGGGCTTGAGCCAGTCAGGCAGAGCGGAGCGGAGGGCCGCAAAGACCTGGGCCTTTTTCTTGGCTCCCTGGCCGCTGCCCATGATGCTGTCCTCGGCCTTGCACACGAGGTCATAGGCCAGATCTTTGACCAGCTGCTTATAGCCCATGCGGATAGCGCCGACAACCAAAGCCACAAAGCCGACGATAATAAGAACGATTGCGACGGGGGCGGGGATAAAGTTAAGCATTGCTTCCATGATTTGTTACTCCTTTCAGCAGGTAGTTGTTAATATCGGATTTACTTTTTTGCATACCTTCGCGATTGTTGCCGGACAGCTGCGAATCCAAAAGATTTTGTACGCCAACGAGTACGAGACGCATTTCTTCATCGAGGCCGTCAAATCGCGTCATGTCGCGTCTAAGGGCTGCGGCGTGCTGCGTGGAAACGGTTTCTACCACAGCCAGTCGCTTTTCAATGGCGTCAATGCGTTTGTTCTGCGCATCGTCGGGGGCCTGTGCATTTTTGACGTACTTGTGGATGATGTCCAGCACCTTGTCGATGGTGATGACTGCAGCGCACAGGCTGCCAAGAATGCCCAGCACCCACAGTAAAGCTTCTTTTTCGGTCATTTACCCTCCCGGAGACGGGTCAGACCCTTCTTGCTGATGATGCCCGCATAGTCCTTGTATGCGTGGCTCATGTCAACATTGGTGCTCACGCCCGGCACGCGGGCAGTGCTGGTGTACTGCCACATACCAAAGGCAAACGCCGTTTTAGGCTTATCCTCAGGCTTGGTCTTGCGCTGGTCTTTGGGGTATCTCGCCAGCCACACGTCGTAAGGCTTCAGCTCTGCGCCGCCCATGTAGAGGAAGGTGTTGCCGAACCAAAGGCCGGTGTAGAGCAGAGCGTACACGCCCCAGCTTTCCACCGTGCTCAGCATGTAAGCTGTCAGGTCGGTCAGCGCAGCTTTGCCCAGCGGCTGCTGAACCTCGTCCTCAATGTCCACGGCCACCGGCAACTCAAAGCTCCTGCCGGTGAGCAGCTTCTTGAAGTAGGCAAGCTCCTTGTCGGCCTGCTCCCGGTTGACCGCTTTAAAGTAGCCATACACGCCACAGGGGATGCCAAACTGTTTGCATTCTGCGTAGCTGCGGGCAAACTGTGGGTCAGTGTAGGGGGCGCTGGGCCTGCCCTCTGCGCTGTTGCCCATGGCTCGGATCATGACGCCGTCCACCTTGCCGCTTGCTTTGACCTTGTCCCAGTCAATGCTGCCCTGCCAGCGGGAAACATCCATGATGGTTTTACTCATCAGCGGTTTCCTCCACGATCTCCTCAAAGCCGCTCTTGATAAGAATCGCCTTGACCTTCTCCTTCAGCAGACGAGGGCAGCGCCTATACAGAGCCTTTGCTTCCTCCATAGTCTCAGCAGACATAATTTCCTGTGCCCATAACATAGCCATCATAAGTACCATCCTTTCGATTTTTTGTGTGATTTTATGCATAAACAGTCTCGCTCATTTCAAGCAAGCACTGCTTGAGCATCGTGCTTTCGGCTTGCAGTGTCTTTACCGTGTCCGGCAAGGCATTCATCTCAGCCTGCTTTTTGACGGCCTCTTCCTGCGCAGCAAGCTCCTCGGCGGTGGGCGGGGGCGGTACAGTGCCTGCTTCGTACACCGTGTAGGTGCCGTCTGCTAGGGCGATGCCCCAGTAGTGCTCGCCGGTTGCTGCGGCATCGTTGTGCTCGCTTACAGTCTGCGCAATAGTGGTGTAATCGGCTTTTGCCGCCAGAGCGGTGTAGCCGGGTTTGATTTTATTGTCCATACAGTGCCTCCTTATCCAATCACATTGCCGCTCTCGTCCACCAGTGTGGTGGACGGCAGAATCAAAGCGGGGCGGATGCCGTGCGAGTCGGTGCTGTAGCCGTTGCCCCAGTCGCCATCGGAGTTGACGTACAGCGTGAGGGTGGACTGGGAGTAGCAGTACGGAGAGCGGAGCCACCAGCTGGCGGCAGAGCCATTGAGATAGGCAGACCGCTTGGAATCCGAGCTATTGTCTGCGCATCCCTCGAAATAGGCCAGCTCCGCACCTTCGCCGCTCGGCATATAGCTGAAGCTGAAGCCCGTTTCGGTCGCACTGAGCAGGAAAATCTTCGTAGACAGGCCATTCGAGCCGCTGAAGACGTGCTGAGCGACGCCACCGTCACCCCAGCGATACGGAATCTTTACCTGCTTGATGGCGTTCTTGATGTTCGACTCGAACAGATTCAGGAACGTGCTGTTCAGGTAGGAATGGATGGTGCTGTTGGCATAATCGTTTTTGTTCGAGCTGTTCCATGCACGGTTTTCGTAGATGTACTTCATCAACAACCACGTTCCGTTACAGCTCGAATCATAGGTGCTGGTATTCGGGTTGCCCTGCTGCACAACAATAAAATATTTGGACGCGCCGTTGACCTTGATTTTGACAGTGCTGCCCACTGCCAGCCCTCCGATGGGCTGTCCGCTTTGGTAGACAAGCCGCGCCTGTCCACCAACGCCGACGTACACCTTCTGCACCTGCCGGGCGGTGTTGTCCACGCCCACATAGAGTTTGGACATTTTGTGTGCCGTGCTTCCGGCACCGATATAGATGCTCATGCGCCCACCTCCTTATGCGTACACCAGCAGGATGGTGCCGTTGGTAAGGTAACTGCCCGCGCCGGGGTCTGTGGTCTGTGCCCGGATCGTAAAGCCGTTGACGCTGGCCACAGTAATGGTGCCGTCGCTGTACACGCTCAGCCCATCGCCCACCTTCACGCCGCCTAACCGGTAGGCCGTGGCCATTGGCAGGGTGTAGGGTGCGGCACCGGACAGCCTGCCGGATGCGTCAATGCTGAGGTTGTCGCCCACCTTCACGCCGCCCAGGGTGGTGGTCGTGGCGGCAGGCAGGGTGTAAGGAGTGCCGAATTTGGCGTCGGCCTGAGCTTTGGTATAGTAGTCAGAAAGATCGGCTTTTTGAATGCTGTCTTTCCACGAATTCGTGTCACCGTCCCACGTCCAAATGGTGTCCGTAGTACCAACGACTGCCCACCAGCCATTTTCGCCTATGGGAACAGCGGCTTTCAGGGCTTCCGGCGTGGCATACCAGCCCTGTGCACCGATGGTAATAGTGCGCACCTGCTCGTAGTACTCCCGTGTACCCTGAAGGTTTTTGGCAGACTCCGTTTCGGACGCTTTCGCGGCGGTCTGGCTGGCCGCGGCGGCTTTTGCGCTGAACGATGCCGCTGACGCCTGATTAGCCGCTTCGGTGGTTTGCGAAGTTGCAGTTTCGGCGGCAGACTTGGCAGCGGAAGCGCTTGTCTCTGCATTTTTTCGAGCAGCTTCGACTGCTTTAATCCAGTCCTCTTCTGTGCCCACATAGCCATGCTTTACGGCAATTGCATAGGCACTATAAGGGCCGATTTCAATTTTTTTGCTCATTCAAACGTCACCTCCAAAACCCCAGAGCCGTTGTCTTGCATATTTATTTCAGTCAAGCTATCGCTTTTAACCATATAAAGAACGCCGTTTTTCTGTTCAAAGTTCATCCAACCGCCTTTATTAGCGCTTTGTTCTGCAAGGCGAGCACTTTCAGCGGAGTTTTCGGCTTGCTTCTGTGATTCTTGTGCAGACGTTTTTGCATTTACTTCGGACAGTTTTGCATTTAGCTCTGCTTTTTCAGCGGCAATTCTTGCAATGTCCGCGCCTGCAACATCCGAAAGAGTATTCAGCGTTTCGGCATTCATGGGAGTGCCTTCAACGATTGGCTCATCATTGCGGACAAGGGTGACGACTTCGGACGAGCCGTCTGTCTTAGTCATTGTCCATCGGTTTGGGTACTTTGCTTCTCGGTCAACAAAGTGCATAGTAAGGTTCACCTCCACAGACCGGCTCTGAGCAATAGATTAGATGGTTATTGGCTATCGTTTCGATATCAAGTAGAATTTCTTCGACCTGATTGATAATCGTATAGTGCAGGTAATTGAAGGAAGCGGGAATTTCGGGGGTATCATTCTTACCGCTACACAAAGACCGAATTGCTTTGATATTGGAAAGCCACCGGGAAGCATCTGCTGTGGTCAGGTACCCATTTACATCCCAGTTGGTTTTTACCGAAACAGATGCGTTCAAGACAGCCGCGATCTCTTGGATTCCATCTTCAATGCGGTTATAATCCATGTAGCTCAGAGCGCCCTTCATGCCAGCGGCCCATTCCGCTTGCTCTTCCTCTGTCCACGTTCTTGCTTTTGCTTTCAATGCAAGCGCCTTGACTTGCGCAATATCATCATCGGTTCTATCTGTGATCCACCGGGTCAACGAACATCAGCTCCTTCCAGAATATAGCCCTCAACTATTCCGTGAAAACAGCCAGAATATTCGTAGGTAAAGTTCGTAGTGAGCAGCACCGAAGAATAGCCAAACTGGTGATGGACAAGGACGTAATCCAAAGCATCAAAGTGCGGGCTTGCACGATATTTCAATGTGACCTTGCGGCGGTTAGAAAGCACTTTGTACGCTTCTGTCAAAATATTCCTGCTCTGATTGAGGACGCTTTGAGACAACATTTCATTGCTGACGGTCTGCGTTGCTCCGCCCCCTGTCGGGTTTTCAGGGTAAGAATACGTTTTGCTTGTAGTGCTTGAACCATCGGAAGATTTTACGTCAATCGAGCAAGTCACATTTTTCAGCGGAGAAGAAAATGCAATCTCAGGCCAGTTGAAGTTGTTGACAATGTCGATTTCACCTGCAAGGTTTGCTTTTGCAGTAGAGATGTCAGGAATGCGTCCAATTACAATCACACCTTCTCGGGTTTGATACGTTGCCATGCCAGCTGCGTTAGCAACCATCTGTAAAATATCAGAATCCTTATAATTGCTTTTATCTTGGCCTGTGATATCTGTGCTATAATTTTTCAGTTCATCGGAAATCTGAAACGTTGCCACGTTGTCGCTCAAAAGTTCCAACGCATCGTAGGCCATCTCATAAAGAGTGCCATACATTCTTCCTGTATAGTTGGAAACCATCAGATAGCCAAAAGCATCACGGGCTGTAAAGCTAGCTTCAATGCTATTAGAAGGGACACTCCACTCAGACAAGAAGAACTTGCCGCCAGTAATCCATTCTACCGTTCCGTCCAAGTCCATGCCGTACTCCACAGAGATAGGCTGGCGCTCATACAAGTATTTGTAAAGACCTTCCGGGTTTATTGGATTCCACTTCTGCGTGCTGTTATCTACCGTAAAAGTGATGCTGTCATTCGGGAGTTGACCACTGATCGGGTCTCTTGTGGAATCGTGCTTGTACGAAAAAATATCTTTCTTCTCAAACACAATGAACTGGCCTAGCTTTATTTGCTCAGCCCTTGCACGCCGATTTTCCAAGCACCACGACAAGATTTGAATGGAAATGGAATCGTAATTTGCAATCTCCCAGTCAATGTCAGTGGTGACAGAGGAATTATCCGACACTGTTTTGGCGGACACGACTGTGCTTCCAGAATAAGCGGTCAGCTTGAAGCTTGTCGGCCATTCATTGAACGTTGACGACCATGTGATGGTAATGCCAGGAATGGTTACGGTATGAACTTTGCTGAACGAGAGCGTAATAATCGGGTGGTTTGAGGTTGAAACGCAATTTTCACTAACATAACCAGCCTCCTGAGATTTTGCGCTTCTGTCAGGCAAGGTATAATTGCCATCCAAAACAGTGAAATTTAATTCACCGGTAGAATATTTTGTATAAGTATGAGATTCACTGTCAACGATAGAAGATACATTACTGAAGAACGTTTCTCCGTTTGTGCTGGGGATCGCATCTTCTTGCAAACCTGGTTCTGTAACGCCATAGGTGATGCGTACAAACATCTCCGGCACAATCGTTTCGGAAAACTTGTCAAGCCACTTCTGAGAAGGTTGTACCATAGGTTACACCTCCACAAGCGCAATCGAGCAATCCGTCCAGCCCATCACATTACCGGTTTTAGGCCCGCGCCGCCACATACCAGATGTTCGGTCTGAAACGTACATCTGCCGCGTGTCATACCCAGCTTTTGCCTGGTTATAAAAGCGAACGGTACAGTAAAATCGTGTCGTGAACAAGCTGAGAATAGCGGCCCACTGTTGTGCGGTGAGGTAATTCCACTTCAAGGACACCTTTGCTACATCATGCCGCACAACAGAGCCAACTACTTTACCTTGAACATTTCGCCCAGAATCTACGATGGTGCTGGTGGTTGCTTCGTAGGAAGAAGGTTCTGGCAAGTCTACGCCATTTACCGTTACCAGTGCTGGAATCGCCATAAACCGTCACCTCCTTAATAGCTGTAAACTTCACTGCCCATCAAAGACTGTCCACGGGCGTTCTGCCGCTTCTCAACGGATGCTGTAATCTGCTTTCCGTCAAGGTAAATTTTGAGTTCCTTGCCACCGGTCAGTTCGTCACCATACCGCTGGAAGATGTCAAGGAATGCGTTGTAAGTACCATTGTAAACAGATTCACGCATCTCCTCTTCGTTGATGTTGACGTTTACGCTCGTAGTGCCGCCATAAGAGCCGGAAGAAGTGTTATTGTTCTTATCCCACTCTTTCGTGCCTGGATAATCAGATGGATTGTAGTTTGGGTAATTGGGCGTATAGCTAGGATTGTAACTAGGATAGTTAGAGTTTGAAGGCGTGTAGTTAGGCGTCGTAAAATTATACTTTTTCTTTAGGCTATTTAGCGTTTCTTGTTGCTGGCGCATCAACTCTTCGTATTCGGAGTTATAATCCCTGTTGTCGTCGTTCTTAAGCTTTTCTTGTTCCTCTGCCAGCTTTCTGGCCGCCTGGTTATCTCTGCGCTTTTGAGCAATCTTGTCAGCAAAGTCATACAGCGGATTGGAGATCCTGCTCACCGAGACCATTCCAAGACCTTTGCCAATTTTGCTGTTTGCGAGCTTATTATAAGCGTCGATAACAAAATTGATAGCGCTGATAAAGCCTTGAATAGTAAATCCAAGCACTCGAAGAACACCTTCAAAGACAAGCGACACGAAGTCTCCAAATCCGTTCCATGCTTTCTTCATGGAGTTCGCTGCAGCGCCGTTTTTGTTCACCATGTTCACCAATGCACCCACAAACATTCCGATAAGAGAAATGACAAGCATGATCGGGTTTGCGTCCATTGCGACGTTCAGCCCGGTTTGTGCTGTCGTTGCAGTTACAAGAGAAGGGACAAACATTCCAATGAACCCAGAAGCAAGCTGAGACAGGTTGGTAAAAACTCCGCTCAAGGACATGGACAGCTTTGAAAGCGCAGTCAGAGCAAATGTTTGAATCTGTTTTTTTTGCTCATCGTTCAGATTGTGATAGAAATATGCGGCAGACCATGTTGCAATTTTCTCAAGATTGCCGTTTTTAATTGCGGTGAATAACGTTTGGATGCTGCCAATCGTATCCATTTGAATCGCTTTGTTTACGTTGTCCCACTCGGAATCAAGGTTCGTCCAGAAAGTTGTCCCAAAATAGGTAGCAGCAGAGCCAAATAGAGAGGCTGTAGATGGAACTTGCGTGTTCATGCCTTCCGCAGTTTGTACGGCGGCAGCCTGCCCCATCGCATTGAATGCGCCGGTGTTAAGACCTAATCCAGTTGCAGCAGCATTGACGGCCTGTGCGCCCATCACATTGAACGCGGTATTTACATAATCTTTCGCGTTCTCAACGCCTTGTACTAGACCTTGCATCAAAAAATCGCCAATCTCCGCAAATACAGTAGAAGGGGAGTGGATGCCGAGAACATTCTTAACCTTGTCGATAACTGCGTTTCCAACATTTGCAACAGCATTTTTGGCCGTTTCAATCATGTTATTTATGCCATCAACAAAACCCCGAATCAGGTTCTTGCCAATGTCAAACAGATTAAGCCCT
>ERZ1034865.1359-NODE-1359-length-10865-cov-40.835615_pt1 | contig 10865 bp, 13 predicted proteins | sample MGYA00520632_ERZ1034865 | MGnify/ENA primary metagenome ERZ1034865 (study PRJEB33766, sample SAMN09781738) | gut metagenome | biome: gut microbiome | host: Homo sapiens | place: Madagascar | study: EMG produced TPA metagenomics assembly of the PRJNA485056 data...
ATTTGATAAGCGAGTGTACATTGCAGTTTCATCCCTTTTCGGTGCTGGAAATGATGTCATTTCGTTGACGCAGATTCATTCTGCAATGGGAAACACTGGCAAGCCCTCCCCCGCACAAATCAGCAAGATTCGAGATGCTATAAAGAAAATGAATAGTGCGGCGATTACCGTTGACAATTCGCAAGAAATCGCGGCAAAGTACAAATACGCACAATTCAAGTATCGAGGCAGCTTGCTACCCTTTGAGATGGTCGAAGCCAGCGTGAACGGGAAGCTGACGGAAGCCGCCATTCACATTTTTAGGGAGCCGCCGCTTGTTTCCTTTGCAAAGCAGCGCGGGCAGATAGCAACAATTCCGATGAAGCTGCTTCAAAGCCCTGTGAACAAGACGGACGCGAACTTGCAGCTTGAAGATTACCTTCTGGAACGAATTTCACGTCTCAAGCTGAAAAGAGAACCGGCGCGAATTCTTTACGGCACGCTTTTCAAGGCGGCAGGAATTGAAACCTATAAGCAAAGGCAACGAGCGCCGGAGAAGATCGAAACGTATTTGAAGTATTACCAACAGAACGACTTTATAAAGGGTTACACGATGGACAAGGAGGGAATAACAATTATGTTTTAATAATGAATATACTGTATATATTCTGCATATCGCATCTTCTGGACTACCGACTTTTTGTCCACAACTACCGATTTTTTGTCCACAACTACCGATTTTTTGTCCACAACTACCGACTTTTTGTCCAGACCGCATTTTTATACACGCCAAAAAAACGCCTGAATTCAGGTAAAAAATAGGCGTTTTGAAAACCGACCGAAAACGTCTAAGTCTTATAAGTCTTATAAGTCTTATAAGACAGGCAAGGATGCACATACAGCGCATCCATTGCCATAATATAAATCCCGCGATAAAATTAAAGTGTCCATCCCCTACCTTGCAAGCTAAAGGGATGGACACACCAGAGCGGCAGAGCCTTGCAAGCTCTACCCGCTCATTATACCAGACCATGAGAGGAGCGGCAACCATGACCAACGAAAAGAGACTGAACGACTACAACCAGAGAGCACAAGCAATCCGAGACGCGATCAACGCACAACCCTTAACGGCCTTCTACCCGCTGACCAAAAGCAAGGGAAACTTCTACGTCTGCCCGATCTGCGGCAGCGGAACAGGCCCCAACCATACCGGCGCGTTGTCGATCATGAAAGATTGCAATCGTGTGCGATGCTTTGCAAATGACAAATGCTTTACAGCCAAGGGGGAAGATACCCTCGGCGCACTTCGGAAAATCTTAGGCAAGACCGAACGCGAGGTATTCGAGTATTGCGGCTATTCTCTATCGGATTCCCCGCAAGTGGAGAAAACCAGCGCACCGAGGACGAGGAACGAGCCTATAAAAGATAATCCCGAACCCGCGCATAGCTTCCTAGCCGAGATCGAGCAATACAGCCGAGCGCTACCCGGCAGCGAGGGCGAGCACTATCTTACAGGCCGAGGATTCACGCCGGAGACAATGCGCCGGTTCAAATTGGGATATGATGCACAGCGGCACTGCATCACAATTCCGTATAACCCCGGCGGCAGCTACTACGGACGGCGCAGCACCAACCCGCAAACGAACCGACCGCACGACAACCTGAAAGGCGTTTCGATGCCCCTGTTCAACGAGGGGGCGCTGTATTCCGGCGCGAAGGTGTGTTTTGTGGTCGAATCGCCGTTGTGCGCAATCAGCATCATGCAGGAAGGCGGCGCGGCGGTTGCGCTCAGCGGCACGAGCGGACAAAGCCGCCTTCTGGACTGCCTGAAACGCAAGCCGACCGGCTCAATATTGGCGGTCTGCCTGGATAACGACAACGCAGGACGCGAGGCAACCGAGACGCTAGGTAAGGTGCTTGACAAAATGGGCGTGCCATGCGCGGACTGCGCAGCCGCGATCATGGGCGACGAATGCGACCGAGACGGGGACGAATACCGAAAAGACCCGAACGAGGTTTTGCAGAGAAGCGGCGCGGAGGTGTTGCGGAAACGAATTGCCTATGCAACGGCGGACACGCTGCGACAAGCGGAAATGCTGGGGCAAGACGCGGAACAGGAGCGAGAGCAGCGAACCGGCGCGGGAATGGTCGATGCCTTCTTACAGGACATTCAGAGCCGGAAATACGAGCCGATGCCGACCGGAATAAAGGGAATCGACGAAGCCATAGGCGGGGGATTTATCCGGCAGCAGCTTATAATCTTAGGCGCGGCGCCGGGAGCGGGCAAGACAGCCCTTGCGCAGTGGATTTTTGAAGGCATGGCGACGCGCGGCAATCCTTGCGTCTACCTGAACTTGGAAATGAGCCGCGAACAGATTCTTGCACGCAGCTTTTCCCGAATCTCCGCGCGGAACGGGTACGGAATCCGACCGACCGCCATTTTACAGGGCTATAACTGGACAGATGCGCAGCGTGTGGCGGTATTGGAAGCCGCGAACGAGTACAAGAACACCATAGCGCCGCGCATGATTTACAACCCCGACGAGATTAAGACCGCGAATCTGACTGACATTTTGTCTTATATCGAGCGGGAAGCACAGCGGGCAGAGAAGGCCGGAATGCCAGCGCCGAACGTTGTACTTGACTACCTGCAAATTGTCAACGGCGATCCGAGAGAGGACGCAGCCAGCACGATAAAAAAGGCGGTGGGCGCGTTGAAGTCGTATACGATGCGGCATAATGCTATCGTGTTCGTTATCATCGCGCACAACAGGGCAAGCAACAGCAGCGGCAATATAGGCATGGAGAGCGGGCGCGACACGTCCGCGATTGAGTACAGCGCAGATTTGCAGCTGGGATTAACCTTCACGCACTGCCTGAAACGAAACGGACAGGTGAAGAAAGACGCTTGCGATTTGACCCCGGAGGAACGGCGGGAAGTCACTTTGAAGATCGTCAAGGGCAGATTCGGCGGCGCTGGGCGGGAGGTGGATTTGCTCTTTAACGGCGAGGTTATGACCTATGCCGAGAAAGAAGCCGGATTGAAGCCTGTAAACGAGCCGAACCCGTTTGCGGATGCGGGACGGTTGTAAAGGGGGCAGCGCAATGCTGAAAATCAAGTCGAATTCAGGAGAACCCACGCAGAACCCCGCCAGACGGTCAGAATCGCCCCAAGGAGACGTGCATGGGGCTAGGCAGGTAAATTGTACCCATAAGAACAAAAACGGCTCACAGGGGCAATTAAAGCCGTTTGGCGCGGTATCGCCTGACCGGAACTATCGCGCCATGTATCGCGCGGCGTGTAATTTCCACGAACGGAACAACCCGCCGGAAAATACAGATGCTTATTGGGCGAAGGCTGCGGCAGACATGGCAGCAGTCAGCAGCGAGTTTCAAGGCGATGCGTTCTTGCGGGGGCTGCTGCTTGCGATCTGGGACGAGCTAGGCCGGGAAGCTGGGCAGCGGGCAGACGATGCCACAAGTGGCAACGGGCTAAGTTGAACTTAGGGCTAAGTTAAACTTAGGGTTATATGCAGGGATGTTCTGAAACGGAACGTCCCTGTTTTTTTGTGTCCGGGCGGCTGCTCTTTATCGGTTGTGCTGCACAGAACCCCGCCAGACGAACAGAAACGCCACAAGGAGACGCGCAGGGGGCTAGAAGGGTAAATTGTACCCATGAGAACAAAAACGGCTCACAGGGACAATTAAAGCCGTTTGGCGCATCGCTGGGGATGTCGGTTGAAGCGACGGCCTTTCCCGTCTCGATCTGGAAGGCGTGGCAAGGGATGCCCTAAACCGGTGCACCCTTCGGGCGGCGTTATTCTTTATCGGTTTGACCGGTTCGCAGCATCCCCGCAAATGGGGACGGCGGGAAAATCTCTTTTGGAACTCGGACATTTTTGTCCGTGTTGGAGCATCCCCATAAATGGGGACGACATGAAGCTGTAATTCTAGTTAAGCTTTTGCAGATAATTCTAGAAAATGCCGATAAATTCAGCAAAAAAAGGGTTTTACCGCTTGTGGTAAAAAATAATCACGCAGAAAAATAAAAATAAAATATTATCAGAATAAACATTGAAATTTTGTCATGAGTAGACTATAATAAAGGTGCATAAGAAGCGCATGAAGTATTTGAAGTTTACTATGAAACGGAGGTATGAGAAGTGACAGAAGCGGCTCTTAACGCAAGGCGGGAATATCTGCGGGCGTGGAGGAAAGCGAACCCCGATAAGGTGAAGCGCTATTCTGAAACGTTCTGGGAAAGAAAAGTCGCTGCGCAGCAGACCGAAAAAAAGACGGAAGTGAAGCGCGATGTCTCCGAATAAGGAAAAAGCAATTGCCGCGCTTCTGACCAGTAAAACAAAGCTCGAAGCCGCAAAAATTGCCGGAGTTTCTGAAAGTATGATGTACAAGTATTTCAAAGACCCGGAATTCAAAAAGCGGTATCAGGAAGCCCTGGCGGATATTGTGCGGGATGCGACCAAACAGGCGCAGCAGTTTCTGTCCCCTGCATTGCAGACGCTGGGCGAGGTGATGGACGATAAAGAAGCGCCGGTGTTTGCAAGGATAAGCGCCGCAAGAACGATTCTTGAATGTGCCCTGAAACTGACGAAACAGAACGATTTCGCGGAACGTATTGCAGCATTGGAGGAGGAACAGTGGTTCTAGGAACCTTAGAACAGCGATTGCGGGCGCTCGAAGCTGGGCGATCTGCGGCAAGGAAGGGCTATACGCGATTTTTGACAGAGCGCGGGAGAATCTTTTCAACTCCGCTTCCTTTACCGGCGTATATTCGGCAGTTTGGCGCGTACACACCGAACGAAGAACGGCTTGTGAAGGTGCTGCACAATTCTGATGAACCGCCAGACAGCTTGTCTGCATCATTGTCCGAGTGGTACGACGAGCTTCTGACGGCTGGGAAATGGGAAATCCCATTGTTGAAAAGCGACGAGATCAGATAACGACGGCGGGAAAGACCGCAGAAAGGAAATTTGTAAATGGGGAAGTACAGCGATTTTGCGAAGGGGCTTGACAGGGAATTCAAGGCGGCGAGGGATGAATATAGCGCGGCCTATAAGGCATGGCAGACGGCGAAGGATGATCTGGAAAAGGCTAGCGCATGGCGTGAAAATGACACTAAGAGCGCAAAGGACGAGCGAATTGCCTATGCGCAGCTTGCGGAAAAGAGAGCCGCAGCGAACTTTGATTCCGTTGTTGCGCGTGTATGGCCTAATTTTTATATACAGGCGGACAAACTGCGATCCGATCTTGTGAAGCAGATGCAGCAAGACAGCCTTGTAAATCCCGCTGCGGTTGACAATAATGCCTTGGAGCTGCTGAGAACCGGCGTGCTGTCTGCTGCTGACTATGTGGCATTTGCGAACAAGTACGCAGATAATGCAACTATGTTGAAGCTGATTGCGCACTATGCGGAAGAAGCGGCGAAAAACACCGAGAACAAGACGGAAGCGGGCACGCTGAACACAATTGCAATTACTTGTAAGGATGGAAAAAGCGCTGTATTGCGCACTTGGGATGATCTTGTAACCGTTGCGGGCAAGTGCAGCGGCAAGCAGTACAATGCCGATAAGTCACAGGCCAGGCTTGTGGTTAGCCTGGCGGATAGATGGGAAGATCTTTCCGCTTCTATGATTCCCTATTTTTGATCTTTGCATGATTTCCATGATTCTTAGGTGTGTGCCTATGATGGAATATCTTTCCCCGGCAAGCTGGGGAAAATAAAGCGCCCTCATTTCAGATGAGAGTGCGACAGGAAAGGAGGTGGACAGTATAAAAAGCCCTGTGCGAAGGACTGCACAGGCCACGGGCGCGAGGGACTGCGCCGCGTTTTATCAAGTGCCATGATTTCAGATTCCCCCAGTTGTGGGGGAAGAGGTGGGGCGTAAAAGCTCCACCTTCTTTTTATAGGCTGCATCGGACGCAGGAAACAGAGTTTTTCCGAGTATTGAAAGCGTGAAAAGCCGATGATTCAGCGCTTTTTCGTGGGAGAATATCCGAAAAACCCCTTGTTTCCACAACAAAAAAGCACCGTCCCCCCGCCAGTATGGGCAGAGGAACGGCGCACGTGCACGCAACGGGAATTTCTTCTCACGTCACATATATTATAACACTGAACCGCAAGAAAAGCAAGCTATCCAACAAAAAAGTTATATAGTATTCGAAAGATTCTATCATTTTCAGTTCTTTTTTCATCGTTTGCAAGCAAAAATGACGAAAGAAGAAGCCGCCCCTTCTCCTGCAATGGGAAAAGGCTGCGGCTTGGGTGTGGGCGATGAGACTGACACCACGTTAATTATACCATACCGGCGCGAGGAAGCAAATTTTTTCGGAAAATTTGAAAAAGGTATTGATTTATGTACGTACATGGTATAAGATAAAGGCAACAGAAAGCGAGGTGATAAATTGAGTCCGAGAACCGGCCGCCCAATTAAAGGCGATTCCCCGAAAGACAGCAGAATCAATATTCGGCTAGATTCCGAAGAAATGTTGCTGCTGGACGAGTGCGCGCAACGGCTGAAAAGCACGAAAACGGAAGTTCTCATGCGGGGAATTCAGCTTGTGAAAAAAGAGTTGGACGAAGAGGGGAAAACAGTTGATAAAGCGTCACGCATGAAATGCAATATTCGCGTGACCGAAAAGGGAGGTGAACGAGTGACAGCACGAAAGGGAAGGCCGAAAACGGAAAACCCGGTTGACATTCGCACAGGCGTTAGGCTGGATGCTCAAACCGATGCAGCACTAGACGAGTATTGCAAGCGGCACGGCGTAACGAAGGGCGAAGCGATCCGGCAGGGAATCCGGCTGCTGTTGGCACAGGAGAACGAGAACAAATAAAAAACTGCTCGCGGGTAGGTATTTCCAGCACCCCCGACGAGCAGCCCCCACACACGACCGACCGACCCACCACGGAAAGCGGCAGGGCGGGGCAGTGCGTAGAATTATTTTACTACGTACTGCCCTGCAAGGTCAAGCTTTGCAGGGATTTTTTATGCCCTGCGCCGTCCCTGCCCGCTGGAATTCGGGCGCGGACGCAACCAAAGTCGCAGAAAACCACCAATCATATATATCATACGCCAACCAAAGCAAAGAAAGGAGCGTTCACAGTGACGGTAACGCACATTATCCTTTATCGGAGTGATAAAACAGCAAAGATTCAAACAAATTCAAAGATTGCCATGCGGAAGCTGGAACTTCTTGTGAAGCAATACCCCGACGAATGCAAGGAGGCGCAGCAGTGCGGAGGTACAAGAGTGTTCACAGTGCCCGCGGAATGGGTACGGATTCAGCCGAAAACGAAGCGGAAGGGCGGTGCAAGCGATGATCTACCGCACGATTGAGCTTGCAAAGTACCCTACTATTGGCGAAGTCGTATTCCCGGATGAACCGAATGTCGTTTATTGGAACAAATACGCGCTCCCAAGCTGTAAGAACGACCGCTATTACCCCCTCATGCCGATTGAAGGGAATGCAAACGCTGCATCTGCACGGCCAGCAACCACGCCGCGCCCCAAACTGACGCTGTACAAAAAAGGTCAGAAAGTTGAATTGGGGGAAGCGGGAAACAATGCTGAATGCGATTATATCGGGCACTTTGCGGGATGATTACGAAAATCACGGTGAAGATTAACAAGAGGGAACGGAAATGCCCTCGCTCTTGGGTTCGGCACTTGTGCCGAAAGGCAGTGAAAATCAACAGGAGGGAACGGAAATGACCAGCGAAAAGGCTAAAATGATCGAAGTAACGGCGCGGATTATGAAAGTGCTATCGGATGCGTATGCGGAAAAGGTCATGCTGTACGCAAGCAGCTTGCGGACGATTCAGGAGGAACGAGAGGAAGCAGAAGGGGGCAAGCGATAATTTAGTAACGTGCGGGCAGGGGCGGCGGTATTCGTCGCTCCTGTTGTGCATTATGCGTATTATGTACATAAAGCACATGATGCAAGTAATGAAGTCATAGATATTGACGCAATTAAAATTTGTGCTATGATATAAGAAAAGAACAGCGTGCGCAGGAGGTTTCACCATGCAAGGAACGGCTTTACAATATACTACGAATCGACAACTTTTCCCCATGCCCACAAATGGGCACAGCGGGCAATTTATGACCATCCCGGCATTTAGTTCGTCCCTGTTTATGCGGTTCGTCGAGTACACCGACCGCGAACCGACCACGACGAAGGGATATATAACCTGTCTGCGGCAGTTCGGGCGCTGGCTCACTCTTACAGGCATAACGCAGCCGCAGAGAAGCGATATTCTGGCCTATAAAGAGTACCTGAATAGTGCATCCTTCGGGCGCAGCGGAAGCGATCTGCTCAAAGCTGGCACGAAGCAGCAGTATTTGCGGGCGGTGAAGCATTTCTTCAAGTGGACGGCGGCAGAAGGTATCTACCCGAACATTGCGGATAACGTCCACGGCGTGAAGGTTTCAAGGGACACGCACAAGAAGGACGCTTTGGAACGGGATGCGGTGAAGATCATTGCGGACAGCATCGACCGCAGCACAGAGCAGGGGAAGCGGCTTTATGCGATGTATCTGCTTTGCATCTCCTGCGGGCTGCGCACGATTGAATTACGCCGGGCGAACGTCGAGGACATGAAGCAGACCGGAAGCCGGACGTATCTTTACTTACAGGGCAAGGGACACAGCGAACACGATCAGCCTGTTTTACTTGTGCCGGAAGTGAAGGCCGCACTGCACGACTACCTGCAAAGCCGTACCGACAACGTGACCGGCAAAAGCCCGCTTTTCGTCAGCACCAGCAACCGCAGCAAGGGGAAGCGGATAGCCGCAACCACGATCAGCACCATTCTGAAAAAAGCGCTTGTGAATGCTGGGTATAACAGTGACCGCTTGACGGCTCACAGCTTGCGCCATACAAGCGGCACAGGGGCATATAAAGCAACCGGGAATATCTACCTTGCACAGAAGCACCAGCGCCACGCAGACCCCGCCACAACGGAAATTTACGTCCATGCGGAAGAGAGAGAGGAACGCAACACGGAACAGCAGGTATTCGACTACTATTTCCATCCTTCGACCGGAGCAGACAACGCCAGGGACGAAGCCGCCGCACTGCTGGCGACGCTATCCCCGGAGAAGCTGAAAGCGGCTTGCGAGATGCTGCGGGCGATGCGCTAAAAAGAAATAAATAGAATTACGTTCATACGCTTAATTAGAAAATCGCACAGAAAAGGAGTGAAAACCAGATGCGAATTATAAGCGTGTCCAACCAGAAAGGCGGCGTTGCAAAGACCAGCACCGCCGCAGCGATTGCACAGGGGGCTGTCAGGCGCGGCAGAAAAGCCCTTTGCGTTGATCTTGACCCACAGGGAAGCTTAACGTATATCTGCCGCGCAGACGGGGCGAAGAGGGGCAGCTATGACCTTCTGAAAGGGGCTGACGCTGCACAACTGATTCAGCACATCCCCACCATGCCGGACGTTATCCCGGCAGGATTGCAGCTTGCGGGGGCTGATTCAGAGCTTGCAAACCGTCCCGGACGCGATTTTCTTTTACAGGCCGGATTGAAACCTGTAAAGGGCTATGATCTCATTGTCATAGACACGCCGCCGACGCTGGGAACGCTGCTCGTCAACAGCCTGACAGCCGCGACGGAAGTTATCATTCCCCTGCAAGCTGACACGTTCGCGGTACAAAGCATCTATCAGTTGATTGAAACCATTCGGCAGGTACAGAAGTATTGCAACCCCGGCTTGACGATCAGGGGCGCGTTTCTGACGAAGTACAGCCCGCGCACGGTGCTTTCCCGCGATCTTCGGGAAGCAGTTGCGGGGAAGTGCGCCGCGCTGGGCGTTCCCTTCCTGAATGCTGCAATCCGTGAAGGCGTGGCGATCAAGGAAGCGCAAACCATGCGGGCGAATCTCTTTGCGTATGCACCGCGCAGCAATCCAGCGAAAGACTATGACTCTTTATTAGACGAATTGGAGGTATAACACGATGAAAAAGAACTTCAAGACCACAGCCGAGAACGCACAACCCGTCTACACGACCATTATAGGCGCTGCAAGTGAAGATCACGAAGCACAAGAAGCGCGTGAAGTACAAGAAATGTCTCCGGAACAAAAGGCGCTTCAAGGACTACGGACACGCGGCAGGAAGGGCGAAAAGCTTGTGCATTTCAATATGTCCTTCACTGCGGAAAACATGGACTATATCCGCACAATGTCGAAGATCAAGGGGCAGACAATGACGCAGTTCGTCAATGTTATTATCGCCACAGAGCGCGACCGCAACGGGAAAATCTACGACGCAGCGAAGGAAATTCTGAAAAACCTGTAAAGGGGGAAAGGTTGACAAATGATGGAAACAGACAAGAACCCAAACGGACAGGCAACGCAGCCGGAAACCCTCACGCCGGAAGATATGAAGGCAATACGTGAATATCTCTCAATAATGGACAAGTACGAAACGCTATTTAAGGAAAGCCAAAGCCCTGAACGGAATAAAAAACTTCAAGAATATTCCGATCAGGCCGATTCCTACCATGATGTTCTTATAAAGGCGATGAGTATTTTAGTAGGGAACAAAAATGGTGTGTGGGATGTCGATGATATATTGAGGGCGGTAACTGGCGCAACAAGGACAACCGCGAAAAGAGCCGACAAAGTGGAATATCCGCTTGACAAGGTGAACAGTGTGGTTTGGGGGCTTAACGAAAGCGCATCTTCGGTGCGCAAGCGCATCGCAGCAGAACCGCGCGGCGCAGATTGCAAAGTCGATATTCTATACTCGATTGACTTTGACGCACTGGGGGAAGGTATTTCCGTATCAAAGCAACTTTTGCTATTTGATAAGCGAGTGTACATTGCAGTTTCATCCCTTTTCGGTGCTGGAAATGAT
>ERZ1034865.1360-NODE-1360-length-10860-cov-14.059695_pt1 | contig 10860 bp, 9 predicted proteins | sample MGYA00520632_ERZ1034865 | MGnify/ENA primary metagenome ERZ1034865 (study PRJEB33766, sample SAMN09781738) | gut metagenome | biome: gut microbiome | host: Homo sapiens | place: Madagascar | study: EMG produced TPA metagenomics assembly of the PRJNA485056 data...
CCATAAAATGGGAATATTTAATTTGGTTATTTTATTTTCAAAAATTTGATCTTTATTATTTTCAATATCTAAATAGTCATAACTAAAATCTAAATCTAAATTTTTTAAATATGAAATAGTTGCCTTATTTATTTCTCTATAATTTAAGGCATATATCACCATATTATCTTTTTGAACTTTTTCCGCATTCTCTAAACAAAAATACAAAGCTATGTATGGACTTTCTGTAAAATCCAATAATCGAGTCGGAGTTCCATAATGCTGCATCGTTGCCAACCACTCTAAATAAGTTTTAGGTTCATAATCATATTTATTATATAAATAAAACTTTGACTTAAATTCGCTCAATGAGTATCTCTCGAATTTTTCAACTGTTTCTTGGTATTTATTTCCTAAAAGTCTATGCAAACTAGTTTTTAACTGCCAAGTAATATTAGAATGCCCTCTAAATATAAATTCATTTCCAAAACTATTTAATCTATTTACTAAACATTCAGGAGTTTTTATTAATTCACACTTCATTTCTTCTAATCCGATAATAATAATTCATTAAAAAATCAATAATCTTCTTATCATCATCTTGTATTTCAACTGGAATAGATATTTTTGCAGCATTTTTATGTAATGAGATGGTAACAAATTTTTCATCACTAGAATCCTGTAACTTTGCAAATGCGTCATTTCCTGTAGCAGCAACAGAAGCAGTCATAATTGCACAAGTCTCAGAATTTAATGAATTTCCTTCAACTACAGTAACTCCTTTATTACCTGCTGTAGCATCAAGATATGCAGACATTGTTTTATGAAAATTTTCATCAGCATCAAATGGATTTGTTCCAGAAAAATGAACTCCAAATCTTTTTATACGATATGCACCTCGTAATCTAGAAATAAATGTTTCAGGATTTTTTATTCTTGTTATTTCAACATATTTAAAAGCATTTTTTACCGCATTTGTATTTTCTATAAGTTCCTGAATTTTGCCAGCTAAAGCAAATTCATCTGATATTAATTCATATTTATTTGTTAATCCTAAAATTCCATATTCCAGATTAAAATAAATTTTAGAATTAGGACTATTTTCTTCTATTTCATTTTCAAAATTTTTACTATTTTCATTATATTTTGGAACACTGCCCATCCTCTTTTTACCAACATTGAATGTTCCGATTCTCTTTTGTTCATCGTAATAAATAATATTTCCTATAACCCAAACAGAATTTGATTTCAATTCAAGCGTAGGTTTCTCTTCTATAGCTCTTCTAAAAATCTGCTCTGGCGTTAGATTCTCTGTTTCAAGAGCAAGGTTATCCCCTCTAACAAATTTAATTCTAAATAAATACAAAGTTCCCATATTTCTATTATCTCCACAACTATTATACCACAATTTCCTCAAAATATCCTGTGGCGGAGCGGCATGAGTACAAAACGCAAAAAACTGAATTTCTACAAATCGTAGTGAAAACGAAAGCTATTTCTGCGGAGCGAATGCGTTTCTCAGGATTGTTTGCATAAGCTGCACGGAGAGTTTCTTGTGTTCTTGGATTTGCTCTTCCAGTTCGGTTACTTCTGCAAGCAGGGATTCCACTTTGGCGACGATTTCTTTTTGTTCGGCGAGCGGAGAGAGAAGAAAATTTTCTTTTTTCAAAAGTGAATAATGCCTTGCATAACCTCTATTTCTGATTTTTTTTGATAAAAAAAGAATGACATAATATAAATATTTTGGAGAACATAAAATTGATTTGAAAAATTTTGTTCCATCGGCATTTATTACAAATGGAAAATCGATAAATTTCACATTTCTAGTATGGTCGCCAAACATTATGAGCGGTATATCAGTAATAACTTTATCTTCATTATCAGAATATCCGTCTATTAAATTTTGCCCCTGACTAACAGCAGGATATTTTCCAAAATCTTTTAACTCTTTCGTTAAAATTTGATTTTTTTTATTTCCAACAAAAATAGTAATTTGTTCAATTTTTACCCACTTCCAACTTTCTGGAATTTCAAACGGATAATCATTGTCACACGGATTTGGAAAATCTAACGATTTTTCTTTGTGCTTTTTTTTCTGATTTTGCGTCAGCAAAATCGAATCCGTGTGGCATTTTTCTTTTTGAATCTGCTCGAACAACGCCTGTGCGTCAAAGTCGGGATTGCCTTTTTCTGCCGGATGAGTTTTTCGCCATTCCGCCGTGAGTTTGCCCTCAATCGCTTCCTGCAAGATATTCTGGCGGAGGCGTTTTGCGTATTCGGTCTGCTTTTCAAATTCGGCGTTGAGTTCTTTTTGTTTTTACTGAGCCTGAACAAAGATTTTCGCAAGGGCAGCTTGCGTGTCAAAATCCGGAAGCGGAATCTCAACTTTGGCAATGTCGCGCATGGAAAGAGAAACGTTCGCCGCGCCTTTCATCAGCGGAACCAAGAGAGTGTCCTTGTAAAACTGCAGATACTGGTGAAGATAGCGTGCGTTCACTTCCTGCGGATTGTTCGGAATCACTGCGCAGAGAATCGAGCCCAGCGCGAATTTCCCGCTCTGATAATGCACGTTTTTAAGCGACTTCTTGCCGTGTCCGCTTGAGCTTACAAGCGGAATGCAGACCGCCTCGCAGTCAAACTGATATGTGCCGCAGGTCTTGCGCTCCTCGGCAGTCACAACAAGCGGATATTCGCCCGGAGCCGCGCCTGCGATTCCTGTCCTGCCCTTTTCGATTCTGCAGATGTCGCCGAGTTTTTGTTTTGTATATTTGGCCATAATATATTCCAACTAAATTATATCACCTTATCATTCTGCAACAAATATGCATCTACAAATTGATAAACAAGCTAAGTGTTTACGATTTTATTGATTGTGCAGATTTTGTTTCCTGCATCTTTGCTTGAAGCTCCGCAATGAAAAACCGCCTCGCAAGACTGTCATAAGCATATAGATCCCCTGCTCTGTAAAGGCATAAGGCAAAGTTCTGCTCATAAGACTTATATTTGTGGTCGAAATTTTCGACCTTGAAACTTCTTCCAATTCCTCATCAGTCAATTGAAATCTAAAGTCATCGTCAAATCGTTCTATGTTATTTTTTACTTGCTCATTAAAACGTTTGGTTTCATATCCATAAATTTCTGCCAAATCTATATCCAGCATTACTTGAACGCCACGAATAATATAAATTTTGCTCTTCAAATCTGATTCACTGATTATTGCTATTTCATTTGCCATTGCTATCTCCAATTTTTATTTTTGTATATTTGGTCATTTATTTCCATCCGTCAGAAGTTTTCGGTCTTCAATGTTTTCCAAAACCTTCATTTGTTGAATTGCAATTTTATTGAGTTTTTCAAGACGTTCGCCTTGTGCAAGTCCGTCATTTATAAAAACTGCATTCAGATTTTCCATGTTGCTAAGACATATCAGCTGATTTATTGAAGCGTAATCCCGGATATTTCCTTTTGAATCGGGATTTTGCTCCCGCCATTGTTTTGCTGTCATTCCAAACATTGCAACATTGAGCATATCAGCTTCGTCAGCATAAATAAACGACTTTTGGACAGGCGTTATTTCTGCCGGAATAAGATTCTGTTTTATGGCATCTGTATGGATTTTGTAATTGATTTTTGCAAGTTCACGTTTTGCAGACCAGCCAAGTAGCTTTTGCTCTTCTTCTTTGAGCCGCTGGAATTCTTTTATAAAATAAAGCTCAAATTCCACAGAAATCCAGCTTGCAAACTTGAAGGCAATATCTTTATGCGCATAAGTTCCGCCGTAACGTCCGCTTTTTACAAGAATTCCTTTCGCATTTGTAGAATCAACCCATTTGGACGGAGAAAGAGTAAAAGCGTTCAGTCCGGCTTCTTTTCTAAACCCCTCGAATTCGAGGGGTTTAAAATCAGGATTATACAAGGTTTCCCAAATGCCAAGATATTCAATTGTGTTTCGGTTTCGCATCCAGTTCTGAATAATGGCATTTGGCTCATCGGATTTATATTTTGCTATGTCTGTAATCGAAATATAATCTGCTTCATCAAATTTTATGACAGAAATTTGAGTATTTTTTACATTCACTTTTTGCATTGCTTATCTCCAATTTTTATTTTTGTGTATTTGGTCATTTATTTGCTTTCCTCATCTTCTTCCAAAACCGACAATCTTGTATCTTGGACAAGTCCGATTCCGTCTTTTGCATTCAGCGGGGTTACAACTTTTTTGCCGGTTTTTTGCTCAAGTTCCACTTTGGCGTTTTTAGCGATTGTTGCGCCGTCCACCGCATTTTGAATATGCTCTCCAAAACTCTTCGGATTTTTTGACTCTGAAATTTCTTTTGTGGAAAGCTCGGCAAGCATATTTAAGACAAGTTCCTTGTTTGTCATGTTGTCCCGAAGATTTTCTTTTTTGAGACCTTTGAATTCCTTGTATTCCTTTGCGGTCTTTCCTACCCATGTTTTATAGATAATGTCTGTGAGCGTTGCAAACTGAACGCCTTCTTTTAGACCGTGCTTTTTCCATTCATCGGTAAGGTCTTTTCTGATTTCGATTGATTTTAGACGCTGGTTAATCCAGTTTTCTGAATATCCCAATGCACGGTATTCCTGCAATGCACGTTGAATTCCCTGCTCCGGATCTTGCATTTCGTCAAGCCGCTCTTTTGCAACCTGCGCCATCCACAATCTGAACGGCTCTGCTTTTGGAGATGGGATTGACTGAATCAGGCGGAAAATGCCTTCAGATGTAGCAGCCTGAATTTCTCTTGATTTTCCATCTTTTCCTTTCATCCTAACTGGGGTACAAATTGTACCCCAGTTAAGGTTCAACTGCTCATCCCGAGAACGCATTTTCTTTATATATTGTTTTGGGTCTTTACTGTCTGTAAGAATTTGAACTACATCAACAACGCTGAAATACCATTCTTCCCTTTCGCGGTCCCAGACAGTGCGGACTTTCTGCTCTTCAAAAAGCTTGATTTGTGTTTTTGTTTTTTCCATCTTTTCTTTTTCTCCCCTACGCCGCAGAATAAATCTCGTCTTCCAGTTCCTTTAATGCGGCAAGAAAATTCTGCTTTCCGCCGAATGTTCTTACAATTTCCGCCGGAGTTCCAAAGTTTTTCAGCGGCTCAACGGTCAGGATTTTCATGTCTTCTATTTCTTCAATTCCGGTTTCGGCGTATTTGTCCAGAAGGGCGTCTAAAACTTTACGGGCGGAATCTCCGTATTTTGTCCAGTAGTTGCGTTTACGCACATTTTCGGCGCGTTCTTTCCGTGTAAGAGCCGGCGCATCTCAGGCGATATGGCAAATCAGGTCAAAAATATCCAGGTCGGATTTTATCTCATCCTTCAGCTCCTCAAAAATTATTCCCTGATTTTCAAGTTCCCCGATTATCGCCTTTTTCTTCTGGGCATCGTTCCTGGTTTTCAGGAAACTCTCCAGCGAGCGGTACGAAGTAAGGATTCCGTTTTTTGTGTATTCTTTTAGGCTGCAGGTGACGAGTTTTCCGTTTGCGTCAAGGAACTGCTTTCTTTCGCTTAGGATTGAAACATCAACACCGCGGATATAGATTTTTTCTTTTTTACCGAAGCCGGAATTTTTCTCGTTTATTTCTATGGTCCCAAGATTTCCGTCGATTTTGTAGGCGTCCTCAAACCGGAGTTTCTCGCCGGTAACCGGGTCAATCCGGCCGGCCTGCCCATCTTGACTTTCCTGATTTCCGCAGTCAATAATTTCCTCGCTCAGGCTGTCATTCTGGCTCGCCTCCTTGATTCTTACAGGCACACTGTCAAAATCCTTGTCCGCAAATTTGTCCGTGGCATTCCTGAAGTCGATAATCGTAAAATAAAGTTTGCCGTAATCTTCTTCAACACGAGTTCCGCGCCCGATAATCTGCTTGAATTCAGTCATGCTTCCGATGTTCGAGTCAAGGCAAATCAGCCTGCAGGTTTTCGGGTCTGTTCCTGTTGTCATAAGCTTCGAAGTTGTCGCGACCACAGGAAACGGCTCTTCCGGATTTATGAAGTCTTCAAGATAGCCTTTTGCAACCGGATCGTCGCCTGTAATCCTCACAACGTATTTGTCTGATTTCGCGGTGATTTCGGGATTTGCATATTTTAGGAGCGCCTGCCTCATGCGTTCGGAGTGCTCAATGTCAACGCAGAAGACGATTGTCTTTGACATCGGGTCGGAATTGTTCAGATATTCCATGATTTTCTTTGCGACAAGATTTGTGCGTTCGTCAATTACGATGTTGCGGTCAAAATCCTTTGTGTTGTAAAGCCGGTCTTCAACAAGCTCGCCTTCAATGTCGGTCTTGTTGCGTTCCGGACGGTAGCCTTCCAAATCAACGTTCATTCCCACACGAAGAACTTTGTACGGAGCTAAAAATCCGTCGTCAATCCCCTGCTTTAAGGAATACGTGTAAATCGGCCCGCCAAAATATTCGATGTTTGAAAGCGACTTTGTCTCACGCGGAGTGGCCGTCATTCCAATCTGAGTTGCGGAAGCAAAATAGCTCAGGATTTTGTGCCAGGCCTTGTCCTCGTCAACTGACCCGCGGTGGCACTCGTCCACAACTATAAGGTCGAAAAAGTCCGGGCTGAACTGTCTGTACGCATCTGTCTCTTCGTCATAATTTGTAAGCCCCTGATAAAGCGCAAGGTAGATTTCATAAGCCTTGTCAATCTGCTTATGCTTTATGATTGTAAGCTTGTCCTTGAAATGCTTGAAGTCGCCCTTTTTTGTCTGGAGAATCAGATTGTTTCTGTCGGCAAGATAAAGAATCCGCTTTTTGCAGCCGGATTTCCAAAGGCGGTAAATAATCTGAAACGCCGTATAGGTTTTGCCGGTTCCTGTAGCCATTACAAGAAGAATTCTGTTCTGACCGCGCGCGATTGCCTCCACAGTCCTGTTTATTGCAATCCGCTGATAGTAGCGCGGTCTTCTTCCTTCTGAATCGAAAAAATAAGATGAAAGTGAAGTCTCTTCCGCCTGTTTTGTTTCAAGTCCGTTGTATTTTTTGTAGCAGCTCCAAAGCCCGTCAATTGTCGGAAAATGCTCCAAATCAGCATTTTCTGTTACAACCGGATTTCCGTCAGAGCCGAGCCGTCCGCAGTTTTTGCGGTACTGAATCACAAAACCTTTACCGTTGCTGGAAATTGCAACCGGAACATCAAGAGTCTGCGCATATTCCAAAGCCTGCTGCATTCCGGCTCCCACACTGTGGCTGCCATCTTTTGCCTCCACAACCGCAACAGGGATATTCGCTTTATAATAGATAACAATGTCGGCACGCTTCCGTTCACCGCGCTTTGTCTTTTTTCCTTTTACAAAAATCCGTCCGGCAGTAAAAGCAACTTCCTCACGGATTTGCGTCTGCCTGTTCCACCCGGAATTCTCTATCGCAGGAATAATATATTTTGTGATTACATCTCGCTCACTTAAACTTGAAAAAACGGCTGACTCTTTCTTGGAATTCATATTGCAATTATACCATGAAATAAGCGGATTTTATAGATTTTCCAAAATCGCAGTTACACTTTATTGTATCACTCCACTACTGATTTCTTTACAAATTTAATTTTTCTTTTCGTAGAAAAGCTGCGTTATCTGAGCGAAACGTGACAGGATAATAACCCAATACGATGAGTCATACCACAGGCCAAGGAGTCTCCCTCGTTCAAAGAGCTCGGTCAATTTCTGTTTAACGGTTTCTTTTTCCGGTATTCTCTGTTCCTCGGATTTCCTCATGATAGAAATAATCTACGATCACCGGATGTCCCTGCGGAACTCTGCCATAAGGCATTTCATTATCCACAAAGGGACAATCACACTTCTTAGCCATTTCCTCAGCTTTTACTTCAAGCGCTTCAAAGTAGCTGCGGTTATGCTTGTTATAGATCTCATCGTAAAGCGGCACAAGATCAGGATGTTTTCCGGCGATATAATTCATAATCGTCTTCTTGAAATCGCCCCGAAGATTGAGATTTTCAAGCCAGAACAGATCGCACTGATCCTTTACCCGCTCAAAGATGGCTTCAAAGTCCGTGATACCTGGGAATACCGGGGATACGAAACAGACTGTACGGATACCTGCGTCATATACCTGCTTCATAGCAGCGATACGACGCTCAATGCTCGAAGCAGAGTCCATATCGTTCTTGAAATTTTCATCCAGTGTGTTGATCGACCATGAAACGGTCACTCGTCCAAGCTTCTTCAGCAGATCAATATCCCGTAACACAAGATCAGACTTTGTGCAGATCAGAATATCTGCGTCACTGCCGATCAGTTGCTCCAGAAGTTTTCTGGTATTCCCGAATTGCTCCTCCTGTGGATTGTATCCATCCGTCACAGAACCGATGACTACCCTCTGTCCGGCATATTTCTTCGGATTCTTAATTTCCGGCCAATGCTTCACGTCAAGGAAAGTGCCCCATTCCTCCGTGTGTCCGGTAAAGCGCTTCATAAAAGAAGCATAGCAATACTTGCAGGCATGTGTACAGCCCACATAGGGATTGACCGAGTAACCGCCTACCGGCAGACTAGACTTAGTCATGATGTTCTTTGTTTCCACCTCACGAATAAGGATTCCATTTATTACTTCTGCCATGAACTCTGTACCTCTAACACTTTATTAAATTCTTCCGGCATTTCCTGAATCATATTTAGTCTATATTACAATAATTTCTCCAGAAATCTGTTTTTTGACTAAGCCCGATGTCTGCGCTTTTAAAAACAGGGTTAAGTCCTTTCTTTAACTGTGCTTCATAATCTTGAACCGCTTTAAATGCAATCTCTGATAAAATCAGGATAACCGGAATGTTAATGAGCGCCATAACCCCCATCAATACATCGGAAAGATCCCATAAAAGAGACATCTCCATTCCTGCTCCCAGAAAGATTGCAAGTGCCGATACCAGTCTGAATCCTTTCATAAAAGCTTTTCCCGGCTGTTTTTTGTGAATATATATTAAAAGATTGTCACAATAAAAACAGTTTCCGAGCAGAGTTGTAAATGCAAAAAATACCATCGCAACTGTAATAAAGACCGGACCGAAAGAACCAAGTGATTCCTGCAGAGATGCCTGCACCCATGGTGCTCCCTGCAATTCTTTTGCCGGGTCAATCCCAGATGACATACACATCATTGCTGTTGCTGTACAAAGCAACAAAGTATCAATAAATACAGCCAACATCTGTACCAGCCCCTGTTTTACCGGATGGCTGACATTTGCTGAAGCAGATGCATTCGGAGCAGAACCGATACCTGCCTCATTGGAATAGAGTCCCCGGCGGATTCCCTGCATCATGGCTGAACCGGAAAATGCTCCGAAAATTGCTCTAAAATCAAATGCTTCTTCAAAAATGCGCACAAACATTGCCGGCACATTCTGAATATTAATAATTACTACCAAAAGTGAAATTCCGATATACGCAATCCCCATTACTGGCACAACCCTTGACGTTACTTTTACGATACGTGAGCCGCCGCCAAGCAGACACCATCCTGTCAGCACTGCCAAAATTCCACCGATGATCCATGGACTCATCTCTGCATTATAAAAAGAAAATACTGAAAATGTAGACTGCAGATTATAAGATGCCAGCATATTAAATCCAAATGCGTATGTTAAAATCATTGCAACGCAGAAAACAATTGCCAGCGGGCGACAATGAAGTGCCGCTTCAATATAGTAAGCCGGCCCCCCCATAACAGCTTCCGTCTTCCCCTCTTTTCTTATAAATCTGTGCCAATGTACTCTCGATCAGAGCAGATGCACTTCCGATAATCGCAATCACCCACATCCAGAATACAGAACCAAATCCCCCTATACAAATTGCCGATGAAACCCCGACAATATTTCCCGTTCCCACACGGGATGCTGTTGAAACCATAAGTGCCTGAAAAGAGGAAATCGCCCCTTTATCCTCTGGCTTTTCCATTACGGATCCACAAGCTCTCTTAAATAATCTTACCTGTGGAAATCTTGTACGGACTGTAAAATACACTCCCGCACCAATCAGTATAATAACCAGTAGTTTGCTATACATAAAAGAACTTATTGTACTAATAATCGTTTGAAACATACCTTCTTCCCTTTCCATAATATTGACGGAAAGAAGATGGATTTGCAAGTTTTTACACCAAATAAGTGAGACTTCATTCCGTCCCTTTCTTGAGAATCCGGATGTGATTGTTGTAAACGGTGAACCAAAGTCGAATAAAAGCGGCGGATCTGTGACAGAAGACATTTTAAATAATCCAGATTATGCTTCACTAAAAGCAACAATTATCTTAACATTCCCCAAATGCACTCCAGTAATGTTAGCCAAGAAAATCCTATAAAACAGTATAACACAAAATAAAAGTGATATGGTGAACTAATTGAAATGCTCGACGATTTTGCCGTTTTCAACTCGGAAAAGATCGTAGTAACTTGTATGAGCACCACCAAAAGAGCCTTCACTTACTGCAAGACCGTAATTTCCGTCTGCAAGTATCTGATAAGTTTGATCATAAATCATCTGAACGCCCTGTTTGCCAAGAGCTTCAAGAGCTGCTCCGAGTCCGGAAAGCCCATCAGCAATTCCTATGTTGTGCTGAATATATCCTTCAGCCAGTAAATTTTTTTGCTACATCTGTATCACCAGTTGCAAATGTGTTAATGAGTGCCAGTGCTTTGTCTTTGTTTGTCATGTTAGTATCCTCTATAAGACGGTGTTGAACAGGCGCTGGAACAGGAATTGTTGTATCTTATTTATTTTCTCCGGATTCATCGATAAGAACTACAGTTATTATTGTTGGAATTATAATAATTGGTATTGACTGGTATAAAAAATCAAAGAGTGACAAAAAAGTATTTCAGTATATTGAACAACTG